>Ga0316605_10000767_pt1 | contig 20161 bp, 15 predicted proteins | sample OWC_soil_day20_n_FD_207666 | JGI IMG/M metagenome (GOLD analysis project Ga0316605, IMG submission 207666) | Wetland soil microbial communities from Old Woman Creek delta, Ohio, United States - OWC_soil_day20_noCT | ecosystem: Environmental > Terrestrial > Soil > Wetlands | place: USA: Ohio...
TGCGGCTCCGGCTCCGCGAACAGCCGTTCCAGGTGCTGGTGTCGCTCCTCGAGCGCCCGGGACAGGTCGTCACGCGTGACGAACTGCGCCAGCGGTTGTGGCCGAGCGGCGTGTTCGTCGATTTCGAGAACAGCCTGAACACCGCGGTCGGGCGGTTGCGGGAGGCCCTCGACGACTCGGCCGAGCATCCCCGCTTCATCGAAACGCTCCCGAAGCGCGGCTACCGCTTCATCGGGACCATCGAGGCTTCCGCTCCCGCGCCAGGACCTGCGGAGGCGGTGCCGAAGCGGCTGCTCGTGCTCCCGTTCGTGAACCTGACCGGCGATCCGGCCCAGGAGTACGTGAGCGACGCGATGACCGACGAGGTGATCACCGAACTGGCGGCCCTGGCGCCGGACGCCATCGCCGTGATCGCCCGCACGACGGCGATGCGCTACAAGAGCAGCCAGAAGGACATCACCCGAATCGGCCGCGAGCTCAATGCGGGCTACGTCGTAGAGGGCGCCGTCCGCCGGTCCGGCGACGGTGTCACGGTCAACATGCAGCTCGTTCGGGCCGGCGACCAGGCGCACGTCTGGGCGAGGCGCTACGATTCCCCGCCTGGCGGGGTTTTCGGTATCCCGGCCCCGGCGGCACAGGCCGTGGCGGGTGCGCTCGGCATCAGCCTCCGGTCTGACCCGGGGGCTATCGAAACAGCCGCGGTCGCGAGGAGGATCTCCCACGACGCCGTCGCCTGGAGCGAGTACGTCCAGGGTCGCCGGCTTCTCGATCGCATGCGCGGGATCTTCCCGGGTCCTGCGGAGACCAGGGCGCACCTGGAGAGGGCTGTCGCGCGGGACCCGGGATTCGCGCTCGCGCACGAGGCGCTGGCTCAGTTGTACTGGTACATGGGCTACTCCGGGACCATGCCGCCCACGGACGCCTTCGCTGCGGGCATTCTCCATGCTGTCCGGGCGTGCGAGATCGACGGCACCAGAGCCGAGGCCCGTGCCTTCGTCGCGCAGTACTACAAGCAGCTGGACTACGCGTGGTCCGACATCGAACGGGAACTCGCGCGCGCGATGGACCTGAATCCGGCGTCATCCATGGTGAGAATGCTGTACGCCGCCAGCTGGTTGATGCCGCAGGGCCGCCTCGGCGAGGCCGTCGCCGAGCTCGAGCGCGCGCTGGAGTGGGACCCCCTCTCGTACCAGCTCCACTACTGGCTCGGCATCACCCTCTCGCTCGCGCGCGAGCCGGACCGCGTCGAAGGTCAGGCCCGCTTGATGATCGAGCTGGAACCGACCGGCCCGCTCGGTACGTGGTTGCTGGGTGTCGCCTTGAGCCGGACGGGCCGGCGCGACGAGGCGCTCGAAATCCTGCGAAAGGCCGTGGACCTCTCCGAGGGCGCGCCGATGATGCTCGGGTGGCTGGGCCTCGTCCTCGGCGTGAACGGCAGAGCGGACGAGGCGCGCGGCGTGCTGGCCCGCCTCGAGACGATGGCGCGCACGAGGTACGTGTCCCCGTCGATGTTCGCGTGGATCTACCTGGGCCTCCGCGATGTGGACCGCGCCTTCGAATGGCTCGATCGCGCCGTGGACGCGCGCGATCAGTTCATGATGCCGATCAAGAGCTACGTGTTCTTCGACCCCATCCGCGCCGACCCGCGCTTCCAGTCCCTGCTGCGCAAGATGAAGCTGGACGCGTGACTCGGTGACGAATGCCAGGAGCTGGTCGGCTCGCCGTCCGGACCGCCGACAGGCGGCGCCGCTGGCCTGCGGCTTCTGATGATCGTCAGCGAGCCCTTCTGGCGTCGGACCATCGTCAGTCGGCGCTGCGTGCTCCTGACTCCTGTCTCCTGGCCTTCGACTTCTTCGTCCCGTCCATCGCCTCGTTCGCGAGGCGGTCGGCCTCCGCGTTGAACTCGCGGCGCACGTGCTCGAAGCGCACGCGGCCGAGTTCCCACACCAGCCGGCGTGCCTCCCCGTGCAGCGCCTGCAGCCCGGGGTTCCTCACCTTGTACTCGCCGCGCATCTGGCAGACGAGGAGGAGCGAGTCCGATCGGATCGTGAGGCTGGTGTAGCCGTGCTCCTTCGCGTAGCGCAGCGCGGCGAGCAGCCCGCGGTACTCGGCCACGTTGTTGGTCGCGACGCCGATGGCCTCGCTGAACTCCGCGACCACCGAACCGTCAGGGGCGGTGACGCGCACGCCGTACCCGGCCGGGCCCGGGTTCCCCCGGGAGCCGCCGTCGATGTTGACGATCATGCAGGCCCTACTCCGCGGGGCGGGCGGCGGGAGGGGCCGAGGGGGCCACCTCTTCGTAGTAGAGGATGCGCTGGCAGCTCTCGCACTGGTAGATGATCTCGTTGCGGCGCAGCTCGTTCACCGTCTGCGGCCGGAGGAGGATCTGGCAGGTGGAGCAGCGGCCCGCCCGGACGGGCGTGACGGCCGCGGTCTTCCGGTACTTCAGCACGCGCTCGAACAGGGCGAGGATCGGCGGGCTGATCTCGGCGGCGAGCGCGGCGCGCGCGGCCGCCAGCGTGCCGATGGCGGCGCCGGCCTCGGCGAGCTGGACGGCGAGGGCCGCCCGCTCGGCGTCGATGGCGGCCTGATCGCGGGCGAACGCCTCCTCGGCCCGCTTCACCTGGCCCGTCACCTCGTCGAACTCGAGCATCTGCTCGAGCAGCCGGTCCTCCTGCTTGCGGACCTCGTGCTGAGCCGTCTCGATCTCCTTCTGCATCGCCTGGTATTCGCGGTTCGTCTTGACCTCCATGAGCTGGTCCCGGAACTTCGAGAGCCGGGCCTGCTGCATGGCCAGTTCCTTCTCGGTGGCGCGCCGCGCGGCCTGGTTGGCGGCAAGCCGGGCGCGCTCGGCCTCGAGGGCCTGGCGCGCCGCGTCGAGGGCCGCCGCCAGCTGCTGCTGGCGGGCGGGCTCGTCGGCGATGGTCCGGCGGGCGCGCTCGGCGGCGTCCTCGATCTGCTGGAGGCGGATGACCCGTTCGAGATCAGGATGCATAGTGTGTGGTGGGCCCACCAGGATTCGAACCTGGGACAGGCCGGTTATGAGCCGGCGGCTCTCACCGCTGAGCTATGGGCCCGCATAAGCTTACTGCGAAGACCGTCCTTCGAGAAACGCCCGCAGCTTCCGGCTGCGGGACGGATGGCGCAGCTTGCGGAGCGCCTTGGCCTCGATCTGCCTGATCCGCTCGCGGGTCACGGCGAAGCTCTGGCCCACCTCCTCCAGCGTGTGTTCGGATCCGTCGCCGACGCCGAAGCGCATCTTGATGACCTTCTCCTCGCGGGGCGTCAGCGTCTTGAGGACCGAGTCGGTCTGCTCCTTGAGGTTCAGGTTGATGACCGCGTCGGAGGGCGACACGACGTTGCGGTCCTCGATGAAGTCGCCGAGGTGCGAGTCCTCCTCCTCGCCGATGGGCGTCTCGAGCGAGATCGGCTCCTGCGCGATCTTGAGGACCTTGCGCACCTTGGACACGGGGATGTCCATGCGCACGGCGATCTCCTCCGAGGTCGGCTCGCGGCCCAGCTCCTGCACGAGCGAGCGCGACGTGCGGATGAGCTTGTTGATGGTCTCGATCATGTGGACCGGGATGCGGATCGTGCGGGCCTGGTCGGCGATGGCGCGGGTGATGGCCTGGCGGATCCACCACGTCGCGTACGTCGAGAACTTGTAGCCGCGCCGGTACTCGAACTTGTCGACGGCCTTCATCAGCCCGATGTTGCCCTCCTGGATGAGGTCCAGGAACTGCAGCCCGCGGTTCGTGTACTTCTTGGCGATCGAGACGACGAGGCGGAGGTTGGCCTCCACCAGCTCCTTCTTCGCCTGCTCGGCCTGCGCCTCGCCGCGCCGGATCGTCTCGAGGGTCCGCCGGAGGTAGTCCGGCGTCTCGCCGAGGACGTCGGCCTGGCGCTTGACCTCGGTCCGCAGCTCCTTCATCCGCGAGCCCAGGACCTTGCGCTCCTCCTCCTTGAGCTTGACCCGCCTGGTCTTGGCGTTCAGCTGCCGGTCGAGGCCGTCGGCCTCGCGCTGCACGCGGCCCATGCGCTCGACGGCCTCCTTGATGTCCTCGATGAGGCGCCGCTTCACCGGCTCGGTGAACTCGATCTCGCGGATGGCGCGCGACACCAGGATCCGGGCCCGCATGGCCTTCCAGCGCGCCCGGACGTACTTGCGCTTGTCCTTCTTCGGCGTGGCGTCGAGCTTCTCCAGGGCCTTCTCGTAGACCTGGCGCGCCTTGCGGACCGCCTCGACCTGCCTGAGCACCTCGCGGGCGCGCTCCTCGAGGCGCTCGTCGGTGATCTCCTCGTCGTTGAAGATGACCAGCTCGCGGATCGTGCGCTGGCCCGCCTTGAGGCCGTCGCCCATCGTGATGATCTTCTGCGCCACGATCGGCGTGCGGGTGATCGACTTGATCACCGCCAGCTTCCCGCGCTCGATCCACTTGGCGATCTCGACCTCGCCCTCCCGCGTGAGGAGCGGCACGGTGCCCATCTCGCGCAGGTACATGCGGACCGGGTCGTTCGTCTTGTCGAGGGTGCCCGGCGTCAGGTCGAGCTCGAGATCCTCGCCCTCCTGCTTCTCTTCGCGGAACTTCTGGTCCGAGTCCACCACCTCGATCCCGGCGCTGCCGAAGGTGCTGAACAGGTCGTCCAGTTCGTCCGACGAGGTGATGTCGGCCCGGAGCAGGTCGTTGACCTCGTCATACAGCAGGTAGCCCTTCTCCTTGCCGATGATGATGAGCTGCTGCACTTCGTCGAACTTGTCCTCGATTGACAAGGCGTCCTCCCTCAGGTGCCCGTGATCTCCAGCGCCGCCATGCGCCGGAGCAGTTCGTGTTTCTGCTGCCACAACCGATCGATGTCCCCGCTGCGGCCGGACTGCTGCACGCGGTCGATTTCCTGCTGCACGGCGGCGCCCTCGCGCTCGAGCCGGAGCCGCTTCAGCGCCAGGGCGCACGCGTGCGCCGGCGCCGGGGGGGCCGCCGCGGCGGCGATGCCCGTCACCACCTGCGCCTCCTCCTTGCTTAGACGCGCGAGGAAGGCGACAGGTGAACGGGCGGCACCCGTGGTCTGCGCCCGGGCGGCCTGTTCCAGGATCGACGCCGACGCGAGGCCCTCGAAATCCCCGGGATCCAGCGCCCCGAGCGCGTCGGCGGCGTCCTCCGGCTGGTTCATCAGCGCCCAGAGCAGCCCCCGCTCCGCCGGCTTGAGCTCGCCGAGCGACGGCATCTCCCGCGCGCTCACCTCGGTCCGCCGCTCGACGGCCGCCTTCCTGATCTCGTCCCGCACCACCGACTCGGTGATCCGGGCCCGGTGCGCGATCCGGTCCGCGAACTGGTCCCGGGCGGCCGCGTCGGGGATGCGCGCCGCCACGGCCAGCATCTCCTGGAGAAACGCGCGGCGGTCGTCGTCGCGCCGGAGGTCATGGGCCGCCGCCGCCCGGTCCAGCAGGTACTCGAGGTACGGCTTGGACTGCTGCAATTGCGCCGCATACTGCCGGCCCGTGCGGTTCCGGATGAAGGTGTCCGGGTCGTCGCCGCCGGGAAGGACCGCCACGTTCACCTGGAAGCCCTCCGAGACCAGCAGGTCGCACGATCGCACCGCCGCGCTCTGCCCGGCGGCGTCCGGATCGAAACTGAGCACGATCTTCGACACGAACCGGCGGAGCAGCTGCGCCTGCTGCGGCGTGAGCGCCGTGCCGCACGTGGCCACCACCGGCAGCCGGCACTCCTGCAGCACCTGGGCGAAGTCGAAATAGCCCTCGACGAGCACCACGAACCCCGATTTCCGCAGCAGCGCCTTCGTGTGCGTGAGGCCGTACAGCGTGCGGCCCTTCGAGTAGATGGGCGTCTCGGGCGAGTTCAGGTACTTCGGGACCTGGTCGGTGTCCATCGACCGGCCGGCGAACGCCACGATCGAGCCCGAATCGCGGGCGATCGGGATGATCAGGCGATTCCGGAACCGATCGACCACCTGGCCGTTGTCGCGCTCGAGGACGAGGCCGCTCCTGAGCAGCAGGGGCTCCTGGAAGCCCTGGGCGCGCAGGTGCGTCAGCAGCAGGTCCCGCGACGGCGGCGCGTAGCCGAGGCCGAGCGTCTCGATGGTCTCCGCCGTGATCCCCCGCGCCTCGAGCTGCTGCCGGGCGCGCGCGCCCGCCGGCGTGCCGAGCTGCTGGCGGAACCAGGCCCCGGCGACCTCGTGGATCTTCAGCAGCGTCTCGCGATCCCGGGCGTCCGCCTCGCTCCCGTCGGGCCCGGTCTCGGGCACGGTCAGGCCGAACTTGCGGGCGAGCAGGCGCACGGCGTCGGTGAATCCCACCTTCTCCTGCAGTTCGACGAACTTGATGACGTCGCCGCCGACGCCGCAGCCGAAGCAGTGGAAGAACCCCTTCTCGCGGTTCACGTGGAACGACGGGGTCTTCTCGCCGTGGAACGGGCAGAGGCCCTTGTAGCTGTTGCCCGCCTTCTTCAGCGAGACGTACTCCTGGACCACCTGCACGATGTCCGCGCGGGAGCGCAGATCCTCGACGAAGGCCGTGGGGAACAGGGCCACTAATCCTTCAACTCCGCCACCGTCACCCCCCCGCCGCCATGCTCCTGCGGGGCGGGCCGGTGGGCCGCCACCAGCGGATGCCGATCCAGGAACTCGCCGATCGCGCGCCGCAGCTGCCCGGTGCCGAAACCGTGGATGATCCGGACCTGCCGCTCGTCGGTCAGGAGCAGATCGTCGAGGAACCGCTCGAGCCGGCCGAGCGCGTCTTCGACCGAACAGCCGATGACGTTGATCTCGGTGGCCGCGCCGTCGCGGGCCGACACCATCACGTTGACGTTCACCCTCGAGGCCTCGGACGGGGCGGCGCCGCCCAGGACCTGCAGGTCCGCCACGCGGGCCCGCAGCCGCTTGCCGCGCACGTCGACGTCCGCGTCTCCGGCCTGCACGGCAATCACGCGGCCTTCGACGCCGAGGCCCCTCAGTAAGACGCGATCACCGACCCGCGCGGCCGGCCCGTCGGCGGCCGCCGAGGCGGTCACGGCCTGGTCCGCTCCGTCGCGCAGACCCGTGGCAACCTGCTCGAGGGACGCTTTCGCCTGCGCGCGCGCGGCGCCGGCCTCGCCCGTCGACACGGGCCTGCCGTGCAACGCCCTCCGGCTCGCCTCGGCGGTGAGCCGCTCGACTTCGCGGCGCAATCCGTCGACGACCCGGTCGATGTCGTCCTTCGCCGCGCGCACCCGCGCCGCGATCTCCTCGTCGGCGCGCTGGCGCAACCGATCTTCCTTGTCGCGCAGCGCCTGCTCGCGCGCCTTCATGCGGGCTTCCGACTCGCCGAGCGCTTCCCGCTCGCGCGTCACGAGGCGGCGCTCGTGGTCGAGGCTGCGCAGGTCGGCGTCGACCTTGGCCAGGTGCTCCGCCAGTTGCGCTTCGCGGGCCGAGATGTTGCGGCGCGCCTCGTCGAGAATCCCGGCGCTCAGGCCCAGCCGGCCCGCGATTTCCAGCGCCAGGCTCCGGCCCGGCGTCCCGTAGTTCAGGCGGTAGGTCGGCGCGAACGTCTCGGGGTCGAACCCGAACGCGGCGCAGGCGACGCCGGCCACGGTCGAGGCGTACGACTTCAGCGGTTCGTAGTGCGACGTGGCCACGACGTGGGCGCCGCGCGTCCGGAGGTGATCCACGATGGCGAGGCCGAGCGCGCCGCCCTCGACCGGGTCCGTGCCCGCACCCACCTCGTCGAGCAGCACCAGTGCCGGCAGCGCCAGCGACCGCTCCATCTGGACGATGTTCGTCATGTGCCAGGAGAACGTGCTCAGATTCGCGGCAATCGACTGCTCGTCGCCGATGTCGGCGAACACCGACCTGAACACCGGCACCCTCGAACCGTGCTCGGCCGGGATGTGCAGCCCGGCCTGGGCCATCAGCGCCAGCAGGCCGGACGTCTTGAGCGCGACCGTCTTGCCGCCGGTGTTGGGTCCAGTGATGACCAGCACCGTGGTGCCGGGGAGGAGCGTGATGTCAACCGGCACCGGGCCGGTCTCGGCGACGACCTGGGCCGCCGCGGCGTCCCCGCCCTTGGCTGCCGACTCGCGCGCGTCAGCCACGCGCTGGGAAACGGCCGGAATCAGCAGGGGATGCCTGGCCGCCAGCAGCTCGAACGCCCCGTCGCCGGAAAGCGCCGGCTCGACGCCGCTCACGATGGCCGACAGCCGGGCCTTGGCCTGGATGACGTCCAGTTCGGTCGCCGCCTCGATCGTCCGCTGCAGGTCCAGCGCCCGGCGCCGGTACAAGTCGGTGAGACCGAGCAGGATCCGCCGGACTTCATCGGCTTCCTGCTGCTCGAGCGCCACGATGTCGTTGTTGATCTCGACGGTGCTCAACGGCTCGAGGTAGAGGCTGGCGCCGCTCGACGAGCTGCCGTGGACGATGCCGGGGATGGCCGAGCGGTGCTCCGCGCGCACGACCAGCACGAACCGGCCATTCCGGTCGGTCACCACCTGATCCTGCAGGTACTTGGCCGTGTCGCGGTTCCGGAGGAACGACTCCAGCGTGCCCTTCAGCCGCGTCCGCTGCCGCCGCAGGCGCTCGCGCACCATCTTCAGCTCGGGGCTGGCGCCGTCGGCGACGTCGCCGGACGGCTCGATCTTGTGCCGCGTTTCGGCGATTTCCCCGCGGAACGACGCCCCGCTGTCGGCCAGCGCCTTGAGAATCGGGAACGGATGCTCGGTCCGGCGGATGGCGCCGCGGGTCGTGTCGATCGACTCGAGGTACTCGGCCAGGCCGAGCAGGCGCAGGGGCTCGAGGGCGCGCCCCTCGACGGCCAGCGCGCCCAGGATGGCGGCCAGGTCGGCCGGCGCCGACAGGGCGAAGCCGCCCGCCAGTTCGTTGAAGCGCACGCCTTCCGAGGTGGCCGCCAGCATCTGGGCGACCCGGCGCGGGTCGGCAACCGGCTTCAGGCCCGCCAGGCGCTCGGCGCCCAGGGGCGTGACGGCGCAGCCGCGCAGCACCTCCACGATGTGCGTGAACTCGAGGGCCTGAAGGACGGCTGCGTGCATACCTGTCGGGATCGGCGATGGAGAGGTTGTGTGCCCCGGGCAACCGGCCGTACACACAAAGGGCTGCAACCTTCCAATATGCTTCCCGGCGGCCCGGCTGTCAAGCCGAAAACGCTACAAATGGTTGATTTGGCTGGCGATGCAGGCCGCGCCGAAGCCGTTGTCGATGTTCACCACCGCCACGCCGGGCGCGCACGAGTTCAGCATGCCAAGCAGGGCCGCGACGCCGCCGAAACTGGCGCCATACCCCACGCTGGTGGGCACCGCGATTACGGGCGCCCGCACCAGGCCTCCCACGACGCTCGGCAGCGCCCCCTCCATGCCCGCCACGACGATGACGACCCGGGCCGCGTCGAGGCGGCCGCGGGCGCTCAGGAGCCGGTGGAGGCCGGCGACCCCGACGTCGAAGAGGCGGTCCACGGGGTTGTTCATGACGTCCGCCGTGACGGCGGCTTCCTCGGCCACCGCGAGGTCCGAAGTGCCGGCCGCGGCGATGAGAATCGTGCCGGTGCCCGGGGGCAGCTCGCCGGAGCGGCGCTCGATGATGCGGGCCTGCTCGTGGAAGACGGCGTCCGGGACGACGGCCTGGACGGCGGCGAAGGTGTCGGCGGCCGTCCGCGTGACGAGCAGGGTGTGTCCGTGCGCCACGATCCGGCCGGCGATGGCCGCCACCTGGGCGGGCGTCTTCCCCTGGCCGAACACGACCTCCGGAAACCCCTTGCGTGCGCTCCGGTGGTGGTCCACCCTGGCGAATCCCAGGTCCTCGAACGGCTGTTCGCGGAGCCGTTCGAGCAGCGCGGCGTGGACGGCGTCGAGCGCCGCCTCGCCCCGCTGGAGCCGTTCGAGCAGATCGCGGAGGTCATGGGGATTCATCGCCGGACTCCGGTTGTTTGAAAGACGGCCGCGCGACCGCTATAATGAACGATTGTGCCATCCGGCACAACGTTACGCGGGCAAAGCGCTCATGACCTTGCTTGAGACCCTCATCCTCGGGTCGTATTTCTTCGTCCTGGTGATCCTGGGCCTGTACGGGTGGCACCGGTATTACCTGGTCTACGCCTACATGAAGAACAGGGACCGGGCGCCGGGACCCGCGCCCGCGTGGGACGGGCCGCTGCCGCCGGTCACGATCCAGCTGCCGCTCTACAACGAGATGTACGTCGTGGACCGGCTGCTCCAGGCGACCGCCCGCATCGACTACCCGAAAGACCTCCTGGAAATCCAGGTCCTCGACGACTCGACCGACGAGACCACCGAGGTGGCGCGGCTCGCGGTGGACCGCCTCGCGGCCCAGGGGTTCGACATCAAGTACCTGCACCGCGCCGACCGGACGGGCTTCAAGGCCGGCGCCCTCGAGGCGGGCCTGCAGGTGGCCCGGGGCCAGTTCGTGGCGATCTTCGACGCGGACTTCATCCCCAGCCCGGACTTCCTCGCCAGGACCGTGCCGTACTTCCAGGATCCGAAGGTGGCGCTGGTGCAGGCGCGGTGGGGCCACGTCAACGCCGACTACTCGCTGCTGACGAAGGTGCAGGCCATCCTCCTCGACGCCCATTTCGTGCTCGAACACGGCGGGCGCAACCGGGCGGGCCACTTCTTCAACTTCAACGGCACGGCCGGCATCTGGCGGCGCGAGGTCATTCCCGCCGCCGGGGGCTGGCAGCACGACACGCTCACCGAGGATCTCGACCTGAGCTACCGGGCGCAGCTGCTCGGCTGGAAGTTCGTCTTCCTGCCAGGCCTCGTGGCGCCGGCGGAAGTGCCGGTCGAGATGAACGCCTTCAAGTCGCAGCAGCACCGCTGGGCGAAGGGGTCCATCCAGGTCTGCCTCAAGCTGCTGCCGAGGATCCTGCAGTCGGACCAGCCGTTCGGCGTGAAGGCCGAGGCCTTCCTGCACCTGACGGCGAACTTCAACTACCTGCTCATGTCGGCGCTGTCCATCCTGATGTTCCCGTCGATGGTCATCCGCTACAACATGGGCTGGTACGAGATGCTGCTCATCGACGTGCCGCTGTTCTTCGCGGCGACGGCCTCGGTGGCCAACTTCTACGTCGTGTCGCAGCGCGAGCTGTATCCCGACTGGAAGACGCGGCTGCGGTACGTGCCGTTCCTGATGGCGGTCGGCATCGGCCTCGCCGTGAACAACACGCGGGCGGTCCTCGAGGCGATGCTGGGCCACCAGAGCGCGTTCGCGCGCACGCCGAAGTACGGCATCGAGCGCGGGTCCGACCAGTGGGCGGGCAAGAAGTACTCGCAGGCGATGGCCATCCAGCCGCTGGTGGAGATCGGCCTCGGCCTCTACTTCTCGATGACCGTGTTCTACGCGCTCGCGTACGGCATCTACGGCTCGCTGCCGTTCCTCGTGCTCTTCCAGGTCGGGTTCCTCTACATGGGCCTGACGTCGGTCATCCAGCAGGTCGGCGGCGGCGAGCCCGTGCTGGCCGCGCAGGCCGCGCGCGGCAAGTAGGGCGCCGCCAGTGAACTTCGGCCGAGTGGCGGCCGCGGCCATCGCGGCGTGGATCGTCTACCTCGGGCTCAGCCCGCTCGTGAACAACGTCCTGCTCGCCGACCTCTACGCCCAGCACGCGCGCGTCTTCAGGCCGCAGGCCGACATGAACCTGACGTTCGGCCTCGGGGCGACGCTCGCCGGGTTCTTCGTGTTCGCCTATGCGTACGCCAAGGGCTACGAGGGCGGCTCCGGCGCCGTCGAGGGCCTCCGCTACGGGGTCATCGTCGGTCTCCTGCTGGCGTCGTTCTCCGTCGCCTGGAACTACGTGGTCCTGCCGGTGTCCGGCGCCCTGGCCGCGGCCTGGATCGTCGACGTGATCGTGGAGATGGCGATCTACGGCACCGCCGTCGGCCTCGTCTACAAGCCGCGCGGCGGCCGCAAGTAGCCCGGGATGGATCAGCAGTACGTCCGCAACTTCTCGATCATCGCCCACATCGATCACGGGAAGTCCACGCTCGCCGACCGGTTTCTCGAGCTGACCGGGGCGCTCCAGCCGCGCGAGATGACCGAGGCGCAGGTCCTCGACTCGATGGACCTGGAGCGCGAGCGCGGCATCACGATCAAGGCGCACCCCGTCCGCCTGACGTACCAGGCGCTCGACGGCCGGACCTACGTCCTCAACCTGATCGACACGCCGGGCCACGTCGATTTCTCGTACGAGGTGACGCGGTCGCTCGCCGCCTGCGAGGGCGCCGTGCTGCTGGTGGACGCGTCGCAGGGCGTCGAGGCGCAGACGCTGGCGAACGCCTACCTCGCCGTCGACTACAACCTCGAGATCATCCCGGTCATCAACAAGATCGACCTGCCGAGCGCCCAGCCCGAGGAAGCGCGCCGCCAGCTGGCCGACATCATCGGCCTCGACCCCTCGCACGCGATCCTCGCGAGCGCGAAGGCCGGCACCGGCGTGCGGGACGTCCTCGAGGCGGTCATCGCGCGGCTCCCGGCGCCGGCGGGCGACGCGCAGGCGCCGCTCAAGGCCCTCATCTTCGACTCCTGGTACGACGCCTACCGCGGCGTCGTGATCGTCGTCCGCGTCATCGACGGCGTGCTCCGCGCGCGCGCCAAGATCCGGCTGATGGCGCTGGGGCAGGAGTACGACGTCGAGCAGGTGGGCGTCTTCACGCCGAAGCCGGTCCAGGTGGACGAACTGGGCGTCGGCGAGGTCGGCTTCTTCACCGCCACCATCAAGAAGGTCAGCGACGCGAAGCTCGGCGACACCGTGACCGAGGCGTCGCGGCCGGCGGTGGAGCCGTTCCCCGGGTTCCGCGAGCTCAAGCCGATGGTCTTCGCCGGCCTCTACCCCGTGGAGGGCCACGAGTACCCCGAGCTGCGCGACGCGCTGGAGAAGCTCCGGCTGAACGACGCCTCGTTCTTCTACGAGCCGGAATCGTCGTCGGCCCTCGGGTTCGGGTTCCGCTGCGGGTTCCTCGGCCTGCTGCACATGGACATCGTGCAGGAGCGGCTCGAGCGGGAGTTCGACCAGGACCTGGTCACCACGGCGCCCGGCGTGCTCTACCGGGTGACCACCACCGACGGCGAGGTGCACGAGATCGACAGCCCGGCGAAGCTGCCGGAGACGGGCCGCATCGCGAAGTTCGAGGAGCCGGTGATCAAGGCGATGATCCTGACGCCGGCCGAGCACGTCGGGGGCATCCTGCAGCTGTGCCAGGACAAGCGGGGCGTGCAGCAGTCGCTCGAGTACCTGGCGAGCGACCGCGTGCTCGTCACCTACGAACTGCCGTTCGCCGAGGTGGTCCTCGATTTCTACGACCGTCTCAAGACCATCTCGCGCGGCTACGCGTCGCTCGACTACCATCTCAGCGGGTACTGGGAGTCGCCGCTGCAGAAGCTCGAGATCCTCGTCAACGGCGACCCGATCGACGCCCTCTCGGTCATCGTGCACCGCGACTCGGCGTACACCCGCGGCCGCGCCCTCGCGTCGAAGATGCGCGAACTGATCCCGCGGCAGATGTTCGAGGTGGCGATCCAGGCCACGATCGGGAGCCGGGTGATCGCCCGCGAGTCGGTGAAGGCCCTCCGCAAGAACGTGCTGGCCAAGTGCTACGGCGGCGACATCACGCGGAAGCGCAAGCTGCTCGAGAAGCAGAAGGAAGGCAAGAAGCGGATGAAGCGCGTCGGCAAAGTGGAGATCCCGCAGGACGCCTTCCTCGCCGTCCTCAAGATCGGAACGGAGGAGTAGCCGTGCCGTTCAGGAAATCCGTCGTCCGCGAGTACTTCGAGACCATCGTCATCGCGGTCATCCTCGCGCTGTTCATGCGCACCTTCGTCGTCCAGGCGTTCAAGATCCCGACCGGGTCGATGGAGCCGAACCTGCTCATCGGCGACCACCTCCTCGTGAACAAGTTCGTGTTCGCACCGACGCTTTCGAGCGCGGAGCGGGCCCTCCTGCCGGTCACCGCCATCCGGCGCGGCGACATTGTCGTGTTCAAGTACCCCGAGGACCCCGAACGGGACTTCATCAAGCGGGTCATCGGCCTGCCCGGAGAAACCCTGGAACTCCGGGACCGCCGGATCCTCGTGAACGGCCGGGCCATCGAGGAGCCCTACGCGCACTACCTGCCGAGATCGGCGGGCGCGGGGAGCGGTGAAACCACGTCGGACGACGTCCGTGAGCATTACGGCCCGGTCCTCGTGCCGCCCGGCTCCGTCTTCGTGATGGGGGACAACCGGGACAACTCCCAGGACTCAAGGTACTGGGGGTTCCTGCCGAAAGAGAACATCAAGGGGAAAGCCCTGTTGATCTACTGGTCGTTCGACAGCCGTGAGGGCGGGCTGAACCTCTTCACCCAGACGCGCTGGGCGCGGCTTTTGCAGCAGATTCACTAGGGACGGTGTCGCCGCCCGCGGCCCGCGGCACGGATGTGGCGCGGGCACGGGCGCCGGGACCGCGGAAAGCCATGGGACGCCTCCTCCGCCTCATCGTACTTGCGGCCGTCATCTGGGCCGCGTGGCACGCCGGCCTGGCCGCCTGGCAGCAGTTCCAGTTCAGCGACGACGTCGAGAAGATCGCCCAGTTCGGCCCCGACAAGGACGCCGGCTCGGTGATGGCCGCCGTGCTGGACTCCGCACGACGCCTCAACCTGCCGGTCACCGAGAAGGACGTGCGCATCCGCCAGGAATCGCAGCCGACCAGCCTCTACATCGACGTGTCGTACACGGTCCAGGTCGAGGTCCTGCCGCGGTTCTTCTACCCGTGGACGTTCACGACCAGCGCGCACGGCCTGTTCTTCCCCGGCGGCCGCGCCCCGCTCAAGTAGCCGTCCCCCCGGGCGACCGGGACTCCACGCCGCCGCCCGCCCGGCTCCGTGGCGCGCGTCCGCGGCGATGGTATGCTGCTAGGTCTGTGACCGCTCACACCCAACTGCACAGAGGTCTGCCATGCGTCGAGTGACCGGAGCCGCCGCGCTCCTGATCGCGCTGTCCTTCACGCTGACCCTCGTCAGCGCCGCCCCGCAGCCGTCCGCGGGCGGCTACGGCAACGCCGGGAGCATCTCGGCGGACGAGCTCAGCACGTACCTGCACTTCCTGGCATCGGACCAACTCGAGGGGCGCAATACGCCGTCGCGCGGGTATGACACCGCGTCGCTCTACATCGCCAGCCAGCTCCGCCAGTGGGGCGTGAAGCCGCTTGGCAGCACGACCGGCACGAAGGGGCCGCTCCAGGCCTACTTCATGCCCATCGAGCTCGTCAGCACCCAGATGAGTCCCGCCGGCATGAAGCTCTCGCTCACGGCGCCGTTCGTCGCCGGCCGGGGCGGATTCGGCGCGTCGGCGGTGGCCGGCCCGCGCGTTTTCGAGTACGGCGCCGAGTGGGTCCTCGGCGGCGGGGCGTTCGGGGGCTTCGGCGGCGGCCGGGGCGGCGGATCGGGGGACCCGATCGAGATCGCCGGCGCCCAGCTCGTGTTCGTGGGCAACGGGTACGTCATCACCAAGACGAACACCGACCCCTACAGGGGCATCGACGTGAAGGGCAAGATGCTGGTGGTCGCCGGGCTGCCCGCCGAGCTCGCGGCCGTGCAGGCGGCGGGCAGGGGAGGCGGCCGCGGCGGCGCGACGCCCAATCCCCTCGGCGTCGAGAACACCGACTTCGTGACGCCGCAGGGCTACGCCGCGAAGAACGGCGCTGTCGGCATCATCATGGTCCCCACCTTCCAGCAGCTGAGCACGATGGGTGCGCCGCCGGCGGGCCGCGGGGCGGGGCCCAACGGCCCGGCGTTCCAGGTCGTCAAGTTCCAGGCGGGCCGGCCCGCGCCGGTGCCGACGATCACGGCCGGCGTGGCGCTCACCAATGCCCTGTTCCAGGGCGAGAAGCTGAGCGGCGCGCAGGTCTTCGAAGGCGCCGCGGCCGGCGCGAAGCTCGAGTCCTTCGCGCTCAACCCGGACAAGAAGCTCGCCATTCAGACGGCCGTGACGAAGACTCCCGGGTCGACGCAGAACGTCATCGGCATGGTCGAGGGCCGCGATCCGGTGCTCAAGAACGAGTTCATCGTGATCTCCGCCCACCTGGACCACGTGGGCTTCTCCGCCGTGGCGGCGGGCGGTGACACCATCAACAACGGCGCCGACGACGACGGGTCGGGATCGGCGGCGCTGATGGCGATCGCGCGCGCCTACGCGCAGGGCGCAGCGAAAGGCCTCCGGCCGAAGCGCTCGGTGATCTTCCTCTGGGTGACCGGAGAAGAGAAGGGCCTGTGGGGCTCGCAATACTTCGCGCAGTTCCCGCCGGTGGACATCACCAGGGTCGTGGCCAACCTCAACATGGACATGATCGGCCGCAGCAAGACGCCGGGCTACACCGACCCGCCGAGCTACAAGCTGGTCGAGCCGGGCGAAGTGCTCGTCGTCGGGCCGAGGGTGAGCAGCGACGACATGGGGGCGATCGTCGGTCGCGTGGCAGCCGACGTGGGCAAGCTGAAGATCAACGACTTCTACGACACGACGGCGCCCGACGCGACGCACGACAACCTGGGACCGCAGCCGAACGGCCAGCGGATCTTCTACCGCAGCGACCACTACAACTTCGCGAAAATGGGCATCCCGGTGGCGTTCTACACGACGGGCATCCACACCGACTACCATCGCGTGTCGGACAGCCCGGACAAGATCGACTACGCGCTGATGGAGGCCATCACGAGAAACGTGGCCGGTGTCGCGTGGGTCGTCGGCAACGCGGCGAACCGCCCGAAGCTGAACGCGAAGCTGCCCGAGCGGCTGGTCGAGGACATGAAGGCCGCGAGGGACGCCGGCTGGGGCAAGCTGACGCCGGTCGCCCCGCCGCTGCCCACGACGCCGTTCTAGGAAGAAGCAAGAAGAGGTAGTCAGTAGCCAGCAGTCAGTATTCAGTAGAAAGGCGTGTCTCGCTGAACGGTGTCCAACTTCTGCTGGCTACTGGCTACTGGCTACTGGCTACTGGCTACTGGCTACAGACTACTGACCGACCGAGCAGACCTGCCCCCGCTTGATCACGGTTCGAATCGCCGGCACTCCCACCTTCAGCAGATCCACGCCTTCGCCGTCGAGGATGACGGCGTCCAGCTGCTTGCCCGTCTCGAGGCTGCCCACGCGTTCGTGCCGATCAACGGCATACGCGGCGTTGATGGTCGAGGCGACGAGCGCTTCTTCGAACGTCATCCGCATGCCGAAACACGCGAGCGCCATGGCGAAGGGCATGGAGGGGGAGAAGCCGCCGCCGGGGTTCAGGTCGGTGGCGAGCGCCACCGGCACCCCGCCCTCGATGAGTTCGCGCGCCGGGGCGAAGCGGCCGAGCTTCAGGTAGAAGGCGGCAATCGGCAGGAGTGTGGCGACGACGCCGGCGTCCTTCATTGCGTGGATGCCGCGCGACGCGACGTAGAGGAGGTGGTCGGCGGAGCGGGCGCCCACCTTCGCGGCAACCAGCGACCCGCCGCTCTCGGCGAGTTCGTCCGCGTGGATGCGGGGCTTCAGGCCGTGGCGCTTGCCCGCCTCGAGAATCTCCTCCGACTCCTCCGGCGTGAAGACGCCCGCCTCGCAGAAGACGTCGCACCACTCGGCCAGCCCGTCGCGGGCCGCCGCCGGGATCATCTGGCGCACGAGCTGGTCGATGTAGAACCGCCGGTTGGCCCGGTGCTCGACGGGGATCTCGTGCGCCCCCATGAAGGTCGGCACGAGCTCGACCGGATGCTCCCCATTGAGCCGGCGGATGACGCGCAGCATCTTCAGCTCCGCATCGGCTTGCAGGCCGTATCCGCTCTTCGCCTCGCACGTCGTCGTGCCGCAGCGCAGCACGTGGTCCAGTCGCGCGCGGGTGGCCAGGGCGAGTTCGTCCTCGGACGCCTCGCGCGTCGCGTGAACGGTGGCGAGGATGCCGCCGCCCCCGGCCGCGATCTCGGCGTAGGTGGCCCCCGCCAGGCGCCGACGGAGTTCCTCGCGCCGATCCCCGGCGAAGACGACGTGCGTATGCGGGTCCACGAAGCCCGGCACCACGGTGCAGCCTGACGCGTCGATGACCGTCGCGCCCGAATCGGGTGGGCACAGGCGATCGGCGTCCGCGGCGGGGCCGACGAACGTGATCACGCCGTCGGCGGACACGATCGACGCGTCGCGCACCGGCCGCGCGCCCGCCTGCTCCGTCCCGCACTTGGGCGCGCCTCCGGCGCAGGTGAAGACCACCCGGGCGTGGCGGATGATGGTGTGGGCCGGCATGACGGAGCCGGGGCTAGCCGCGCCGTTCGATGACCACCGGGCCGTCGTCCTTGCGGTCCTGGCTCCAGCCGGGCATCACCTCGCGCGAGTCGGTGACGCGCGGGCGGTGCAGCAGGATCTTCTCGTCGCGGTCGCGGGCGTCCTGCTCCCGCACGAAGTCGAGCGTGTTCTTGAGCGAGGCGATGACGGCCTCGACCGAATTCTCGACTTCGCGGCGCTTCAGCCGGAGGCCGTCGATCTCGCGCTGGACGTCCTCGTACCGCGCCTGGGCCTTTTCGAGGATCAGTCCCGCGCGCGACTCGGCGTCCTTGATGATCGTGGCGGCCTGCTTGTGGGCATTGTCGCTGATCTCGTCAGCGAGGCGCTGCGCGGTCATGAGCGTGTTCCGGAGGTTGCGCTCGTGCTCGCGGTGCTCGTTCACGAGGCCTTCCAGCCTCGACACCTCCTGGCGGAGCCGCTCCGCCTCGCGGATGGCCTCGGCGTAGTCGTCAGCCGCCTCGGCCAGGAACGCGGTCACTTCGTCCTTGTCGAAGCCCCGCATCGCCGTGCGGAACTGCTGCTGGCGGAGATCGAGCGGCGTGACGTTCATGTTCGGCTCCTGCACCACGCGCCGGCCCTGGGCGCGGCCTCAGCGTTCGCCGAAGATGGCCGCGCCCACCCGGACCAGGGTGGCGCCCTCTTCGACGGCGACTTCGAAATCGTGGCTCATGCCCATCGACAGTTCGCGAAGCATGCCCGGTGGCACGCCGCGCCCCGCCAGCTCGTCCCGCAGGTCCCTGAGCCGCCTGAAATACGGCCTCGCGTCCTCCGGGTCCGGCGTGAAGGGCGGCAGCAGCATGAGCCCCGCCACCCGCGCCGCCCGGCAGGCCGACGCGGCCTCGAACAGCGGAAGCCAGGCGTCGGCCGGCGCTCCGTGCTTCGTCGGCTCGCCCGCCAGGTCGACCTGGACCAGCAGCGCGGGGCGCCGGCCCGCCTCCTCGGCGGCCGCGTCCACCCGCTTGAGCAGATCGACGCCGTCAATCGAGTGGATCCACGGAAACGCCCCCGCCGCCCTCCTAGCCTTGTTCGACTGAAGGTGTCCGACCAGATGCCAGGCGATCGGGATATCGGACGTTGCCGCGATCTTCTCCAGGGCCTCCTGGACCCGGTTCTCGCCGAACTCGGCCTGCCCGGCGTCGAAGGCCGCCCGCACGTCCACGGCGGGACGGGTCTTCGAGACCGCCACCAGCCGGACGGAAGAAGGCAAACGGCCGGCCCGCTCCACCGCGCGGGCCAGCCGTTGTCGTACTGCCTGAAGGCTCGCCGTGATCTCGTCGCGCCGCGACGGGATCTCCATGCCGCCCCTACTTCTTGATGCTGGACAGGATGCCCTTCGCCGTCGCCGCGAACTGACCGGTCGGGGCCAGCTCCAGGTACTTCTCGAACATCGGCACCGCTTCGGCCAGCTTGTTCTGGTTCACGAAGGCCATGCCGAGCTGGTAGTGGGCATCGGCGTGGTCCGGCTTCATGAAGATGACCTTCTGGAAGTGCTCAGCCGCCTCGGGGATCTTGCCCGCGTTCCAGGCGATGACGCCCTGGTTGTACTCGGCGTCCACGCCGCCGCCCGTCCCGGCCCCGGGACCGGCCGCGCTGGCGAGTTCGGCGGCCTTCGCGCTGGCCTCGAGCGCCTTGTCGAACTTCTTCTGCGCGTTGTACACCGTCGCCAGCCCGTTGTAGGCCTCGACGTAGTTCGCCTTCATCTCGATGGCCTTGAGGAACGCCGCCTCGGCCAGGTCGTACTCCTTCTTCTGCGAGTGGTTGAACCCGATGTTGTAGAAGCAGTCGTAGCAGCCCGGGACCATGGCGGACGCCTCGGTGAACTTCGCGATGGCCTCGTCGTACTTGCCGTCCCTGCTGAGGCCCACGCCCTGCTCGAAGA
>Ga0316605_10000768_pt1 | contig 20114 bp, 12 predicted proteins | sample OWC_soil_day20_n_FD_207666 | JGI IMG/M metagenome (GOLD analysis project Ga0316605, IMG submission 207666) | Wetland soil microbial communities from Old Woman Creek delta, Ohio, United States - OWC_soil_day20_noCT | ecosystem: Environmental > Terrestrial > Soil > Wetlands | place: USA: Ohio...
GGGCGGGGGCTGCGAGGTGGCGATCTTCAGCGACCTGGTCATTGCCGGAGAAGGAGCCAAGTTCGGCCAACCGGAGATACAGGTGGGAGTGTTCCCCCCCATTGCGGCTCACATCATGCCGCGGATTCTGGGGCGAAAGGCGGCTATGGATCTCATCCTCTCCGGTCGCATTATAACCGCAGCCGAAGCCCTTCAGATCGGAATGATCAACAAGGTGGTGAAAGATCAGGAACTGGAAAAAGAGACGGAGGCTTTTCTCAAACCGTACCTGGGTCTCAGTGCGGAAGTGTTGCGGCAAACGAAGAAAGCGATTGCCGCGGGACTGCACGATGACCTGGAATCCTCTCTCCGGCCCATTGAGGAAATCTACCTCAACAAGCTCATGAAGAGCCACGATGCACAGGAAGGGCTGAAGGCTTTTCTGGAGAAGAGGAAACCCGTCTGGAAAGATGAATAACCCATAATCCTTACAAGGTTTTTTGCCGGAGGGTATTGCAGCGACCGGACCTCCGGCAATTTCTTTTTGACGGAGCCCGTCGTTAGCTGACCTCCGAGCAGGGACTCCCCCTCCCGATTACCCACCTGGGCAAGACCTACTTGCCAGCAGAAAAAGCACTTCGATGGACTTCGGTCTGATGGGACCTGCTACGAACTTTTCACTTCGTTCTGATAGAACTGAAACTTATAGGACCCGATCTCAATGGTGTCAAAATCGTTGAGAGGAACGCTGTCTTTGACAACCGCCCCGTTCACTTTCAGCTTCGTCATCCCGCCCGCAAAGCTGATGGCATAGCCCGAGGGCCTTCGGCTGATCGTCGCGGCTGTTGCCCCCATGAGAAGACCCGTTAGCTTGATTTCAGATGTTTCTGCCTTGCCGATCTTGGTCAGCTTTTTCGACAACTCAATTTCCCCTAGACCGGAATCGTCGAGGAAACTGATTACTCCGACCTTCTCAGGGGGTTTGGCGGTCGAGGGCGCAACCTTTTGCTTGGCGAGGAGTTCTCTCTGCCTCGCCGTGTCCAGCAGCATGGTTTTGTCAAGGGGCAGCTTCTTGTCCTTCGGTTCTTCTTCCGGCGTTTGTCTTTCCGTGGCAACGAAGAGGATGACGTGCTTGCCGATGACAATATTGTCCCCGTGAGACAGTTTGTGAGACACGACTTTTTCGTCATTCACAAAGGTGCCGTTCGTGCTCTGGAGGTCCGTCAGAATATACTCTCCTCCAACCTTGTCGATTTTGGCGTGGTACCCGGACACGGCAAGGTTGGCAATGACAATGGTATTCTCCTCTTGGCGGCCCATGGTGATGCTGTCTTTGGTAAAAGGGTACTCCTGGATCACCCGCTTATTGAAGGTTAGGATCAGCTTGGCCATGACTTCTTCCCCCGTTCTTGAACACCCGTGTATATATTTTATCCAAATCTTTGTTAAAACAGCAAGATCAAATGAGTCTAAAGCCTAAGCCTTCTCCTTATTCGATCTACTCCTGTCAGGGCATCTGCCACCAGACCCCCCAGCCTTCCAAAAGACGTCCCTTTCTTCTTCTCCACCTGATCCAGAAAGACGGTGACCACAGTCGTATTGTCATGAGCCCCTCGCTCAAGAGCGAGATCAATCAGTCTTCGGGTCAGTCTTTGCGGTTCTGACTCTTTCAGGGCAACTTTCAGAATCTCCTCGTCTGTTGCGAGGTCCGTGAGACCGTCCGAACACAAAATGAAGAGGTCTTCGCTGGAGGGTTCGATTTCGAAGACTTCGGCATCCACGCTTTCCGAAGATCCCAGATTTCTTGTCAGGATATGCCTGAGAGGCGATCGTGCCGCCTCCTCTTCCGTCATCACGCCCATTTCCACATGTTCGGCAACGATCGTGTGATCTTTGGACATCCTCTCAATGCGTTTATCCCTTACCAGGTACATTCGGCTGTCTCCCACGTTGGCCGCCACAATGCGTCCCGCCGCAACGAACAGGCTCACGATGGTTGTTCCCATCCCATTGTACTTCTCATATTCGCTGGCCATCTCGTAAATCACCCGGTTTGCCAGACGAATGCTCCCCAGGATGTAGTTCCCTTCCCTGCTCAGAGACTCATCGGGAACGCCGAAGATTTCATCCGGAGGGGCTTGAACCTCCAACCATTTGCCGAAGCTCTTGTTAATCATCTCCACAGCGACCCGGCTAGCCACTTCACCGGCCAGATGACCTCCCATGCCGTCGGCGACCATGTAGAGACCAAAGGAATCCTGAACGGAAAAAGAGTCCTCGTTTCCTTCCCGCTGAAGGCCTACGTCCGTCATTCCTGAGGATTTTATCAGCAATTCAGTTCCGATCCTCTGTGCAGTGGAGTGTGTTGCCTTTTTACTGATCCCCGAACCACTCTTGTCTTAAGCCCTCGACGCGGCTTCTTGTTCCGCCATTCGCTGCTTCTGCTTCTGAGCCACTTTGATGGCGAGGAGCCTCAAAGGCTTCGCAATTTGCCCTGCGGTCTGAAATCGCTCATCCAGATTCTTGGCCAGAGCCTTGTCCATGATTTGCTCGGGCGACATGTAGTCGGGTGTGCCCAAAATGACCCCTGTTCTGGTTCTGGATGACGATATGGCCCTGGCAATTCCAAAATCCGTCACCTTTCCTTCAGAGCCCACCCTTTCCGGTTGCGGACCCGCCACAGACCACACCCCCAAGCCCAAGCTCAAAGCGCCTTTAGGAGGAAATCTCGTACTGTTCGATGTGGAGGTTTTCTTTTTCCAAGATGATGACCCTCCGATTGATCCTCCTTTCCAGGTCGATCACCGACTGTTGCTCTTCCTCCTTGAGGACACGGGCAATATCGGGATGCGCATGGACCAAAATATGGGGAGCCTGCCCGGCAATGGTCGTCTCCCTTTCCAGATCCCGGAGAATCTCATAGCAGATGGTTCTCTTGGCCTTCAAGGAGCCCCTGCCCTCGCAGTAGAAGCAGGGTTCGCTCAGAAACCGGTTCAGATTCTCCCGTGTTCTCTTCCTCGTCATTTCAATCAAACCTAATTCGGACATCTTCAGCACATGGGTCTTGGCTTTGTCTTTGGTGAGCGCTTCTTTCAGCGTGGTAAACACTTTTTCCCTGTTGGATTTCTTTTCCATGTCAATGAAATCAATGACGATGAGCCCCCCCAAGTTCCTCAACCGCAGCTGATAGGCAATTTCTTTGACCGCTTCGAGATTGGTTTTGAGAATCGTCTCCTCCAGATTTCTAGTGCCCACATAACTCCCGGTGTTGACATCGATCGCCGTCAGCGCCTCCGTGAGCTCGATGACGATATAGCCTCCTGACTTGAGCCATATCTTATTGTCCAGAGCCCTGGAGAGTTCCATCTCGATCCCGTAGAAATCAAAGATAGGTTCGGGGCCTTCATAGAGTTCAACGGAGTATTTCAGCGCGGGGACAAACGTTTCTATGAATTCCATAATGGTGCCGTATTCCTCTTTCGAGTCGATCACCAGACGGTCCACTTCGCGAGTGAAGAGATCTCGAACGGAGCGGAGCGAAACACTCAGGTCCCTGTAGAGCAGCCCCGGAGAGGTATGCTTGGCCATTTTTTCCTGAATGCTCGCCCAGAGCTTCTGCAGGAAGTCCATCTCGGACTTGAGTTTATTCTTGTCCGAGCCCTCACTCGCAGTTCTGACAATAAAGCCGAGGTTACCCGTCCTAATCTCCTGCATCAGATTTTTCAGTCGTTCTCTCTCCGCCGGATCTTCGATCTTGCGGGAGATACCGATGTGGTCCACATTGGGCATGAGCACCAGATGCCTGCCGGGCAGAGAGATGTGCGACGTCAGGCGTGCCCCTTTGGTTCCAATCGGCTCTTTGGCAATTTGGACCATAATGTCCTGCCCTTCGCGGAGAAGGTCTTCGATGTTCATCGAGAGTGCTTTGGGGTGCTCTGCCCATACGTCTTGCTGTTCCTGGGACAGCTCCGCCTCTGGTTCGGCGCTGTTGCTCAGCATCATCTGCTCCAGTTCCATAAGATCTTGGTGCACATCGGAGACATATAGAAATGCGCTCCTATCAAGCCGGATGTCCACGAAAGCAGCCTGCATGCCCGGAAGGACCCGCACCACCCGTCCCCGGTAGATGTTTCCCATGAGCTCCTGTCCTGTTTTTCTTTCGATATGGAGCTCGACCACCACTCCGTTTTCCACAAGAGCCACTCTCGTCTCATGGGGTCTCGAATGGATGATCAATTCGTTGGCCATAGTCAATCAACCCTTCGGCTACCCCCTGCGCTTCCGCACGGGGCACTCGGAACTTCAGATTCTTTCGAGTTCAGGATTTCCCTGATTTTCAAGATGTCCATTCCATCAGTGTCTTCATGGTTCAGTTGAAAGATTCCCTGCACAATCTCCACAGGTTTGAGCGCTGGCCCTTGCATGGTTTTGAGGGCCAGATGTATCGTGGATTCCATGCTGAAATAAGCCGACTTTACCTGGGCGCGCGCGTCGATGCTCTGATCTCCCTTTCTCCCTTTCTTGATCACAGGAAAAGACTCGGACGCAAGGAATCGCCGGAGATCGCCCTCTCTGATCCGCACCTGGTTGAAGGAGATTTCATAATGGCTCTCCTGGACCTTGAGACTTCCTGCGTCGCGGTCCAGAACCTCAAGAGTCTTGATTTCAAGACCCGACGGGAGTTGTTCGTTGATGATGTCTCGTAGCGGCGTATCGGATCCGGAGTCATACCACTGGACCTCTAGGGTCTCGTGCAGGCTCTCCGTGCCGACCGGAAGAGCAGAGGCGAAGGACAGCTTCGGCATAGGGTGATACCCTTTTGAGTAAGCGAGGTTCACGCCGGCCCTCTTGAAAGCACGCACAAAGGTGCGGACAAGCTCCAGATGGCTCAGATATCTTGCAGGACCTCTTTTGGAAAAAGTGATCCTGATTCTTTTTGCCTCAAGGCTTTCCTGTGCTGCGGGGGTTGCCGCCTCCTTCCGAGCAGCGTCCCACTCTCTGAAGAGAACGGGATGGACTTCTGCATGGTCACAGACCCCGCAGTCCAGGCATTTTTTTCTGCAATCCGGCGTCCACTCCCCTTGCTCCGCCCTTTTCCACTCCTTTTCAAGGTATTCTTTGCTCACCCCGCATTGAATGTGATCCCACGGAAGCACCTCGTCAAATGATCTCAATCGGTGAAGGTAAAAGCCCGGGTCCACCTCCGCGGAATGAAAAGCCTCGTGCCATAGGTCCAGGCGAAATCGCTCGCTCCAGGCATCAAATCTTGCTCCCTTCTGCCAAGCCCTGACGAGCACCTGAGTGAGCCTCCTGTCTCCTCTCGAAAAGACTCCCTCGATCCAGCTCATCTCCGCCTGGTTCCATTTGACCCTGATCCTTCGGTCTTTGATCGATTTCTGAACAAACTCAATCCGCCTCCGGCTTTCATCGATCGAAATCTGAGGCAGCCACATAAAGGGCGTGTGAGACTTCGGCACAAAGGTGGCGACGCTCAGATGAACCTTTCCATTGTTCCTGGACGTTTTCGCCACTCTTCCTGCAAGCCGGACCAGATCTTCCAGATCTTTGTCCTCTTCGAAAGGAAGACCGATCATAAAATAGAGTTTGATCAAATCCCATCCAGCCCCATAGATCTCTTTTGCCATGTGCAGGATATCCTCATCCGTCAGGCCCTTGTTCAGGACTCTTCGGATCCGGTCGTTCCCTGCCTCGGGAGCAAGGGTGAAACCTGTTTTTCTAACCCTCTTGATCTCCTCGAACCACGAGGAGTCGAGGCTGTCCACCCTCAGGGAAGGGAGGCTCACAGCGATCCGTTCACTCTCCTGCTTGTCCATGAGAATCCGGAGCAAAGGCCCCAAGGCGCTGTAGTCCCCGGAGCTGAGTGAGAGCAGGGACATCTCCTCATATCCTGTGAAGCGAAGCCCTCGCCCCGAGTGTCGAATCACGGCTTCAGGATGCCTTTCTCGAACAGGCCTGTAGATCATTCCCGCCTGGCAGAAACGGCAGCCCCGGGTACACCCTCTTGAGATTTCAATGGCAAGCCGGTCGTGTACGAGCTCTGCGAAAGGAACCACTTGGTGCTCTGGAAAGGGAAAAGCATTGAGGTCAGGGACAATCGCTTTCGTGACCCGTTCGTAGCCGGAAAGCAAGGGTTCCATCTCCTGGATCCTACCGTCCGGCTTGTAGTGCACCCGGAAAAAACCTGGCACATAAAGTCCGCGAATTCTGCTCAGCGCTTGGAGCGTCTCCCTCTTCGTCGCATGATGCTTTTTTGCCTCTCGCACGGTTTCACAAACGTCAAGGGCGGCTTGTTCCCCGTCGCCGATCACCATCGCGTCAAAAAGCGGGGCCGCTGGTTCAGGGTTGAAGCAGGCGGGACCTCCGGCGACGAGGAGAGGAAAAGACCCGTCTCGCTCCTCCGCAAAAAAGGGGATGCTGCACAGATCTAGCATGGTGAGCACATTGGTGAAGGAAAGTTCGTGCTGGAGGCTGAAGCCGACCATATCGAACTCGGGCAGGGCCCGACCGGACTCCATCGCGGTCAGGGGGAGACGCCGCTCCCGCAGCTCTCTCTCAAGGTCCGTCCAAGGACAGTAAACCCTTTCAGCTGCCAGCCAGGACGGACGGTTCAGCAGGTCATAAAGGATTTTGAGCCCCACGTGTGACATGCCCACTTCATAGACGTCGGGGAAAGCAAGAGCGATTGAGAGTTCTACCTGAGAGGGATCTTTCTTGATCGCATTGATCTCGTTTCCCACATAACGGCTCGGGCGTTGAATGCGGGAAAACCATCTTTCGTTCAGCATACTCACCGGTCTCTTCTCGATGCCAGGGACTTCTTTTGGCTTAGGATAATAGGTTTGCGCGTTTTTTCAAGCGGATTGACTTAGAAGGGGATCCAGCCACAGCGTGATCTCAGCCCCGCCATCAGGGTGGTTCTTCCCCGACACCCTTCCCTTCAGTCCCTCGACGATTCTCTTCACAATCGCCAAGCCGAGTCCAGAGCCACCTTCCTTCGTGGTAAAGAAGGGAGTGAACAGAAACTGGAGCGCTTTCCTGCTGAATCCCTCGCCCGTATCCCGAAAGGTGATTTGCGCCATTTTCCGCACCCCTCCCTGAGGCTCCGCAACGTTCACGAACTCCGTTTGGACAGAGAGCACTCCTCCTCCTCTCATCGCCTCCACGGCGTTCAGAAAGAGATTCCACAAGATCTGTTTGATTTGTTCCGGGTCTGATTCGATGGTCATGGATTCGTGAAAGTGCGTTTCCACTCGGACCTTTTCCGTCCACTTGGCGCTGTTCTTGAACAACTCCAAAGAATCAAGAATCAGCTGATTCAAATCGACGCTCTGCACCGAAGACTCCTTTGGCCTCGCAAAAAGCAAAAAGTCGCTCACCAAGGTGTTGAGACGGTTGATCTCCCTCAGCATGATGTCCATGAGCTTGGTTTTGACGTCGTCCATTTCCAGGCCTTCTTTGAGCAGCTGAATCGAACCGCTGATCGAGGCCATGGGGTTTCGAATCTCATGGGCAATCCCTGCAGCGAGCTCTCCGATCAGAGCAAGGCCTTCCACCCGTTTCATCTCCTCCTCGATCTCTCTCATCTGGGTCATGTCCTGGAAAAAGAGGATTTTTCCTCCCTCCACTCCTTCCGGCAAGCGCAGAGGAGAAACCGAGCACCTAAGGAACACTTTTTCTCCGCTCGGTTTGAAATAAGGCAAATCGGTGAAGTCCTGATGCCTAATGGCGTAGGGATTCAATGGGTTGTCCCCCAAGCCCATATGGCCTTTAAGAAAGGGAAGCGCCACGAGCAGTCTTTGCCCGGTACAGGCCCGGGAGGGAATTCCGAAAAGCGCTTCAGCAGCCGGGTTGAAAAGCAGAATCCTTTCCTGATCGTCCAGAGTGATCAGGCCGGAGGTCATGCTTCGGATAATCCATTCATTGAGCGCCTCCAGCTTGATCATGTCTTCCTGCTTCGCTTTTAATTCGACACGGCTTTTCCTGGCCTGCTCGGATGGGTAACTGCTGAGGAAGGCGACAAGGTAAAAGGCTACGATGTTAACCAGAATCAGGTAGAAGATATAGGAACTCTGGTAGTCCCCAGGGTAAGCCAGCCGGCTTCCCAACGGCTCAATCACCCTGTAGTAGTGAAGATCGATAAGGAGGCCGTAAAGGATGCTGCAGCTGGAGGCGGTGATCATTCCCCCTTTCCGGTAAAGGATGATGCTGCCGTTGATAATGGTGAGGATATAAAGAAAAGAAAAGATGCTCTCAATGCCGCCAGTCGCGTAAATAATGGCCGTTACCAGGGCCGTATCCACCAGCAGCTGAAGGTATGCAAATCGAATCAGGTCATCAAGACGCTTGAGGAGAATGACATAAATGACGGTGATGCAGTAGATCGCGGCAATCAGAAGATAATGGTAGGTCTGGATATCGCCGAAAGCGGTCTTCGTTTCTTTGACTTCTACGAAGACAGAAGCTCCCAGCAGCAGTGAGACGAACAGAACCCTCAAGAACATGAGTCTTTGAAGGCGTCCGAACAGCTCTGATCGAGGAATGCTGATGGGGGCGCTGGAGGCCATGGTGACCGGCTTAGCTTCCCATGGCTGCGGCCATCCCAAAGATGGGCAGGTACATGGCAATGACCAGTCCACCAATAGACCCGCCGAGAAAGAGCATCAGCAGAGGCTCCAGCATAGAGGTGAGGGCTGCGACCGCCGCATCGACTTCCTCGTCATAGAAGTCAGCGATCTTCTCCAGCATGGAATCAAGAGCGCCGGTCGCTTCGCCTACGGCGATCATTTGGATGACCATCCCTGGAAAGATATCATTTTCCGAGAGAGGTTCGGCAATCGTCTGGCCTTCCGCAATGCTTCCCCTAACCTCGTAGATGATTTCCTCAATCACCACGTTCCCTGCCGTTTTCGCGACAATCTCCAGGGCATCCAGAATGGGGACCCCACTACTGATCATGGTCCCGAGAGTCCGGGTAAACCTTGCCACAGCCGTCTTCTTGAGCAGATTCCCAAAGACGGGTAATTTAAGAAAGAGGGCATCCGTCTGCTTTCTTCCGGATGCCGTTCCCCGGTATCGTTTTAAGCCATAGATCAGGGCGACCAGAGCGAGGATCACCCAGTGAATGTTGCCTTTCACGAAACGGCTCATATTCACCACGATCTGGGTCGGGGCGGGGAGAGCAGATCCGAAACTCTTGAACATGTCTTCAAAAACGGGAATGACAAAGACAAGGATGACCGCAATGACGAGGATGGCAACAGCCAAGACCACGATGGGATAAGTCATGGCTCCCTTGATCTGGGATTTCAGTCTTTCCGCCTTCTCAATGAACTGAGCCAGGCGGCGCAGGATCGTATCGAGAATACCGCCCACCTCCCCTGCGGCCACGAGGTTGACGAAAAGAGAATCGAAGACCTTGGGGTGCTTTTTCATGGCTTCCGCCAGGGTGGATCCTCCTTCCACGTCCTTGGTGATTTCCTTAAGAATCGCCTTGAAGGTGGGATTTTCGCATTGTTCTCCAAGAATCGTGAGTCCCTGTACGAGCGGAAGGCCCGCATCGATCATCGTGGAGAACTGCCTCGTGAAGACCACGATGTCTTTGTTGGTGACCTTGGGCTTCAGGAAAGCAATGTTTTGGAAGATATCTTTGGGCTTGGGTTTTAGCTTTTTGATCGTGAAATTGCGTTTTTTGAGCTGGCTGAGCGCGATGGCCTCATTCGCGGCATCGATTTCTCCTTTGAGCTTTCTCCCCTTTTTGGTCTGGGCAACCCAAGCATAGATGGGCATCTATCTCATCCTCCTGTGGCCTTTCCCCATCGGTCCAATTAGCTCGAAAAAGGAGCAGACTGCTCTTCGGCTTGGCAGACGTGCTTATAATCTTAGTGAAATATACAGGTTATGTCAAGCATTCTCTGGGGACTGATCGCGGGACTTTGTCAGCTGGTGAAGACGAGGGCACTCAAAAGAGGCAAGGGTTAACTCTTGTCCGTGACAGCAAATTACTCTTGACAAGAGGCGTTCACCCCATGTTATATGAGGACCGCGATCAATTGGAACTTCTATCAAAAAGGAGGATTTGGATGTGACTGAGGTTAATGCACCAATGGCGGGGAAAGTTATCGACGTGAAAGTGAAGGTGGGAGATACCGTGAGCGAAAACGACGAAGTGGTGATTCTGGAAGCGATGAAAATGGAGCTACCGATCGTAGCCACAGGTTCCGGCACCGTCAAGGAGATCCGATGCAAAAAAGGGGATCCTGTTGAAGCGGATGCCGTTTTGATCGTTTTGGGATAAGGGTTTGTTGACCGCGGGTCCAGCCTTGATGATCCAACACGAAAAACCTATGAATTTTAAGCATCCTGCGGATTTGCAATGGGTCACCAGGGTAAAGTAGTCTCTCGGTGCGTTAGCGTCTAATTTCGGCGTTCGGAAAATTGTGTGTTGCAGAAAAGCTCGGTTCCTTTTCGGAAACGGGCTTTTTTGTACGGCCTTTCCTGGTCGCAAAAAGAGTTGACAGATCAATTCGTCGTGAAATACTTTTGAGCCGTTTTTTCCATACCTAATGGAGGATATAACATGGCGGATACAGTCGATATCGATACCCTGGCAAAAGCGTTCGAGAGCTGGACAAAAGGGGTGGAAAGCAAGCTAGGAAAAAACCCTGAGAGAAAAAAGGAGTTCCTCAACACCTCGGGTATTCCTGTGCACCGCCTTTATACCCCGGTTCACACCAAGGACCTGGATTATCTCACCAACGCCGGGTTTCCCGGTTCCTATCCGTTTACCAGGGGCGTCCAGCCCACCATGTATAGGGGCCGGCACTGGACCATGCGGCAGTACGCAGGGTTTGGAAACGCCGAGGAATCAAATAAGCGCTACAAGTTTCTCCTGGAGCAGGGACAAACCGGACTATCCGTCGCCTTTGATCTGCCCACCCAGATCGGTTATGATTCGGACCATGACATGGCTATGGGGGAGGTTGGTAAAGTGGGAGTCGCAATATCCTCCCTCCAGGACATGGAAACGCTCTTTGATGGGATCCCCTTGGACCAGGTGAGCACCTCCATGACCATCAATTCGCCGGCAGCGGTTCTCCTGGCCATGTACGTGGCCGTTGCCGAGAAACAGGGGGTTTCTCCGGAACAACTTAGGGGTACCATCCAGAACGACATCCTCAAGGAATACTCCTCACGAGGCACGTATATCTTCCCCCCAAAGCCGTCCATGCGCATTGTGACGGACATCTTTGCCTTTTGTTCAGAGAACGTTCCTCAGTGGAACTCCATCAGCATCAGCGGGTATCACATCCGGGAAGCGGGTTCAACGGCAGTGCAGGAGGTGGCCTTCACCCTCGCCAACGGGATTGCCTACGTGGAAGCTGCGTTGCAGGCCGGTCTGGATGTAGATGCCTTCGGCCCCAGGGTCTCCTTTTTCTTCAACGCTCACCTGGATTTTTTTGAAGAGGTAGCCAAGTACCGAGCGGCAAGACGCCTTTGGGCCAAAATCATGAAGGAACGGTTCAAGGCCAAGGACCCTCGTTCCCTGATGATACGCTTTCACACCCAGACCGCTGGCTGCACCCTCACCGCCCAGCAACCCAAGAACAACATCGTGAGAGTTGCTTTTCAGGCCCTAGCCGCGGTTCTCGGAGGGACTCAGTCGCTGCACACCAACTCCATGGATGAAGCCCTCTGCCTGCCCTCTGAAGAGGCGGTGCAGGTTGCACTCCGGAGCCAGCAGATCATCGCCTATGAGACCGGTGTTTCGGACACGGTGGATCCTCTAGGAGGGTCTTACTATGTGGAGGAACTGACCCGCGAGATTTTTAGCCGTGCCGAAGCCTACATCAAGAAAATCGATGACATGGGAGGTGCCGCAGCCGCGATCGAGAAAGGATTCATTCAGAGGGAAATTCAGGACAGCGCCTACCAATATCAACGGGAAATCGAACGCGGCGAACGAGTGGTGGTGGGGTTGAATCGCTTCCAGGTGCAGGAGGAGAAACCTAAAAACCTCTTGAGAGTGGACCCTGCGGTGCGCCTTTCGCAGATCGAAAAATTGAAGAAACTGAAATCCCGGCGCGATCAGAGGCTCGTCACCGAGGCCCTCTCCGAACTCAAGAAAGCTGCCGAAGGAAAGGATAACCTCATGGTGCCCATTTTCCGAGCCGTGAAGACCTATGCCACGCTCGGTGAGATCTGCGATACCCTCAGGCAGGTCTTCGGAGAGTATCGGCAGGTAAACACCCTCGGGAAGTAGGGATTGATCATCGAACATCGCTCATTGACCATTGATCATAGAGCATTGGGCATTGGGGATCGGCACTCACCTCAGGCAGTTTCTTCAATGATAAATGATAAATGGTCAATGGGAAATGTTAAATGTTCAATGATTGGGTTGCGGCCAAGGTCTATATTACTCTATTTGGAACGGAGCGTTGATCATGAATATGAAGAAGAAGATCAGGGTCCTGGCCGCGAAGCCGGGGCTGGACGGTCATGACAGAGGCATCAAGGTCGTGGCCAGTGCTCTCATGGATGCCGGGATGGAGGTCATTTACACTGGACTTCGGCAAACGCCTCGCCAGATTGTCGAAGCCGCTGTTCAGGAAGATGTGGACGTCATCGCCATGAGCATCCTCTCCGGAGCCCACGATTATCTTTTCCCAAAGGTCATGGAACTGCTGAAGGAAAAAGGGGTCGAGGACATGTTGGTGATCGGAGGCGGCATCATCCCGGATGAAGATATGCCTGCACTCAGAGCCTGCGGAATCGCTGAGATCTTCGGCCCGGGAACGAACACTAAAGACATTGTGAGCTATATCAAAGCCAACGTCAAGACATAGGGAGTATGCAGAAACCGCCACTGAGCAGGGACTACTGCTGCTCACTGTTTACTGATTCTCTGCGTTCTGGGAGGGATGGATCAGGGAGGCGGCGATCTGTCTGACCTGGGGGTCCCGATCGCGGGTGCATTGCTCCAGGATTTGAGCGGCACGAGGGTCGTGAAAGAAAGAAAGAGCGACCACAGCCGCTACACGGATGGGCGAAAGATATTTGCTCCGTCTGGAGAAGAAACTCCGTGCCGACAGCATACGCTCAAGAGGATCAATCCCCCTGGGGTCTCCGATTTTGGCTAAGGTCTGGCAGCAAGCGACGAGCCGTTCTCTGTCCTTCGCGGTTTTCATCAGAGACCCGATTTTCTCGAGAGCCGCTTGCGGCCGTAGGCTTCCAAGGCACTTGATGGCATCCGCAGCCACCTCGCCCTTCATGCTGTCCGCGCGCTCCAAAAGAATCTTTTCCATATCGTCGGTGTTCAGCCGCCGGGCAAGCTTGAAAGCCTTAGCCCTCACCTGTTCGTTGTCATCATCGAGAGCATTAATCAGCTCTGCCTTGAGGTCACGGGTGACGCAGTCGATAACATCCAGGATCTGGAGCCGTTCCTCTGCGGTGCTCTCCAGCATGAACACCCGCTTGAGCGACTTTGCCGCTTCATATCCCTGCTGGGAAAGGAGGCTGGCTGCAAGTTGCCTGATCCTGAGATCCGATTCCCCTTTGACGACCTCGATCAGCAAAGGAGAAGCCACTTTGCCCAGGCTGCCGAGAAGAAGCACTGCTTTTTGCTGCCGTAGGCTTTCGTTGGATCGAAAATCCTGGAGGATCAGTTCCTGAACCTTTGGGTCCAGGGGTTTGATCAGGATTTCTTCAAACATCTTGGCCTGGTCGCTGTTGGCTTCGAGAAGCCTCCGGTAGCGCCGTTGGAGATGCAGCAAGACCTGGCTGGCCACAGGGTATTCCGCAAACTGGACCAGGAGAGTGGAAAGGCGGTAGAGGAGGCTGGTCAGCTGCCGTAGGACTGCAGGGTCCCTCTCCTGGGAAAGGACCAAGAGAAGAGGTTTTGCAAGGATTTTCGCCAGCTGGTTCTGAAGCCCGGTGCTCAGATCTTCAAAGAGGTGCTCGCAATGACCGATCACTTTCTGCCGAACCTGGGTATTCGACTTAAGATACCCGTGGAAAAGGCGCTTGATGATAGAAGTGATCTCCTTTTCCTCCCCTTCCAGAAGGAGATCACCGACCTCTTTAGGCATCTGCTGAAGAAGACGGTCAAAGGACTCCTCATCCAATGCAAGAACCGGCTGCTCCCCTCGAACCTGGCTCTTCACCGTGCCCCGGCCGCCCACGATCTCAAATGCCCCGCTGCCGCTCACACCTGCCCCAATTCTGGGCTCGTAAAAGCGGTAGTCAAAAAGGATCCCTTTAAGGCCCTGCTCCTTTGACAATCGGTTCCAGTACTCCTCGTCTTGCACTCCCGAAGGTGAGTCTCCGACCGCTCCGATGAAAACTCTCATCTCCTCGGGAGTGACGTTTGGGAGAAAGGTCATGCTCTTGAGGCCAAGGGAGTCGAGAAACTGGAGAAAAATCTGACCCACGAGGTCCAGATCAGAGGAAGTCGCTTTTTGATCATTCACGAAGAGCGAGTCTTCGACCCGCGCCATGGTCAGGTGGGCTTCCCTTCGCAAGACTCGGCGAAGCCTTTTAAAGGCGGCCTGGATGGCGCTCTCCGTGACCCTGCTTTTCAGGGGGTAGAGTTTGATGCTTTTTGCCGCATTGAGGAGCCCCTTGATCACCTCGGGGATCAAGGAAAGCGTGTCTTTTTCCGGTTCCGCTTCTACCGCCTCCTCCTGAACCGCTGCGCTGGTAGGGAGTTCTCCTGTGCTATCGAGGCTCGGGATCTCTCCTTCGCCACGAATCGCATAGTGCACCTGGGACATTTCCACGTGGGTCAGTTTCTGCTCTTCAATGAAGCGCTGCCAGAATCCCTGCCCGATGGTTTCGGTCTTGGTCCGACCAAAAGCCTCCAGCAGGGCACTCAATTCCTCCATGGACAGGTGTCGCTTGAGTGTCACTCCTTTGAGTTCCAGGCGGTAGAGAAGTTGCAGGAAAGAGGCGGCAAAAGCCTTGAACTCCACGATCTCCACCCTCTTCCCGTTCACCAGCAAAGCCCGTTCCACCTGGAAGACGGTCAACATGTCGTTTCTTTCGAGGATTTTGTCAATCGCGTCTTTGGCTTTTTCATTGGCCACCACAATGGACCTGCTTCCCGCAGGGTAGAGCGTCGTGTTTCGCACGGCCAGCAAAAATGTTCGAAACACGTTGGGGAGCAGTGCGACGCTTTGCGCGTCGAGGGGCAGTTCTTTGGGCTTGAGTTCAACCGGCCCTTCGCCGGTGTAATACACCGCCTCTCCTGCATTGAACACCGCGCTGTTCTGGGTCACTTGCAGTTGTTCGTAAAGGCGGGCTTTTTCCTGATTGGCCGAGCGCTTGAAATGGTAAGCCAGCGTGGCTGCCGAAGGCAGGAGGTCTTTCTCGAAAAGGGATTCCTGGTAGGCACCCACCTTTTCATGGAGCGCCTGCTTTGTGTTCTTTTGAATCGTTCCATAGGCGATGTCCAGAACGCGCCTGCTCAGAAACTGGATCGTCTCATCGTTGAGTTGGAACTCCGAACTGATGAGGCCATGAGAAACAGCCTTGTCCACGAATTCGAGGATCTTGGCCTCGCTCTTGTCCGAACTCCCGGTCAGCATGCTGAGGGTCACTTGGCCTCCGAAGACAGAAGCCTGGTCCAGAAAGTCGCGACTCTCCTCATCCAGGGCCGCAATCTTCTGTCGAACGATTTCCTCCAGCGACCCGGGTAGATATCCCTCTTCGAGAGGCCCAACCATCCACTGCTGACCGCTCAAGGAAATCTTTCCGTCCGTGACGAGCTTGCGGATAATTTCATTCAGGAAAAGAGGGTTCCCCCGAGTGGTCTGCTCCAAAGCCTTGCCGAAATCCCGGGGCAGGCTGATCCTTGGAAAAATAGCCTGTAGGTGTCTGATCACGTCGGCCTCGGCAAGCGGCGACAGGGCTACCTTGCGTAAACCGATTTCCTGGCCGTAGGCGGCGCAAAAGCGACCCAGCGCATCCCCCTGTCCCTCCTCCGCTTCCTTGGAGAGCTCCGTTGCCGCGGCGCAAACAAAAAGTGGAACTTGACGCCGAGTCATCATCTGGCGAATGAAGAAAAGCGTCGCCTCATCACTGAAATGCAGATCATCTAGAAACCATACGGACGGGGCTCCATCCATAATCTTGGTCGTCACCTGGAGCAGAGTGTAGAAGATCCTTTCTCGCTGAGTCCGGTCCTCTTGTTTTTGTCGGCGCTTCGCGGCTGACATCTGGGGCAGAATGAAGGACAGGGCACCCGTTTCTTCTGAAGAGAGGCCCTTGAGAATCTCGGGTCCTTTTGCTTTTCTTGCTTTCAAAAGCTCAAAGAGAATCGCGGCCATCAGATAATAGGGCCGGGACAGCTCTTGGGGCTTGCCTGCCGCCTTGACCTGCAGAATGGACTTGGTCTGGGCCAGGCTCCGCTGAACGGTTTCCAGGAACATGCTTTTCCCCATGCCCGGAGGCCCTTCGGCGATCAGAAACTGGCTCTCCCTTTGGCTGAACTTCCGGAGAGCCTCGGCCACTGCAGAGAGCTGAGTTTTCCGTCCGGCAATGGCAGCCCTTTCCAGCTGGAACATGGCAGTTTTTACAAACACGTCTTGTTGAACGATCTCGGCTACCGTGGCCAGACGGTCACGACCTGTCTTCTTGGCATAGTAAAGGGCCGTGTCTGCCTTGTGAATCAAGGTCTTGTCTCCCTTGGCATCCTCCGGGGCGCAAGCCACCCCGATGCTCAGCGTGAGTCCCAGAGTTCTTCCCGAATCGTCCAGGCGCATCGGTTTCTCATGAGACAGACTGATCACCTTTTCCGCAAGGCTGACGGCCGTCTTCTTGCGAGACAAAGGCATCAGGATCATGAACTCGTCGCCTGCATACCGGATGGGGAGATACTTGTCGCCGGAAGCTTCCCGAAGCAAGTTCGCTAGCCACACAAGGGCCTGATCCCCGACGTCGTGCCCATAGCTGTCATTGATTCTCTTGAAGTAATCCAGGTCCATCATGAGAAGGGACAGAGGATTATGCTCAAGGGCATTCCAAGGGATGTTTTGTTGGAAGTAGTTGTGAAGGAAACGGCGGTTGTAAAGGCCGGTAAGTTCGTCCTCGAAGATCAGGCGTGACGGATCTTTCCCGACAACTTGGAGGTGATTCAGTAACTCGTTGTAATCCATTGTACCGATCCGCGGAACCAGGGAGAAAAGCTTTTCTCCAGTACTATAAATAAGATAGAGCTCTCATGTCAAGGCTTAACCTCACGATTACTCAAGCAATTTTCCGTTCGGACCGATACGCGGCCATAAGTCGTTTCACGAAAGACACAGAAAGAGCACGGCCGCACCGTCTCAAATGATTCTCTTCTCGCCTTACTTCCTAGATCACTTCAGCTGCAATTACCGCTTCCGTTTTGGAAAACATCTCGAGTCTGCAGGCTTTCAACGGGATTCTTAAAGTGAGCTGGAAAATGAAGGGTACAAGGCGGATCTTGAAAGTTGAAAGCTTAAAGAGAACTATCTTGCGGGGGCTTTTCTGGTTCTTCGGATCACGATGTGTTCAACTTTTTGCTTGAGCATGTTGTAATAGCGTTCTTTCTGATCCCAGATGATGGCTGCTGTCGTGTTTCCATCCTCTTCATCACACACCATGCTTCCGTCCTCGTCGGTTTTGTAATCTTCGCAGATGAAGAGATTGGCTCCCTCAATGCCCTCCAACATGAAGGCAAAAAGAGCGGCGTAGCTCGGTCGTGTGTGATCGGCAAAACTCACCAGGATCTCGTTGTTCTTGTTCAGCACAACCAGGGCATAGTCTGTTCGGAGAAAAAAATCGTTTTTGTAGAATTGCCCTCTGGAATAGGCGGTCTGCCCCCCATAGAACTTCTCAAAAACCGCCTCGATTTCTTTGGCAATCCTGCTCTGCTCCTTGGTGATCAAAGGTGAGTCCTTGGTCTCTGGGGTTTGCTTTTCTGTAGGCGTCATATAAGAAACCATCCCTTGGGCAAGTATTTTACGCCCAAAACCCTCCGGGAGGGAAGTGAAAAAACTAGCCCATCACCTCCAATTGTTTGACCTGCAAGCCCTTGATTTCGTCCCTCAGCCGTGCCGCATCCTCGAATTCCATTTTCTTTGCCGCTTCTCTCATCTTTTTTTCAAGTTTCTTGATCCTCTTATGGAGTGCTTCCGGCGTCAGATAAGCGCCTTCCTCTTCCGCAGTCACAGGAACCGTGACGTAGTCCGCCTCATAGGGAGAAGCGAGGATGTCCTCCACGGCTTTCTGAATGGAGGCCGGGGTGATGTGATGCTTTGTGTTGTACTCCAACTGTATTTCTCGGCGCCGATTGCTCTCCTCCATGGCGCGGGCCATGGAGCCCGTGATCTGATCGGCATAGAGAATGACCTGGCCGCGAAGGTTCCTGGCCGCGCGGCCGCACGTTTGGATGAGCGAGCGTTCCGAGCGGAGAAAACCTTCCTTGTCCGCATCGAGGATGGCCACCAGGGAGACCTCGGGCAAGTCCAAGCCCTCTCGGAGCAGGTTGATCCCCACCAGGACATCAAAGACACCCAAGCGCAAATCCCGGATGATTTCCATCCTTTCAATCGTTTTGATGTCGGAGTGGAGGTAGCGAACCTTGAGGCCCAAATCGGCATAATAGTCGGTGAGATCCTCTGCCATGCTCTTGGTCAGGGTGGTGACCAGGACCCTTTCGTCCGCCGCCACCCTTCCTTTGATCCAGCCCAGCAGGTCGTCTACCTGGTTGGTTGCAGGCCGCACAAGGATCTCAGGGTCTATGAGCCCTGTGGGTCTTATGATCTGCTCCGTGACGAGTTCGGCCTTTTCCAGTTCGTAGGGCCCCGGGGTGGCCGACACATAGATCACCTGCTTGACCCTTTGGTTGAATTCCTCGAATTGGAGAGGCCTGTTGTCCAACGCGGAGGGCAGGCGGAAACCGTACTGCACAAGAGTCTCTTTCCTGGAACGATCCCCGTTGTACATGCCGTTAAGCTGTGGAACCGTAATGTGGCTTTCATCAAGAAAGGCCAGGAAGTCCTTCGGGAAATAGTCGAGCAGGGTGGGCGGCGATTCTCCAGGAGCTCTTCCGGTGAGGTGCCTGGAGTAGTTTTCGATGCCGTGGCAATAGCCCATCTCGATCATCATCTCCAGGTCAAAGCGAGTCCTTTCTTCTACGCGCTGGGCCTCAAGCAGTTTGTTTTGGGACCGAAAAAACTCGATCCTCTCCTTGAGTTCTTGATTGATCCGGCGAATGGCTTTTTCCCGGATATCCACGGTCGTCACGTAATGGGTGGCGGGATAGACGGTCATTCGATTCAGTTCGTTGACCGCTTTGCCTGTGAGGGGGTCGATCTCGTGGATGGACTCCACGACATCACCGAAGAAGTGAAGGCGAACGGCCCTTTCCTCTTCGTGCACCGGATAGATGTCCACCACGTCCCCACGAACACGGAAATGTCCTCTGGCGAAGTCGTAATCTCCCCGTTCATATTGGATCTCTACGAGCTTCTTCAATACGTCTTCTCTGCTCAGGGTAACCCCTCTCTCGAGGTACAGGATCATGCCGTGATAGGCCTCAGGTGAACCGAGGCCGTAGATGCAGGAGACACTTGCCACTATGATCACATCGTCCCTGTCCAGCAGGGAACGGGTGGCGGAGTGCCTCATCTTGTCGATCTGTTCGTTGATGTGAGCATCCTTGGCGATATACGTGTCAGACTGTGGGATGTAGGCCTCGGGCTGATAGTAGTCATAGTAGCTGACGAAGTATTCCACAGCATTGTGAGGGAAGAGCCTTTTGAGCTCCCCGTAGAGCTGGGCGGCCAGGGTCTTGTTGGGGGCGATGATCAAGGTGGGCTTCTGTACGCGTGCGATGGTGTGCGCCATGGTGAAGGTTTTGCCTGAGCCGGTGACCCCGAGGAGGACCATGTGTCTCAGCCTCTTGCGCACCCCGTTCACCAGATCCTCGACAGCGCCGGGTTGATCGCCGCAGGGCTCGAGGTCGGAGACTAGTTTGAACTCAGTCATCTCTTTGTTATTTGAAAACACTCGGTGAGGGATTAAAGGCAAAAGGTCGGCAGTAGGCAGTATGCAGTATGCAGAAAAAAGCAAAGGCTCCTTGCCAGGAC
>Ga0316605_10000769_pt1 | contig 20099 bp, 17 predicted proteins | sample OWC_soil_day20_n_FD_207666 | JGI IMG/M metagenome (GOLD analysis project Ga0316605, IMG submission 207666) | Wetland soil microbial communities from Old Woman Creek delta, Ohio, United States - OWC_soil_day20_noCT | ecosystem: Environmental > Terrestrial > Soil > Wetlands | place: USA: Ohio...
GCCGATTCCACCTCCAGCTCGGCCTTCCGGATCTCCGCATCCGCGGCCGCATCGTCGACGCCCTGCCACTGCATCTCGGCGGCGGTCCGAAGGTATCCCTTTGCCTGCCGGAGATTCCCCTGGTAGGGGCTCGACAGATTTTTGTAATCTCCGGCCAACCCCCGGCGAACGTAATCGAAATATTCCTTCCTGCACTTCTCGTAATGGAGCTTCGCGTTCCAGTACAATTCCAGCTGGACTTTGTCGAAAATTACCGAGGCGCTGAAGTCGGCGGTTGGGTCCGCCCCCTCCTCAACTGGGGAAGAATCGCCGATGATCTTTGCCCACCCCAGGATATCCCCGAGATAGATCCCCTTCGTTGCCTTCCTGGACGCCGGGAGAGTCCCCCCTGACGAGGTGCGGGAAATCCCGGGTGGCGGTGACGCACCAACGGGACGGCGCTGCGCCGGCGGCATGCCTTGAGATGCCATCCAGCGCGCCCGGTGTTCGCTTCTTTTCCTCACCATGATCTCGAATGCCTGCATGCTCTTCACGTATTGTCGGTAGAGCCTTAAATATTCCGGATCGAGCATATTCCTTCCCTTCGTTCGCCGGTCGAAATCAACCGATCCCTTTCATTCCCAGAGGGGCGATGATTCGTCGAAACAACTCCAGACCCGGCCAATGGCGCCGCGGCAACTCCTCCTGCCCGGCGATCCCGCTATCCGTGAAATTCAACTACACGCCTCGATTGACTAAGACATCCTATTGCCTGCGAAGTACCATGTGCCCTCCTGGAAGAGGCTGCCTTTCGCGTGGACCCAGTTCGCGAATTGAGCCAGGACCATCTTCTGTTGGGCGACGGGCATATCGGTCTCGAAAGGGATATCGATTCCGTAGCGGATCACCATCTCTTCATAGGCCAGCCGCCGGACCTTGTTCGGGCTTTTTTCGGATTCCAGGTTCTCCAGGAGACAGACCGGGGAAGAAGGCTTCCCGTTTCGGTAGCGAATATGCGGCTTGAAGCGAACCCCGTTCTCCCTCAACCAGTTCCGCCAATCATCCGGCTTTTGGGTGATTCTCGTGATGGTCGTTCCGTACGGTTTGCCGTCGGGCCTGACCGGCACCTTCCCCTGCCTGAAATCTTCGAGCTCCTCCCCGAACAGTTCATCCTCTTCGATTACTTCGGGAACGAAGACTTCCTCGTACAGATCCGCCCCTGTGATGAGGTTGAGCGCCATGGCCGCCGATTCGGCAAGGTTCTTGTCGGAAAGTTTGGAGAGGAGGATATCGAGTGCCGATCGGTCTCCCAGTATGCCTAGCGCGATGATGCCCTCGGGGGTTGCCCCATCTTCGGATACGACTTTCTGCAACACGGGCACCGCGGAACGGTCGCCGCCGAGTCCAAGGGGGAGCAGTTGCCCATTTTTCGAGACGGCAGAACGAAGACACCTGTTGATCGTTTGAGAATCGCCGATCCGCAATAGAGCCAGTGCTGTCTCTGAACGGACAGTCTCGTCATCGTGCTCCAGATACTCCGGAAGCAACGTGCCCGCTCCCTTTTCGCGCAGACGGCCGAGAGCCCGGATAATGGAGGGTAAAGAGTCCGGCTTGCTCTTTCGTATTGCCTGCAGGAGTTCATTTCCTGCGGGCATACGGCGATAACCCGCCACTTCACTCATCATGGAAACGAGCTTCGGATCCTCGCCCAGCAGCAATTGGATGAATTCATTTTGCCATTCATCGGGCAATTCGTATTTGAGGGCATCGCTTGCCGCTTTCAACCTCATCGCATCCTCGGGGTCCAACTGCCCGAGAATATCCAATACGAGATCTTTTCGATTCTGGCGACAGAAAACGCGAACCCCTGCGTGGAGCTCGCCGAAGTCTCCCTCGGTCGCTTGCTGCTTGCATACCTCAAGAGCAAGGTCCTCCCCGACAACTAATCCGTCGATATGGGCCTCGAACCTCTCCTCGAAATCGTCGATGTCAATCCAAGTGATTTCAGGGTCATCGAAAAAGGTCAGACACTGCTCGTAAAGGAAAGAGGCTTCTTCGAGGTGAATCTTACAGGAAAAATTGTTAAATTTATTATTGTTTACAGCGAGTAAGCTATTTTCATTTATATCAGCCATGTATACACATATATTTTGAATTATAGGTTTTTTTATTACCGTAAAGGTATAGATACTTTGATAATAATTCTTTAGAGCCAATTGAACAAGTTTTTAATATATCAAAACAAATGTCTATCGTTCCAGCCTTCTGCTTCAGATAAGACTAATCCATTTAAATTTTTCAGAGACATATAAACATCTGCATTAACAAGAAGTAATAACTCAAAATTACGTGGTCTAAATACCTTCAAATCATGTGTTTTCGTCAAATCAATTGATAGATTATTGATGCGAGAAATTTGGCCTTTATATTCTTTGTATTCTGATCGGTCATAATCTATACAGTCAACACATCCGATGAAATTAATTATTGAATATCCCTCGATTTTTCTCTCTGGATCAAATATCGGGGCTTGATAGGAATCAAAATTAGACACACCTGCGTCAATAAGTGTGTCAATAAATAGTTGATTGGCAATGGGAGTATGCCCAAATTCAAAAAAATCCGGATAAGTGCCCACTGGCACCTCAATTTCAATTTTTAAGTTACGCGGCCTTTCTTCTTCAGACAACTTTGCGCCACGAATATACTTCAATCCAAAACCCGTTTCCTCTTCATCGATCCCACCTACTATTACATTAGACATATCTTGTTCAAGAATATAATACAATTTTCCTCCTATGCGTAGAAAGGTCCCGTATCTAAATTTAAATTCGGGTATATAATATCCCTTTCTTTATTTCCCTTACCATTAACACGTTCAGTATCTCCTTTAGAGTTCTTTTTAACATTAATTGATAGATTGGCTGGTAAAAAATATATAGCAATTGCTGTTGACAACTCAGAATGATGCAATCTCCAGGTAAAATCGTTACTAGAGAGCTTCTTGAACGCATAATTTTCGGCTTGTTCGATTAGCTTCTTTAAGTCATTTTCCCAGTCACCCTTAGTAATATTTTCGCAAACCTCAGGTTTTGTGATGAGCCAGACCATTCTTGTTATTAGATTGTTAGATTGAGCGAAATACTTTTCATCGTGTCCAGGTCCATGAAGTTGTAAAGGTTTATTTGCGTCTAGCGATTTCCAAAATGCATCAAAGTCACCCCAACCCTTTCTAGTTGGGAGTCCTATGCAATTTTGATTTCTGTTTGGATAAAATCCAACTTTTTTAAGAAAATGATTAAGCCGGATTCGACGATCTTTTCTATTAGGCGTGTTTGCATTTATGACAAACGAACTAAGTCCTATGCAGTGGTGTCCTTGATATTCATAGAATGAGGATGGCGGAAAGCTATTTAATGGATATATTTTTATCTTTTCGGGGAGTCTCTGAAATTTTCCCTTCATGCTTTTTCGAGACCAGTTCGTATCACTTGTGGCTACTTCTTGAATATTTTCCTTTTTAGGTTCTTCATGTTTTTCACTACATATTATACATTTCTCTTCAACCTGTTGCATTGACTTTGCTACGCCAACAGTTTCCCCTAGTTCCATAATCTCACCCGCTTACTTTCATTTTATCAGCTATTATGGAATCATTTAATTTATACACATTCTTTACTTCTAACTTACCTTCGAATGGTTTAACTCATGAATTAAAATATATTACTCGTAAACCAAACCAATCATCCCATGATATTCTTCTTATTGTGGAACAACGGGTCTCCCAACCGGCATACATTCTTCCCTTCAAATTTGACATCGAAGGAGTACAACATGAATTCCGCCGGGCCCTTGATCGAATTGCTTAACACCCCCCCTCCCGCTGTCCCGGCCTCATCCCCCATTGTCATCATGTAATTGGCCCCCTTGACCATGGGCATGTTTCCATCCGTCTTCACCCTTAGAGGACCTTTTACAGCATCGGAGGATTTTCCGATGTTCGGGTACGGAATCGGGATCGGGCCCGCGGGGGAAGGTGTCTTGCAGACATCCGGAAAAACGGGGCTCTGACCGCCGCTTCCCTTGTGGGCGATGCCCCGTGAGTTCGCAAACGTCGTCTGTCCCATGTTTCCATCCCCCGATCAATAATAGATTACTGCCGCGGCCCGATCCCCTCGGTCGGAAGAACACCACGCAAGGCAAGGACCTTGAAAATATCCCTTGTTCATACCGATCGCCGCGATCCCTGCCATCATCGGACCTAATGCCGCTCCCGGATCTCCGAAACAATCCACGGGGTGTTCGAGTCTGAAATCCTCCTCGAAACGATCGTTGTTTCGCATATAGGCTACGCCCCACTCCTTGGCTCCGAAATTCTCCCCGTTCAGCCCGGCATAAACGGTGCGGATTTTGCCGACCGATTTACTTATCGAAGAAAATGCCGAGTGAAACGACTCTGCGAGTCCGTCCCCCTTGTATATTTCGTCGCTGTAGAGATGCCCCTTTTCGAAACCGATCCCTACGGATTGAACCAGTGCAAATGGTTTCTTCCCCTTCTGACGAACCATTGCAGGGGAACCCAATAGCAAAAAACCTGCGCCTTCGCCGGGGACAAAACCGTCCATCACGGTTGGGCCAAGGATTCGATCTTCCATGTCAAGAGTCCCGAGCAGGAAAAGGTCCACAAAGGTATCGACACCGCCGACAAGAACGAATGGAACCGTTCCGGCGGCAAGCCGGAGCATGGCCTCCTTGAGGGCGATCAATCCGGCAGCCCGCCCCTGCGGGAAAAGCCTGCTCTCTGCCACATGAAATCGAACCCCCGACTGCGTGCCCAGGTGTTCGAGGAACGAATCATGGACTGCTTTCGGTCGATCGGGCAACGTCTCGGGAACGCCGAGATAGAGAGGAATCTCTCCGATACGATCCGCGCCCTTTGTCGCTTCCTGTAGAGCGGGGGATGCCAGGCGCAACATTCGAATCTGCCTCGAAGTAAGACCGACAACCTCTTCGAGCTCCTTATCGAGGGGAGGTAAAACCTCGTCGGGCAGGACCGCCATGGTGAAGGGGCTGAACCTCTTGTCGTATATGGAGGTTTCGGAAATGCGTGCGATCCCCGCACGGACCGACGCTGCGGTCTGCCGGGCGCCGATTCCCACTGCGGAAATTATTCCGATGTCCAGGATCGATGCTGCCTGTTCCGGCATCGTGCTACCTGTCCATTCATGATGATTTCTTCTGGCGGATATCTATCTGTTCTACCTTCAATGCTTTCTTGTCGCATGCCACCGCAGCGCGCCAGAGCAGGGACATGCGAGATTCGCTCGGTTCCAATAGAACCGTCTCCAGATTCAATGGGGGGATCGTCGTATTCCCTGCGATTCTGACGGCCGTTTCGAGTTCACAGACCGGCAGGGTAAATTTCAATGGACCGGCATGGGACATGTTTTGAATGAAAACAGGCTCTCCTCCTTTCAGGTATCCTTTGCATACCATGTCGGGGTGGGCCGCGTTAAAAAACCGCGAATCAAAATCTTCGGGAAGGTACGGTGCCCCCTTTTGTTGCCAGGCCTCGTCATACGTCCCGGAGAACAATTTTCTCGGCTTCCACGACGGGGCAATGTAGCCGAAGCAGGCCGGGGGGGGCCGATCTTCCGGTTTCCTTATCAGTTTTGCCGGGTCTTCCAGATTCGGCAGCATCGTTCCCTTCATCTCACTTTCGGTTCTTTTACCCTTGAATCCCCTGCCGATCGGGTTGCGTTCCTCGAACAGGACTTCCGGTTTTATCGGATCAACCTCGTGCACGCCTCCGTACGCACGCTCATAGACCAGGGGCAAGCTTTCAAAAGGCTCAGGCGAAGACATCTTCTGCCCGGCTTCACCGTTCACCCATTGCCTGTCGCCAAAGACCCGGACGACTTTTTTCCGATCGGCGACCTCAAGTCTCACGTCCAACATCGTCGTGGGTCGTTTATCCACCGCACTGGCTTTTCCGATCATGACAACATCCGTGGATGGCTTTGTCAGATGCAATTCGGAGGCGTATTTCAAACTCGACAGGCCTGGCTCGCCCCAGTACTCATCCGCCATGAAAATCGGAAGCTGGGATTCAGCCGCCTTGATTCGATTTCCCAGAGTAAAGGTGGCTTTCACGACAACATAGAGGGTGTCTATGGCTTTTTCGTTGGGGAAGACCGTGATCGTTGCCGCAAACGGGGTTGTGTTTTTTAGTTGCAGCATCCTACCGACAGTGCTTTATTCCATCGTTTCCCGTCTGAAAACTAATTAATGTTAACGCTTGCTCCTTTAATCCGGTTGGTCCCTGCGGACCTAGACAGGACGTCGGTTCCCTTGATGATGATTTTCCCGTCCTTGCGCAGGATGATGCTCCCCTTGCCGCACCGGATCGAAACTTCCTCTTCCGCATCGATCAGTACTTTTCTCCCGTCGATCCTGAACTCCTTCGGGACTTCCGCATTTTCCTCCACGTTTTCGACTTCGATGGAAACCAGGTCGAAAAGAGGATCCTGCATCAAGCCTACGATAATCGGCCTATCTTCATCTCCCTCCGGGAATAGCAGCAACACCTCGCGGCCCCGGTTCTCTCCCCTGGAAAGCTCTTTTCCGTCCATCCCCGCGAGAAGCCTTGCAACTCTCTTTCCTTTCCCGGCGATCTCGACAACGACCTGTCCCTCTGGAGTCGACTCCGAAATACGTCCGATGCGGGAAAATGAGGATTCCTTTCCGTTCGCAACCTCGGATTGCATCAAATCACGGGCCTGATCCTTCCTCATGGTTACACCCCGGACCTGTTTTTGAAGTATTTAATTAGTCTTGATATTGGATCCCTTCATCACGATGTCGCCGGTCGCTTTCAGGTTGATCTTCGCGCCGGATATCACGATGTCACCGCTTTTTTTCAGTATCATTTTGGCACTTCCTGCCTGCAGGGTGATCTGCCTATCGCTTACGATTGTGATCTGGTCCCCCGCATTTATACTTAACTTTTTACCGACGTCCAAACCAGCATGATCACCAATCTGGCCATCTGCGTTCTTGCCGACCTGGAAAGAAGCTTTGGAACCGATCGACGATGTCAGATCCTTCCCAACCGACAGGTCCTGGTTATCCCCGACGCTTACGCTCTGGTTGGCGCCGACCGATACGCTCTGATTCTTCCCGATCGAAACGGATTCGTTCTCTCCCACGCTGATCGTAGCGCTCGACCCTATCGACTCATTGTGATTTTTCCCCACGGAGATCGATTTGTTTTCCCCGATCGATTCACTCTCGTCTTTCCCGACCGTCTTGGAACGATTTTTCCCGATCGAGAGGGTCTCGTTGTTCCCTACATTCTGGTTCTTGTCGTTCTCGATTACGATCTTCCAGTCCTTCTGGCCGTGGAGGTAGATCTCCTCGGAACCCTTCTTGTCCTCGAACCGGATCTCGTTGGAGCCCCCTCCGCCGATCGATGAATCCGACTTGAGGGTGCTCTTCGTCTTCTCGTCGGGGAGGGTGTACGGCGGTTTGTTCGCGCCGTGATAGACGCGGCCGGTGACGATGGGCCTGTCCGGGTCGCCTTCGATGAAGCTGACGACGACCTCCTGGCCGATGCGGGGAATGTGCATCGCTCCCCAGCCCGCCCCTGCCCATGTCTGGCTCACGCGTATCCAGCAGGAGCTCTTTTCATTCTGCTTCCCCTCGCGGTCCCAATGGAACTGGACCTTGACCCTGCCGTGTTCGTCGCAATAGATTTCCTCTCCTTGCGGTCCCACGACGATGGCGGTCTGGACCCCTTCCACGACGGGTTTGGGGGAGATCCTCTCGGGTTTCAGAGTGGAGGAAGAAGGGATGCAGAGAAAGTCGTTCGAATAGGAGGCTCCCCCGCCGGAACCACCTTCTTCCTGGAGCGATTGGGGTTGGGATCCCGTGTGGAGAACGTCGACCAGGATATACTCCTGATCGAACGCCTTCCAGTCGTGGCCGGTCAGCTTGAAGGTAAAACCCGGGGTGAAGCGGGGGCAGGCGCTCTGCCCTTCGGCCTTGTCCCTGAACGCCATCACTTCCTGCAGACGCACCTGCGTGAGCTTCTTTCCCCGGCTTTGATCCGCATACCTGCCCGGGTAGTCGTAAATCTCCAGTTTCTGATGGGAGCTCGCCTGCTCCTGCACCGTCAGGTCCAGGGAAGGTTTCTCGAAGTTGAAATCCTTCTGGGTCATCTTTCCCGAAAGGATCCGGCGGGAAAAGGCGAATCCGAAAACGAATTCCCCTTCCGGGACCATCCCTCCCGCCGGATCGATCGGGACGTCGGCCTTTCCCGGAATCGGCTTGTAGGCGGCGGTGCTGTCCGCGAAAACGACGACATGCTTCTGCTTCGAGTGCTCGAAGAAGTAGTAGATCCCCTCCTCTTCGAGAAGCCGGGAGATGAACTGCAGGTCGGTTTCGCGGTACTGAACGCAATATTCCCTGGGCGGGTATTGACCCTGCAGCCGGAAATCGAAGCGGTCCGAGGTCATCCCCCCGTCCTTCAGGATCTGCGTCACGATGTCCTGGACCGTCTTGTTCTGGAAGATCCGGCAATCCTGCTCGAGGGAAAGGAGCCATAGGGACGGGATGATCCTTGCGCGGTAGATATGGAACCGCCCCTTGCCCCCGGCCTGCTGGAACTCGCTGACGATCCCGTGGAGATAGCGCTCCTCATCGTCTCCCTGGATCGTGACCAAGGCCTCTTTCCCGACAACGTCGTCGAACTTGATTTCATCTTCGCAGGCAAGGGAAATGGAACAATGAAAAGGCGCGGAGGTCCGCTCATGAACCGTTAGGTCTATGACCAATGTCTCCGATTGGATCCCGGAGATCCCCAACAGGAACCTGGCTTCGTGGCCCACCTCGGTAAATGCCATGTTCAGCCTCCGAAGACGATCTTGAACGAGCCGTCCTCCGAAAGGCCCATGTGGATCTCGGAGGGCATCGCTTTCTCCCCCATCCGCCCGAGGATCTCCCGTGACAGCTGCGGCAGGATGGTCCCCCTCATGATGTGGTCGATGTTCCGCGCGCCGGTCTCGACCTCGGTGCATCGGGCGGCGATCTGGTCCACCACCTCGGGGGAATAGACCAGCTTCATCTTGTTGCTCTCGGCCAGACGGCCCGCCAGCCTGTCGAGCTTCAACGTGACGATCTCCTTCAGGTACGCGGGATCGAGGGTGTAGAACGGAACGATCGTCATCCGGGCCAGCAGGGCGGGTTTGAAGTGGTTGCTCAGGATCGGCCGGATCGCTCCGGACACCGTGTCCATGGACGGTCTTCCGTCGGAGCAGAGCTGGGTGATGACGTCGGAGGCCAGGTTGCTGGTCAGGAAGAGCACCGTGTTCTTGAAATCGATGACCCGCCCTTCCCCGTCGGAGAGCATCCCCTTGTCGAAGACCTGGTAGAAGATGTTCATGACATCGATGTGGGCCTTCTCGACCTCGTCGATCAGGACCACGGAGTAGGGGCGCTGGCGGACGGCCTCGGTGAGCACTCCGCCCTCCCCGTACCCGACATAGCCCGGCGGGGACCCGATCAGGCGGCTGACCGTGTGGCCTTCCTGGAACTCGCTCATGTTGATGGTGACGAGGAACCGCTCCCCTCCGAAGAGAAGATCTGCCACCGCCAGGCCCGTCTCGGTCTTTCCCACGCCGCTCGGCCCCACCAGCAGGAAGATCCCCAGGGGCTGGCGCGGGTCGGTAAGCCCCGCCTTGGCCGACTTGATGACCTGGCCGATGATCCCAAGGGCTTCGTCCTGACCCTTGATCCTCTTTCCGATATTCGCCTCGAGATTCGATACGTTTCTGACCTCTTCCCGGAGGACCTTCCCCAGGGGGATCCCCGTCCAGTCGGAGACGACCTTTGCCACGATATCCGGGTCGACCTCGATCCGGATCATGGGGGAGCCCTCCTGGAGGGTCTCGAGCTCCCCCGACGCCGCATCGACACGGGTCTTCAGCTCCGCCTTCCTCTCCTCGGGACCGGCCTGGACCTGGAGGTCGTAGAGTTCCTTCCGCGAGGCGATGACCCTGCCGGCGATCTCCTGCTCCTTCTGCCAACGGTCCTTGAGCCGCCCCACCTCATGGTTCAAATCCTTCAGCTTGACTTCGAGCTCCCCGGACCGGTTCCCTTCGATTTCGACCCCATGGAGCCGGTCCCTCTCCAGCGCCTTCTTCTCCCGTTCCAGGGCCTGGATGGTGCGCTCCCTGTCCTCGATGACGTCGGGCTTGGCGGTGAGAAGGATCTTTACGCGGGCCGCGCTGGTATCGAGGAGGTCGACCGCCTTGTCCGGCAGCTGGCGCCCCGAGAGGTAGCGGCTGGAAAGCTCCGCGGCGGCCACGACGGCATCGTCCCGCACGATCACGCCGTGCGCCTCTTCGTACTTGCTCTTCAGCCCCCGCAGAATAAGAACGGCGGTCTCCACGGAAGGTTCGTCCAGCTTCACCAGCTGGAAACGGCGGGCGAGGGCCGCGTCCTTTTCGAAATATTTCTTGTACTCGGCCCAGGTGGTGGCGGCGATCGTCCGCAGCTCCCCCCGTGCCAGGGCCGGTTTCAGCAGGTTGGCGGCGTCGCTACCCCCGGCCTGCCCCCCGGCTCCGATCAGGGTGTGGGCCTCGTCGATGAAGAGGATGATCGGCTTGGGGGAGGCCTTGACCTCGTCGATCACCGACTTCAGCCGGTTCTCGAACTCCCCTTTGACCCCGGCCCCGGCCTGGAGAAGCCCCATGTCCAAACCCAGGATGGAAACCCCCTTGAGGACATCGGGCACGTCCCCCTCCACCACGCGCAGGGCAAGGCCTTCGACCACCGCGGTCTTCCCCACCCCGGCCTCCCCGACGACGATGGGGTTGTTCTTCCGCCTGCGGGCGAGGATATCGATCATCTGGTGGATCTCCCGGTCGCGACCGAAGACGGGGTCGATCCCCCCGCCCTCGGCTTTCCGGGTGAAATCGGTGCAGAACCGTCCCAAGGCCGTGCTTTCTCCGGGGGCGACGGCCTCCTGCATCTGTCGCTTCTCCTCCGGGGAGAGGTGCTCTATCGACCCTTTCACAAGCGTGCCGAACTGCGCGAGCAGCGCCTCCCGTCCGATCGAACAAAGGAGGTCCACATAGCCGCCGGTGCCGAATTGGCCCTGCCTTCCAAGAAATGCCAGGAGAAGCGCGCCGGACCGGATGCGGCTCTCCTCCAGGTCGACGGAGGCGATCAGCCATGCCTCCTGGAACCACTCCAGAAGAACGGGGGAAAAGACGGGCTTCCCCGCGTTCCCCGTCCGCAGTTCCTCCACGGACTGTTCGACCGCCTTCTTCACCCGGGACGCGTCGAGGTCGAACTGCCGAAAGATGATCGGAAGGTCCGACTGCGGCTCCTCGAGGAGTTTGGCCAGCAGGTGCTCCACCGTGACTTCGTATTGGGCCCGGGAGACGCAGAGGCCTGCCGCCGCCTCCAGGGATCGCGTGCAATGAGGATTCAGGCGGTTCAACAGCGTCTTGATGTCGACGGTCAGCATGATCCTGCCTCCTGGCGATATTGTGGAGGGAAGACGGCGTTCGCCTCTCCCATCCGCTCTCCGGAGAAGATCCACGTGTCCAGTCCCAATGTCGACCAATTGGTGGATCCCAGGCAGACGGTCCTCGCCTCCTCTTCCTTCATCAGGAGCTCGATATCGTATTCGAGAGGATCGATGAGGTAGAGCCGGGCGAGGAAGGCAAGTCTCTCATGGTCCGGCAGGCCAGGGAGTAGAGAACGGAACCGTCCGATGGGGAGAGGGCCGATCCGGAGGCGGAACTTGCCCATCCTGTCTTCGATCTCCTCTCCGAGAAAACCGTCCTCTCCCAGGATGCACCCGGAGGTGCCGACATTCATCCTCTGATCCGGTGGGATTGTAACCATTCTCCCGAGGCAGGGGACCACCTCGACGGGGGTTCCTCCGAGGGCATCTTGCAGAAGGGTCTCAAGGCCAAGGGCCGAGCGCGGAAATTGGGAAAACAGTCCGGCGTATCGGAGGAGGGAGTACGGTTCCGGGGCGTCGTCCCGCAATCCCTCCTCCCCGAGGCCCACGAGGCAGAAGAGCTTCTCCAACTCGCGGGGGTTCCCCTCCTCCGCCACCTGCAGGAACATCCGGTATTTGCCCCAGCAACGGAACAGGAGCTCGTAGAGACGTCCATTGATGACGTCGAGGAAATCCCGCGCCGCCGATCGATCCTCCGACGCCTCTTCCAGAAGGTCTTCCGTGTAGAACGTGGGGAGAGGGGACGAAGCGCCATACAGCCCGAGGAAGGTGGCCGTGACCCGGAAGTCGGGTCCGTCGCCTCCCCCTTCCTCCACCCTTGCGACATCCGCGGCGGGAAAGCCCAGGGAGAGGTCGGGTCGCACCCGGATCCTTCCTTTTCCCAAGCCCCCCCCTCCCCGGGGTCCTTCCGGGCCGTCGCAAAGGAGACGCAACAGCCGGATGACCTGGAGGAACGAGTAGGCGTGCCCGTTCTTGAGGATGTCTAACCTTATATCAGCGGGCGATCCCCAACCCTGGCCGGCCACTCGTAGGCCTCTCCTTTCGCAACCTCCTGCACGGTCGTGCGGGTAAACGTGTTGATGGACGCGTATCCCCCCAGAAATCGATCCATGACGCAACCGAAGAGAAACAGATCCCCCGGGCCGGCGAAATGATCCTGGCGAACCTTGAGCCGGATCTCCTGGCCCCTCATCACGACCCCGGAGACGAGCCGATCGGAAAGCTTGGCGTCAAGGCCTTCGATCCCCTTGATCCGCTTCCGGTTCGCCGTCGTCGCCACCGGGTCGCGGCTTCCCGGAAACAGGTACAGCTCGAGGAGGGCCTGCAGGTTTTCCGTCCGCGCCAGGGAGAGGTAGTTCAGGGAAAGGTGAGAGATGAGCCGCCACAGCAGGTTCGTCCCCAGCGGAGGGGGGAAACTCGCCGTGGGGGGGCGGATGTTCCTGAACTCCACGTATTCGGGGGAACTTTGCGTAGCGAGAGAGAGGTCTCCCACCCGGAGGGCTTCCGGCAGGGAGCCGTTCGTGCACGTCAGCTGGATGGAGAGGGTTTCGGTCACGGGAGGCCCTAGGCGTGGGGGGTATGCCACCGAGAGAAAGACGTCGAAACCGGGGCGCACGGGCGACTCTTGCCGGGACAGGTGATACACAGGCGCGGATTGGGGATCGGGGGAGAACGCCTCGAACGGGACGTAGGGCCTCTCCTGCGCGGTCCCCTGGACGAACCCGGTTACCTTGTCGACGGAGTAGATCTGATGGTGCGCGGGGTGTGCCCCGGAGGGCCGGACCAGGTACCGTTCCCTCCGGTGATCAAGAAGGATGGGGTCGGCATCGTGAGGGAATATGTTCACAGCCGGCGTCGCGAAGAGGACAAAGCTTTCCCGGGTGACCCGTGGAGGGTCCATGGAAAGTTCGCCGAATTCGAAACCGACCTCGAATTTCGTTCCCTCCCCCCTCTCGCGCCATTGCTCCCACCCTGCCAGATCGAGGAAAAGAAATTTCTCCGGTGCGGTGAAATATTCCTGGAGGATCCGGAACCCGGGGTAGGCGTGGGAGGGATAGGGGATCAGGGCCTCCCGGCCGGAATATCCCACGGGCCGGAGAAATTCCGGGGACAGGGCGGCCGGAGACCCCCGATCCAGGGGGGTGACAATGATACGGTTCAGGTGGCGCAGGAGGAGAAGATAGAGGTCCGCGGAAGCCGGATACTCTCCCGCAAGATGGAGTCGCAGGGCCTGCGGCTGCCAATCGGACAGTTTCCCGCCCTTCAACTCCAATAGAAGCTTGATCATGGCCGGCCGCCCCGGCGCCTTAACGAACGAGGCCTCGAGAAGTGCGAGCGGATGGATCTCCACGTCGTAAGCGGTCCGGAACAGGCACGATGCCCCTTCGACCGGTACCGAGGCGACGTGGATCCCCGCGGGAACCTTCACGGACTGCTTGAGCGTCGCCTTGGGGGTGAAGGCGATCATCGTGGTCGAAGGGATCGGCCGCAGGTAGTGGGGGCAGATCAGGTTCATCAGGTCGTGGACGATCTCCGGGAACTCGTCCTCCAGTTTCTGGCGCAGGAGAGCGGAGAGGAACGCCACCCCCTCGAGCAGGCGTTCCACGTCCGGATCGGCCATGGGCCCGCTCAACATGGGGGCGATGGCAGGGTGGGCGCCCGAAAACTCCGCGCCGAGTTCCTTCAGATGCGCCAGTTCCTGCTGGAAAAAGCGGTTGAGCATAGGGGCTTCAGTCCCTTAGGTGGACTTTCCCGTCGGAGTCGATGGACGTCTCGTACACCACCTGTTGCCGGGAATCGGAGGACAGCCGTGCGGCGATCTGGAACCGGAGGGAGAGAGGATCCTCCCCTGGGGGGATAAAGCTGACCCTGACCGACTTCAGGCGCGGTTCGAATTTCTGGATCGCCGACCGGATGACACGTTCGACCTCCCGGACCGATTCGGGATAGGAACCGAGAAGATCCAGGAAGTCGGGGATCCCGTAGTCTTCCGCGATCGGGACGTTCCCCTGCCGCGTGTTGAGGATCCGCACCAGGTGCCCCAAGATCGAGTCGTTGACTCTCCGCGGATCCTCCCGCGCGCGCCGTTCCGGTTCCCTCTCCCAGCTTCGGATCCTCTCGAGCAAACGTTCTTCGCGCATGAAGATCAGACTTTCGGTTTTTTCCAATCGTCGGCGCCCGAGGTCCCGCACGGCACGTGCGTCCAGGTGATCTTCCGGTAAGTGAAGGATACGTCCTCCAGGTGGGTGAATTGCTCCACCGCCGGATCCTGGCAGTTGGGCATGTACGCCTTGATGTTCACGATGACGGCCTCCTCCAGCTCGTGGGTGAAGTAGTGCTGCTGCGTGCCGTCGGAAGCGGTGCGATACCACTTGATGAACACCTTCTTCATCCGCTCGCCCGAGGTGCAGGCGTTGTACAGCTTCGGCGACGATTTGTCGAACACCTTGGTGATGACCACCGGCTTGTGGACGCGCTGGCCGGCAGGCTGGCCGCTCTGGGGATCCGTGGCGATCGAGATTTCGTGGTTGAAGGCCTCCACCAGGACCTCGTCCACATGATCTTCCTGGCCGATGCTCCCCACACTATCCTCGCTCATGGAACCCTCGGTGATATTTCCCTGGGTTTTGCCTTCCATCGACAGGTACGCGGGCGTCGGCATGGCGTGCTCCTCCTTTCGGGTTCAGGGATTCATTCCTTGTCCAGCTTTCCCACGAGTGACAGGGTGAAGAACGCTCCCATGTACTTGAAGTGCGGCCGCACCTTCAGGGAGACCCGGTACCAGCCCGGTTCCCCCTCGACGTCCTCCACGGTCACCGCGGCCTGCCGCAACGGGCGGCGGCTTCGGACCGAGGCGGGCGGGTTGTCCTGATCGGCCACGTATTGCATGATCCAGGTGTTGAGCTCCCTTTGCAGGTCGGTCCTCTCCTTCCAGGACCCGATGTTCTCCCTCTGGATCACTTTCAGGTAGTGCGCCAGCCGGCTGATGATGAACATGTAGGGCAACTGCAGCCCTAGCTTGTAGTTGAGCTCCGCCTCCTTGCCGGCCTTGCTGATGCCGAAGAGCTTCGGCTTCTGGACGGAGTTTGCCGAGAAGAAGGCGGCGTTGTCGCTCCCTTTCCGCATGGTCAGTGCGATGAACCCCTCCTCGGCCAGCTCGAACTCCCTTCGCTCCGAGATGAGCACCTCGGTGGGGATCTTGGTCTGCGTCGCCCCCATGGCTTCGTACTGGTGGAGGGGGAGGTCCTCGACGGCGCCGCCCCCCATGGGCCCGATGATGTTGGCGCACCACCGGTATTTCGCGAAACTGTCCGTCAGGCGGGACGCGAAGCTGAAGGCGGCGTTCCCCCACGTGTACTGGTCATGGCTGCCGGAAACATCTTCCTGGTAATTGAAGCTCTTCACCGGCAAGGTCTTCGGACCGTAGGGAAGTCGAAGGAGGAACCGGGGGAGGGTCAGACCGACGTAGCGGGAGTCCTCGGACTCCCGGAAGGACCGCCACTTGGCGTATTGCGGCCCTTCGAAGATCGACTTCAGGTCCTTCAGGTTCGGGAGCATGTTGAAGTCGGTGACGCCGAAGAGCGTGGGGCCCGCCGCGGCGACGAACGGCGCGTGGGTCATCCCGGCGACGCTGGCCATGTACTGGAGGAGCTTGAGATCCTGCGGGTTCGCCCCGAACTCGTAATTGCCGATCAGGGCCGCGAACGGCTGTCCTCCGAACTGGCCGTACTCGCCCGTGTAGACGGTCTTGTAGAGGCCGGATTTCGGGACCTCGGGGGCATCCTCGAAATCTTCCAGGAGCTCATCCTTGGTCGCCTGGAACAACTCGATCCGCACATTCTCACGGAAGTCGGTCCGATCGACGAGGAACTTGAGGGAGCGCCAGGCCGATTCCATCTTCTGGACCTGCGGATGGTGGAGGACCGCGTCGATCTGGAGACTCATCTTCTTGTCGATCTCCGCGACCATCTCGTCAAGGACGGCGTTGGAGACCTTCGCGACGGCCCGGCCGGGCTCAATGAGCTGGGCGATGAACGCCTCTACCCCCCTCTTCGCCAGCGAATAAGCCTCGTCCGTGGGCTTGAGCTTCGTCGCCTGCACGATCTCCTCGATCAGGGAGGATGGTTGCTCCACCACCTGCCCCTGCGCGGATTCTTTCTTTTCCTGTTCCTTGGCCATGGATTCCCCCCTCTTATTCTTCGATCGCCAGTTCTTTGAGCAGCTGCTTGCGAGCCGTTTCGTCCTTGACCAGCTCCTGGACCTTCTTCCGGAACTCAGGGACGTTGGACATGGGGCTCTTCAGGGACCGCAGGGCTTCCCGCAGTTCGAGGAGTTTCTTCAATTCGGGGACCTGCTCCGCCACCGCGTCGGGGCTGAAATCCTTCATCGACTCGAGCCGGAGCTTCACCTTCATCTCCTCGTCGGGCTTCCCCGAGAGCCTGTTGGGCACGGTGAGATCCAGGCCGATGTTTTGGGCCTTCAGGACCTCGTTGAAATTGTCCTTGTCGATATTTACCGGCTGACGCTGCTCCAGCGGGCGATCGTCGGGGCTTCCGGTGAAGTCGCCCATGACCAGCAGTTTCAGGGGGAGTTCCACCTCCTCCTTGGCGTCTCCGGTCGCCGGCCGGTACACGATGTTGACCCTCTCCTTCGGTGCGACGGTTGCCTCCTTCGCCATGACCTCCTCCTTTTCCCCCTGTTTTAAGATTCGGATCCGGTTTCCGCCACGTTCCTCGCAACCCGACGCGGGCCTTCCTCCCTGTTGCCTTTCCCCATACGGAGGACTTCCGTTAGGTCGATTTTCCCGATCCGGAGCAGCGTCTGGGCCGCCCGTTCCTTGCAGGATTTGTCCGCCAGGGAGTCATATCCACGCCAAGCCAGTTTCAACCCCTCGAGGGCGAACGCCGGTTCGTACTCCTCCAGCCGGAAATCGTCGATGTCCTTCAGGATCTGCTCCACGTGAGAGAGGGCCAGACGGGCTTGATCGGCGCCCAGGAGCAGGCGGGACAGCGCCATCCGCCACTGGAGCGATTCCTTCCGGGAAGCGCGGGTCCGGACTCCCTTCTGGAACTGCGCGATCGCCTCCGGCAGTTTCCCCTCCTGGATAAACCCTTTCGCCTTCTTGAACTCCATGGCGAGTTCGTCCCGATCGGGATCAGCCGAGCCGGCTTCCACGCGGGGAACCGGCTCTTCCCCCGTGGCTCCGTCTCCGATCGCGATCCGCTTCAGCCACTGCCGTGTCTCCGGGTCGGCGAATGGGGTTCCATCCGAGAAGGAAAGCGTGCCTATGCCGGGGAAACGATACATGAGGAAGGCCGTTTCCTGGCACACCGCCTCCCGGGCCCTTTGGTGTTTTTCCCCCAGGTGGGACAACGCCTCGGCCGCCCAGCGGTTCAAGTCCATCCAGAAAATGTTCTGCGGGAGGATCGATTCGACCGTCTGCAGCAGGGCCTCGTGGTTTCCCTTGTTCCTCAGGTCTTCCAGGGGACCCCTGACATGGGTGGGCGGAGGAGGGATCCGGGACCGGTCGTCGGTGGCCGGCGGGGAGGCGTTCACCGCCGACCAGGCAACCCATCGCGTCACCCGATAGGGATAGGGATTCGACACGTCTTCCTTTCGAAGATATCCCGCCGCCTCCCGAAGATTCCGGAATCCCCGGGTCATGACCTTTCGGGCATCTTCCGGCGAGGCAACTTCCGGTGACGCTTCGTTCCGCGCGGGTTCCTGGGCGTTCCCGGGTCCGGCGGAGGGCGAACCCGTCATTGCCGAAACGGCCGGAGGGTGGACCGAAGGAGCGGGACTTTCTTCTTCCCGGGACGGCGCCGCCAAGGATTCGACGATTCCGAAAATAGGCCGCAGAGAGGGGGCTTCTTCGAGGTATCGGCCGAACATCCCTTCGATCTTCTCCAGACACTCCCGGATCGGAACCACCTTTTCCGCCGGAAGAGAAGAAGGCGGGAATTGTGCCAGCGCCGCCTCGGACTTTTCCATCCACCAGGCGATGGCCCCCAGGCGTCCCCTCATGCGCGTTTTCGGAGGATAAAGGTTGTCCCAGTACCGCTCCAGAAGGTCGCGGTAGACGCCCAATCCGATGGAGAATCCCTCGAATTTTTTTGTGTAGATCAGAGCCACCGCCAGGTAGCTCGCGACAAGGAGGTCTTTCGATTTATTGGCAAGGATGTCCGAAGAAAGCGTTTCGACCCTGGACCAATCCAGGGCCCCCGACGCCATAGGGGAAGAAAGCTTGTCCACTTCGGCCTGCAGTTCCTCGAAGACGGGATCGTACCGGATATCCGAGCCCGCCGGGAGGTCGGTGCGAACAGGCTCTTTACCGATGGAAGCGAAATCCATGGAGAACTCCCTGTCTGGGCTCGAAGGAGGCAACGGGAAAAATCACGCGGAGGGGGCAGCAATCGCCCCACACGGTTTCCCGCCCCGGGTTACGGACCACAGCCGAACGAAATCCGACGGCATCAAGGGACGGTGGAACACCGCCAGAAATGCCATTTCCGAAGTCCCTCCCATGAAAAGGGAGCTTGGAATCCTTTCTTGATGGCGTTTCATGAAATTGGTCCAAGGAAGAGCAAGTGCGAAGGGATCTCCGGCCGGTTCGTGGTCCAGTTCGATCAGGAAATCGATCCTCCCGGAAATCGCGGAGCACTCCCTTTCCAAGTAAGACGCCCACTCTTCGAATGAGCCATCGGCCTCTCCCACGCTCTCTACCCGTGCGGCATGACGGGACCACTCCGGGACGGGAGGGGGTATGCCGTGACGGATCTCCTTTTCCAGGTGTTCGGATCCCTCCGGCAGGTTCAGGGAGAGCGATTCCATCCGACGCCACGTTTCCTCGCAGGCGTGGGTCAGAAGATTCCACCGATCCTCCCAGCCCTTCATGGGACCGTTGCCCATGATCAGGAAAGGATATTGACGGCCCATGGAGTCGCTGCTGTCCCTGACGACCCCGCACGCAAGCGCGCCCTTCCCGAAGCCCGAGGCCCAGAACCGCCAGGAACGGAACGCGGAGATTGGTTTGTTTTCCTTCAGGTTCATGTTCCGATATCCGTTTCTTACCCAGTCGGCGAACCCGTCGGTGAACGGGGAGAGATGGCCCAGCCGGAGATAATCCCTCGCCGCCGGATGCTTGCCGGCGGCGGTCCACCACCAGGAAGAGCCGGACTTCACTGGGCCCAGCATGACGCGATGTGCTTTGGTACGGCGCCCGGAAGAGACCCGATCTTTTTTACCGCGGCAATATCGCCGCCGAACTCGTATCTCACCAGGATGGTCTTGACGCCCATGTCCTTCAGGTCGGCCGCATTCTCGGGGAACTCTTCGGCGGAAAACGTGCGCTGCCCCGTCGGGAAATCGTGAAGGAAGTCGGGGAATGCCTGGTTCCCGGTGTATTTCTTGACCAGGGTGAGGCCGTTCACGAACTGGATCCGGAAGGTGACATCGCCGCACGATTCGAGGGACCATTGAAAGGTCCGGCTGACGCGATAATTGAAGTTGTCCAGGTTCTGGGCACCGGCATTGCACTGAAGCTCCAGGTGGGTGCTTTGGGGCTTCTGGCGGGCACCCGGATTCG
>Ga0316605_10000770_pt1 | contig 20094 bp, 13 predicted proteins | sample OWC_soil_day20_n_FD_207666 | JGI IMG/M metagenome (GOLD analysis project Ga0316605, IMG submission 207666) | Wetland soil microbial communities from Old Woman Creek delta, Ohio, United States - OWC_soil_day20_noCT | ecosystem: Environmental > Terrestrial > Soil > Wetlands | place: USA: Ohio...
AGCCGCCGTGGCCGTAGGTGTAGAAGTCGCTGTTGCGGCGGAAGTGCTGGGCGGTGAAAAACAGGCCGTAGCTGAATTCGTCGCGGTCGAAGAGCAGGGTCTGGCCGACGGCCGTGTCGAGGTGCACAGCCTGGTTGTCCCAGACGCTGTCGCCCATGTAGTAGTCGAAACCGGCCGATCCGCTCACCCACCACCGGTCGCCGAGCGGCCAGGTCTTGCCGGCCTCGACGCCGTTGCGGGTGACCCGTCCCCACTCGTCGTTGCCGTAGGGGTCTTTTTGGCCGACGTAGGAAAGGATCGAATCCTTCACGTTGCTGCGGTGGAGGCCCACGTACCCATCCGACGCGCCGACCCGGGCGTCGAAGGTGGGCGTGGGGTCGACGGGGCCGTTGAAGGGGGTGGAGCCGATGCGGATGTCCGTCTGCAGCCGCCCCTCCATGGCGAACCCCACCTCCGGCTGGACCACGAACAGGCTGTCTTCCAGGTCCTGCTTTTTCGCGGCCCCGTCCAGGAACCGGTAATACCGGCCGGCCTGGGGGTTGGAGGGGCCGCCGTTGCCGGAGAGATATTTGGGGGTGACGGCCGCGGACCACTGGTTGCCGAGGGCGGTCGGGTAGACGAAGGTGATGGGCAGGGCGGTTTCCTCGATGTCGCCGAATTTGCCGTCGCCCTGCTTGCTGCGGTGGTAGAGAAAGGCCTCCAGGCGCGGCGAATCCGCGTTGCGGTAGCAGCGGCCGGGGCTCCGGTCGAGCTGGGCGGCCGTGACGGGCGCCCCGCGGTCGAAGAAGAACGGCCCCATCGCCGCCCGGACCGCCGGGTCGGGGTCGTCGGCCAGGCGCTCGGCCATGCCGCGGGCCCGGTCTTCATCCCCGGCCGCGGTGTAGACCCCCAGCAGACCGGCGGCGAGCGACGCGCTGGGTTTGGCGGCGAAGTTTTCCTCCATCAGCGCCCGGGCGTCGTCCCTGCGGCCCTGCCGGTAGCGCGTCCAGGCCAGAAGCTCTTTCGCGTCCGCGTCCGCGGGGTCGAGCGCCAGGAGTTTTTCAAGGTGCCGGGCCGCCGCGTCCCATTGCCCGGAGTCGTAGGCGTCGGCCGCTTGCCTCCGGTACACCAGCTTTCTCAGTTTGCGGGTTTCGGCGTCTTCGGCAACCAGGCCCCGGTCCAGGCCATCCAAAGCGGCGCCGGGGTTGCCGGAATTCAGGCGCGCATACCCCAGGCCCAGGGCGTAGTCCCTGTTGCCGGGGTCCGCCTGGGCCAGGCGGGCGAAGAGCTTCTCCGCTTCGGAATACTCCCCGCGTTTGAAACGGTGCCAGGCGAGCGCCGACAGGGCGTCGGGGTCCGCCGGCGCACGCTTGAGGATCTCTTCCGCCAACCGGGCCTTGGCGTCTGAATCCGGCGACTGGGCCGCCAGGCGGCGCTTCAGAATCTGCAGCTCGAGCGCGTCGAGTTCGGCGGCGGCCTTCGGTGCGGCCTGTCGCAGTCCGGGCCTCTCTTTTTCAAGCAGCGCCAGGGCCTCCTCGTCCGCAAGGGAGTTCATCAGTTCGGCGAGGATGCCCTGGCGCAGCTCGGGTGCCAGGGGGCAATCCAGGAGCCTGCGCCGCAGTTCCGTCGCCTGCTGCGAGGCGCCGGCCTCAGCGAGCCGTTTGGCGATGTCGTGGAAAACGTCCGGCCGGACACAATCGGCGAGCGCTTTTTTATGGGTGTCCACAAAGGCCGACAACGCCTGCGGGCCGGCGTCGCGGGGCAGGGAGCGGTGCTCCTTCAGGAGGCGGGCCTCCAGCAGGCGTTTTTCCCAGGCCGCGCGCTGGTCCGGCGGAAGCTGCGCGATCTGCGCGCGGGCTTCCTGCCAGCGGCCGCTCTGCATCAGGGCGTGAATCAGCGCGAGACGGGTCTCCGAGGGTCGGTAGCCCTCGTCCACCAGGTACTCCAGGTGCGGTATGGCCTGGTCGCGGCGGCCCTGCTTGATGAGGCTGTAGGCGAGCCCCAGGCGGGCGTTCAACGCCTCCTGGCGATTGCCGGAGGCGGCCGGCGCGGCGAAAGCCTTGGCGGCGGCGTCGAAGTTGCCGCGGCGATAGAGCTGCCACGCCTGGGCCAGAGCCGAGGGTTCGGAGCTGCCCGGCGCAGCCGGCCGTTTTGCGGCATCCGCCGGAAACCGCGCATCCCAGCCTTCCAGGATGTCGGCATCCTCGGGCGAGGCGTATTCCCAGGGCGGCTCGGCCGGTTCCACCCTGCTGTCGTGAGCCCGGGTGCGCACCTGCTCGTCCGAGCGGCGCTGGGTGACGCCCTGGGTGTGGTCGTCGGCGCTTTGCCGCGTCGGCGGCGGGTCGCTGCGGAGGACCTGATCCAGGGGCTCCTGGCGGACCTGGGCCCACCCGTGCGGGGCGGTAGCGGACAGAAACAGGATCGCGATCAACCAAAGCCGAGACATCTCGATCAATCCATCTTGCCCGTGGCCAGGAGGAAAAGGGTGTTGGAATAATAATCCTTCGGTTCGCGGGCGATCTTCGAGGCTGCGTCTTGGAACAGCTTCTGCGCCAGGCCTCCCCGGCCTGCGCGTTGGGCGCAGAGCCCCATCACGGCGTAAAACCCCGCCGGCGCCTCCTCCACGGCCACCGACCCATCCACCAGGTTGACCCGGTTCGGCAGGTAGCCGGCGCGCTCGACGAACTGGAGATACTCCGCGAAGGCGGACGGCGGGCCGCCGCTGCCGTCCCAGGCCAGGTAGAGCGGCGCCCGAATGGCCTCATAGCCGAAAAACGGGCTGCGAGCGGTGGCGATCGTCACCTGGTCGTTTTCCAGCGCCACCCAGTCCGCCGGCAGCTTCAGGCGGGAGAAGGCCGCCTTTTCCAGGAGCCGCCGGCTGTCCTTGAGGGTTCGCGCCCAAAAGGCGCCGTCGTCGGCCTTGGCGAACTCGGCAAAGGCCGGCAGCACCAGGTAGCCGATGTTGAAGGTGTTTCCCGCCGGGCCGTTGAAGCCGAAGTAGGCCGGGGCGATCAGCTGAAACTCGTGCGCGGTCAACGCCAGATGGGTTCGGATGTCGCGGACGATGCGCAGGGCCGCCTCGCGGAAGGGCGCATGCCCCCAGCGGTCCGCCGCCTTCAGCAGGGCGAAGGCGATGAGGATGTCGCCGTCGCTCGCGTTGTTGTAGTCGATGATGCTCCAGCCGCCGTTGGGCCGCTGGCCCCAGGACCAGGCGAAAAGCGCATCGCGGCGCACCTGCAGGTTGTCGGTGGTCCATCGGAAGATGCGGTCGAAGGCGGCCCGGTCGCCGTTCATCAGGGCCAGGAGCAGGCCGTAGCCCTGGCCTTCCGAATGGCTGATGGAGCCCTGAAAAAAATCCACCACGCGGCCGTCGGCGGAAACGAACGTCTGCTGGTAGCTCTTCCAGTCCGCGGCCGAGCTTGACATCGCGCTGAAGACCAGCACGGCAACGAAGATGGCGGAGCGCCTGAGGACGATCATCCTGCGGATGGATTCAACCGCTGCTGCCGGCGGCGTTTTAAGAGTTTCAGGATCAAGCCGCACAGGACCAGCAAGATCACCAGCAGCGCGGCCAGCGACAGGACCGGGTGCGTGTTGATGAAGTTCTGGACCGCCGGGATGCGGCCGGGGTTTCCCAGGTAATAGCTCGGGCCGATCAGGTGCGCCAGGGTCTCGGGCTCGGGGTTGCCCAGATTGACCACGAACAGGTCGCCGCGGCACCCTCCTTGGACGATGGGGTCCCAGAGCAGATTGCTGCCGGCGAGCAAGTCGTCCCCGGTCCCGGCGGTCAGGACGATCACGGTGCGCTCGGCGGCATCGGGGTGTTGGAACTGCATCAGGGCGATGCGCCCCGGGCCCAATGTCCCGGAAAGATCGCCCCTCACCGGGCTTGCGGCGCTGACGTCCGAAAGGTTGCGCGGCATCTGCTGCGGCGCCGCCGCTTTAGACCAGAAATCGATCGGCGCGGCGGCCTGCGGCTGCGGCCGGAGCATCTGCGGGAACGACAACCGCAAAGGGTCGATGCCGGCAATGGGGGCCTTTTCAATGACGGGCGCCGGCAGCGAGGGAAGCACACCGGCAACCAGCAGGTCCTTGCGGGTTTTTTCGGGCTCGTAGCTCATGAGCCAGCTGAGCCCGAACGGCGGAAACCCGATCTTCTGGGAGCTGATGGCCACCACGTTCAGCGCGGCGGTGGCGGCTGCCAAATTTTTCTCGGTCAGAACCACCGCACTTTCACGCAGGTCCGGCCAGCGCCCCATGGGGAAGGCATCCTGAAAGAACAGGTCGAGCTGGGGCATCTTGATCCAGTGTGGCACCTCCGGCAGGGTCACCGTGGAGTCGTCGAAAACGGTCAACCGCAGGTTTTCGGTCTGGATCAGGGTGCACTTGTCGGTGTGCAGCGGCGTGAGTTCGGCTTCGAAGCTCAGCCGGTTCAGGCCCTGCTTGAAGGACGACAGGGGGATGTCCACCCGGTAGCCCTTGAAATAGTCGCCCTTCGGGTTGTCGAGGCGCACGCCGGAAATAAATTTTCCGTTGAGTTTGACGTTCAGAACGGAATCCGAACGCATGGCCGCGCCGTAGGCCATGTGCAGGATCACGCTGGCAAAGGTGTTGGGAGACAGGTAAAGATCGGAAGGAAACCGCAGATCGAGGTCGAGCGGCGGCGGGGATATGCTGCGGAACTCCGTCGTGCGTTTGCCCAGGCTTGCCAGCGTGTAGGACCTTCCCGGCAAAAGCCCGCGTTGGAGCATGTGTTCGTCCACTTCCGGGAGTTTCAGGCTCGCGACGCGGGTGGCCGGTGAGTCCGGGAGCGGGTAGGAGAGCGAGGCAAACGCGCGGCAGGCCGTCTCGAGCTCCGCCTCGTCTTGGGCGGAGACCACCACCAGCGCCCGATGCGGGTCTTCGACGACATCCGGCTGACCGGGTCCCGGGGCGCTTTTTTTCTCGGGCAGATGGCGGACGGCGATCACCGGCCCGCCGGCGCCCGCCGGCTCCCCCGGGGCAAGGGCCGGCAGCTCCTTGCGCGCGGCGATCACGATGTTGTCCATGCCGGGCCGCAGGGCCTGGGACAGAATCAGCTCCGGCGCCCGGTACTCGTAGCGCAGGGCGATGCCCGCGGCGGCCAGGGAGGCCGCTTTAAGATAGGCGGGGTTCAGCTCCGGGATGACCAGGTTGACGCGCGTGTCGAAGATGTTCCGGGGATCGAACAGGAAATCGGCGATGGCCGAGACCCGTTTGGGCACGGGCACCGGTTCCAGCTCGAAGACGAGGTAGGCCTCGCCCAGCTTCAGCCAGGTCCACAGCTCGGGCGCAAAGGGGTCCTCGCACTGCTCGTCGGTGTAGTGCTGGGAAACCCAGAAGTTGCAGGGGTTGTAGCCGGTTTTCAGCAGCTCGCCCGGGATCGGCACGGTCACCTCGCCCTCGGGCGTCTCCGGGTTCAGCCTCACCTGGGCCAGGGGCTGGTCGTGGACGGTGAATATGAGCCGCGAGGTCCGGGGGATGAGGGCCGATGAATTAACGTAGTTGAAGTGGAGCGTCGCTTTCAGGACTTTCCAGCGCGCGGGAATGGGGAGGGTGAAGCTGTAACTGTCCATCGACCCCCGCAACTGGTGATCCTGTATCGGGGCCAGCTTTTTCAGGGGGATCCGCATGGTGGCCGCCGCGGCCGTATCGATCACCAAAAGCAACGAAATGCTCAGAAGGATCAGTGCCTTGAGGGGTTTCATCGAGGAGTGCGCGTCTCCTTTCTATATGTATGGAATTGTAGAACTTTACTATCAATCCGGCTGCAAAGTCCAGAAAAATGCGCGCGATCCCAACGCCGTTGCGCAGGGAACCTTTCCCCCCGATGGCGAGCAGGTTGATGAAACCTCTGAAAGAGCTGAGTTTTCTGCCGATCTTGGCTTCGTAGAAATATTTCAACCGGCGGCTGTCGCCGTAGACAAAACCGATGATCTCCCGGCGGCTGATCTCGCTGGGTTGTTCAAACTCGCAGCCCAGGCTCATCCCGGCCGGTCTGCAGTCGCGGCGGGTCACCCGGGCGGAAAGGGCGAACGGGCGCCGGCCGCGGCCCTCCGCCTCAAGGACGATGCGGTCCCCAGGGATGTCAAAAATCTCATCGGTCGTGAGCCCCGCGCCGCGGGTGGACAGATCGGTAAGGGTGGCGGCCATGCAGGTGTCCGACCCGGGCAGGCGGATCGAGATCGGCTCGCGGGTTTCGTAGCGGTGGGACCGCCGCAGCTGCCGCCGCTCCCACACCACCCCTAAACAGCACAGCGTCAACAGCAGGTTGAAGGTGTTCCAGATCGAGCAGACGAGCACCGTGTCCCCGAGCAGCGGGTTGGAGGCCCAGCGCCAGGCCCCGGCCAGGTAGCCCGCCACGGAGAGCAGGAACATCCCGTAGAACGGGGCTGAGAGCGGCGTGAGGGAGTCCCTGCGGCGCGATATGGTCTTCGGCGTGACCGTGAAGGTCGGCCGGCGCGGGTTGAGAAAGACGGACAGCACGGCCGGCGCCAGGAAAATGCTCTGAATGGTTTCGAAGATCTCCGAGAAGAACGGGTGGCGCATCCGGCCGTAGAGGTAATTGGCCACGTAATACGACGCCATCACGTGGGGCATCGCGTAAAGCAGGATCTGCTCCAGGGAGGCGTTGTAGACCCGCATGCCGAAGAACAGGAACATGAGGGGGGAAACGAAAAAGATGACGCGCGCAAAACCGAACAGCCAGAACAGGCACGAGTTGAAATAGCAGATGCGCTGGGTGAGCCGCAAGCCCTTCCGCCGCAGGGGGTTTTTGAGAAGCAGGATCTGGGTCATGCCCTGGGCCCAGCGGCTGCGCTGCAGGATGAAGTCGTCGAAGGACTCCGGCGACAGCCCCATGCTCATCGGCTTGTTGAGGTAGACGCTGTTGTACCCTTTGCTGTGAAGCACCAGGGAGGTCTCCGCGTCCTCGGTCACCGTGTCGCGGGCAATGCCCCCGATCTCCATCAGGGCGCTGCGGCGCAGTAGGGCGGCGGAGCCGCAGAAAAAGGAGGAGTTCCAGAAATCCAGGCCGAGCTGCACCGCACCGTAGAACATCTCGTTCTCGTTGGGGCTGCGGCGGTGGGTGTCGAGGTTCTTCTCGATCGGGGTCGGGTTGATGAAGAAATGCGGGGTCTGCACCAGGAAAAGTTTTTCATCGGCCAGGAAAAAGCCGACGGTGTTCCGGAGCAGGTCCTGCGTGGGGACATGGTCGCAGTCCAGGATGAGGATCAGCTCGCCGCGGCTGCAACCGAAACCGGTGTTGACGCAGGCGGCCTTGTCGCGGTCCTTTTCGTCGTCCCCGCCGGCGCTCCTGAGCAGCCCCTCGTTGATGTTTCCGGCCTTGGCATGTTGATTGGTTTCGCGGGCAAGGTAGTTCAGCCCCAGTCGGGAGCAGATGGACCTCAGGCGGTCGACCCGTTGACGGGCCAACGCGGCGCGCAGCGAGTCCGGGTCGTTGAGCTTTTGCGCGGTCCCGCCGTCGTCCAGGATGTAAATGTTGAGTTTTTCCCTCGGGTAGTCCAGGTGCGTGCAGGCCGCGGCCGTGACGTAAACGACCTCCACGTCCTCGTTGTAGGTCGGAATGAAGACGTCCACGGTCGGCAGTCGATCCGGGTCGCTCGGCAGGGGCGGGATCTTCCGGGTGAGGGGCGAGATGTTCACGAACATCCCCATCACGTGGATGCAGATGCCGTAGGTCTCGGCGAGATACAGCAGGACCAGGAAGGTGAAATCCCAGCCCCCCAGGTAGCCGAGAGTTTCGGTGGTGCGGAACATCCAGTAGCGCAGGGTGACATACGTGCCGACCAGGATGACCGCGACGCGGCTCCAGTCGGGCTGCGCGCCGCGCGCCCCGCCGGCGAGGTAGAGCGACGCCAGCAGGCCGATGCTCAGAAGAAATTGGTTTTCCGTGGAAAGGCGCACGGCCGTCAGCAGAAACACCGCCGCGAACAGGCCGGCGACCAGGGATCTCTGCAGGGCGCCGGCGCCGCCGCGTGGCGCTTGCGCTTTTGCCGGGCCGCTGTCGCGACGTTGCGGGTTCAATCGACTCACCTCGGAGGTGGAATTGACATGGAGGCGGGCATGCCGGTGCTCCACAAAAGAAGTATCGGCTGTTCGGGCAATTGCTTGAGCCGGGGAGGGCCGCCGGCCGGAGGGACCCGGCTGTGCAGGCTGCCCATAAGACCGGCCCCGCGGCGGGTGAAGCGATCCGTTTGCCCAAGCCGTATGACGCCGGGGGGCTTGAAGCGGGCCCTGCCTTGACAAGCGGTTCAGCCGCTGTATGATAATTTTCCGTTGCGGTACCCTATCTAGTTAGGATTCAAAAGGAGACACATCGCATGGCGGAGATTCTCGACAAGGTGCCCAAGAGCCCCAAACAACTCAAGGAGGAGCAGGACGCCTCGGTGGCAGGCTCGCTCAACCGGATCAAAAACAAGTTTCTCGTGATGAGCGGCAAGGGCGGGGTGGGCAAGACCAGCACGGCGGTCAACATCGCCATCGCGTTGGCGAACAAGGGGTTCAAGGTCGGGATCATGGATGTGGACCTGCACGGCCCTGACGTGCCGCGCATGCTGGGGCTGACCGGCATGCCGGATGTGAACAGCAACCGCAAGCTCAACCCCATGCCCTACTCGGACCGCCTGGCGGCGATTTCCATGGAATCGTTTCTTCCCAAGCGCGACGACGCGATCATCTGGCGCGGGCCGCTGAAATTTTCCGCCATCCGCCAGTTCATCGCCGACGTGGAGTGGGGCGAACTGGACTTTCTCATCATCGATTCGCCGCCCGGCACCGGCGACGAGCCGCTCACCGTGGCGCAGCAAATCCAGGATGCCAAGGCCGTCATCGTGACGACCCCCCAGGAGGTCGCCCTGGCCGACGTGCGCAAGTCGATCAATTTCTGCCGCACCGTCAACCTCGAGATGTTCGGCCTGGTTGAAAACATGAGCGGGCTGAACTGCCCGCACTGCGGGGAGAGCATCGATCTGTTCGGTGCGGGAGGCGGCGAGCGAACCGCCCAGGAGATGGGGATCGCCTTCCTGGGCCGGATCCCCATGGACCCGCGCATGGTCGCCTGCGGCGACTCCGGCGTCTCCTTTCAGAAATCCTACCCCGACTCGGCCGTCTCCAAGGCTTTCAACGCGATCGCGGAACGGATGGCGCAGTCTTTTTCGCCCGGCCGGTGAAGAGCCGGGCAGCAGCAGAAGAAGCGCAGAGCCGGTCGAGGGGCTGCGTCATTTGAGGGTAGCAAGCGTTTTCAAGAGAGCATCCCTTCTGTCTTCCAGCGCCAACAACTCCCGCATGATCATCGGCTTGACGGAGTGCGCCGGCAGCCGCTTCTTGACCTCTTCGATTTGTTCATCCAGGCGCTGAAGCTGTCGTTCGATCTCGGTTCGTTCCATAGCCGGGGCCTCACACAGGTGCTTTCGAGAGCGGATTTTCGGTATCTCATCGGTATGTTTTCGTCCGAAAACACCTCAAGATTATTCGCATGCCGCCGATAATCAATCCAGAAGCGTTTATCATCCAGAAGGGAGACGAAAACATCATGGAAGGAATCCAAAGCTGCACGCCCGCCTGCCGGGGTGCAACGAATGTCGTGCCCGTCCAATTCCAGGGGGAAAGCGCCCGATTGGCCTGCCTGCGCGTCTGCGAGGATCAAAGCGCCGGCATCGACATTTTCACCGCCGAGGGGGACACGGTCAGCCTTTCCTCGGATTATCATTCCGAGACGACCCTGCTGACTTATGAACACCTCGCCTTCAGTAATTCAGGCTACGAGGCAGAGCAAGGCAGCCTCGTGGACCACAGCGAGGAGCGGAACGTGTCGTTGTCCGTGACAGGCACATTGAGCGACCAGGAGATGGCCGACATACAGGCGCTCCTTGCCGACCTCGGCGAGATGCTGAAGGCTTTTCTGACCGGAAATGACGGAAGTGAGGGCGGCATCGACGAGACATCCGCCGATCTCAGCCGCTACGGCAGCCTCTCCGGATTCAATGCCGATTTCGAGTACAAGGCCAGCCTGCAGGTCCTGAGCCTAGAAGCCGGCCAGTTGGCCGTTTCAGCCGGCGGCTCGGCGATCCTGCCCGACAAAATGGCGGCGGCTCCGGCTCCGGCGTTGCCGCCGGCCGCTGCGGCCGCGCCCACGGGGGCGGCATCGCCGCAAACCGCTGCGCCGGCAGCCGTCGCCGCGGCATCCGCGCCAAGCCCTGTGGCTCCGCCGGCGGCTCCCGCTGCGGCGAATATGCCCCAACCGGCTGCGTTGGCGGACGAGCATGCCGCCGGGCTGATGGAGAAAAGGGTCAAGGATTCAGGTCTTCGGCCGCGGCGCTTCATGAAGCTGCTCAAGAAATTCCTGCGGGGCCTGATGCAGGAGATGCGGGCGGACAATGCCATCGATGGCGAACAGGCCAAGCGCGGCGAAAGCATTCTGGAAAAATTCTTCAGCCGGTTTGAGCCGGCCCCTGCCGGTTCAGAGGTCAAGGCGGCGCGTGTGTCCATGAAGCAGCAGTGGGTGAGCTATCAATATGAGATGAAAGCTGAAGTGGAGATCCCACCCAGAGTGGAAGAGACGGTTTAGCGCTGTTGACGGTGATGTGAAGGGCTCCGGGGGACACTGCCCCGGAGCCTTTTTTGCAGTGCTTAAGCTCCAACCTGCCGGATAAGCCCCGCCGCTGTTTGATTGTATCGAGTTTTTCCATCATCGACTCTGAAATAAACGACAGATTTGATTTGCCTTCCGCAACGGTTCGCCGCTATAAATACGCAAACAGAATAGACACGCGGCTCCTGCCCTATGGCCGGCAGGCGGTGCGTGCGCCTGAAGGAAATCGACCATGTTCTTCATGAAGAAGAAAACCCTGATGGGGATGTCGCGGACCTGCGGGTGAGCGGCCAAAATCGGTCCGGCGGACCTGTCGGACGCGCTGAAGGGACTGCTCATCCCCAAGGACCCGGACCTGCTCGTCGGGTTTGAAACCAGCGACGACGCGGCGGTGTACCGCCTTTCCCCGGAGACGGCCGTGATCAGCACGGTGGATTTCATCACGCCGCCGGTGGACGACCCGTACTGGTTCGGCCAGATAGCGGCCGCCAATTCGCTTTCGGACGTCTATGCCATGGGCGGCACCCCCATCATGGCCTTGAACCTCGTGATGTTCCCATCCAAGGCGCTGGACCTCACGCTGCTCAAAGAGATCCTGCGGGGGGGCAACGACAAGGTCGTCGAGGCCGGCGCCTGCATGGCCGGCGGGCACTCGGTGGACGACAACGAACCCAAGTACGGCCTGGCCGTGACGGGCGTCGTGCACCCCGGCCGGATCTGGACCAATGCCGGGGCGCGGGCCGGCGATGCCCTCGTTCTCACCAAGCCGCTCGGGACCGGCGTCCTCTTCAATGCCAACCGCTCCGGGAAGCTGCCCTTTGGCGAACTGGAGGCCTTACTGCCGACGGTCGCAACCCTCAACGCCAAGGCGCGCGAAACGGCGATGCGATTCCCCGTCCACGCCTGCACCGATGTCACAGGTTTCGGGATTATGGGGCACAGCGTGGAGATGGCCCGGGCCGCCGGCGTGCGCATCGAGCTTGATTACCGCAGCCTTCCCTTTCATCCCAACGCGCTGGAGATGTATCGCAGGGGAGAAACCACCGGCAGCAACAAGGCCAACCGTAAGGCGGTGGAGGGTTTCTGGGACCTCAGGTTGAAACTTACCAGCGCGGAGGAGGAACTGCTGTTCGACCCTCAGACCTCCGGCGGTCTTCTGCTCTGCCTGCCGGAGTCGTCGGCCGACGAGCTGGTTCGCGCGCTGAAGTCTGCCGGCCTCGGGGCCGCCGTCTGCATCGGCCGGGTCAGTGAAAGCGACCAGCCGCAGGTCGTCGTCGGCTGAGGAGCCGCTATCGTGGATCATCGCATCTGTGACGTCCTTGTGATCGGAAGCGGGGCGGCGGGGCTCCGAGCCGCCGCCGCCGCAAGGCAGGCAGGGGCCCGCGTCCTGGTCGTTTCCCGGGGCGCTCCCGGCAAGGCCGGCGCCACCATTCTGAGCGGCGGCGCTTTTGCAGGAAGCCGCGACGGCGAGCCCCCCGCCGGCCACCTGGAGCGCACCCTCAACACCGGCCGCGGCTTGAACCAGCGATCGCTCGCGGAGGTTCTAGCGGCGGAAGCGCCGGACCGCCTCAAGGAGTTGGTCACCTGGGGGTTCGACGGCGTTTTTCATGACGGTTATCTCTTCAGCCGCGGTCGGGCGCCGGTCTGGGGAGAACGAATCGTTCGGTGCCTGGTCGAACGCAACCGTGCTTTGGGATCCGAGTTCCAGCCCGGCCTGGCGATCGCCCACCTGCGGATGGAGGAAGGGGGCGGTCTTGCGACCGCCTGGGCAACCGCCTCCGGCAAACCGCAGACCATCGGCGCACGGGCGATCGTGCTGGCCACGGGAGGGGCCGGGGGGCTGTATGCGCGCCACGACAACCCTCGCGGAATCGTCGGCGAAGGCTATGCGCTGGCCCTGCGCGCCGGGGCTGTATTGCAGGATATGGAATTCGTTCAGTTCTACCCTCTGGGGCTTGCCGAGCCCGGGCTGCCGCGCCACATGGTGCCGCCGCGGTTGGGGGATCACGGCCGGCTTGCCAACGACGCGGGCGAAGACATTTACGAGAAGTACGGCATCACCGAGCGGCCGGCCGCCGAAAAGGCCCGCGACCGGCTGTCGCAGGCCCTCTTCAAGGAAATTTATCGGGAGGGACGCAGGGTCCGGTTGGATCTGACCGGTGTTTCAGAAGAGCGCTGGACATCGGACCCGCTTTCGGCCTCCACCCTCGGAACCATCGGAAAGCGCTGCGGCGCATGCCGGCGTCCATTGATGGTCGCGCCCATGGCTCACCACACCATGGGCGGAGTGCACATCGACCCGCGCGGCGCAACCTCGGTGCCCGGGCTTTTCGCCGCCGGGGAGGTGGCCGGAGGGTTGCACGGCGCCAACCGCATGGGCGGCAACGCCCTGAGCGAGACCTTGGTTTTCGGGAAGCGGGCCGGGGAAGCGGCAGCGGAATGGGCCGCCGCCCACCCGAAGACCCCGCCAGCGGCGGCCGGGGCATCGCCCGCAGACCGCTCCGCCATGCCGGCCGGTGGGGTCCCGGTCTCGGTCATTTCGGGGATGAAGCGAAGGCTCGGAATGGTCCTGTGGGAAGACGGAGGGGTCATCCGCAACCGGGCAGGGCTTGAGCGCGCCTTGAATTCCGTTGGCGCCCTCGAGGCGGAACTGCAGGCAAGCCGGGGGAGCGGGACGCCCCCATGCGGGCCGGCGCGGGTCTTGAGCCTCACGGCGGGCATCGAAACCGGCCGTCTCATACTGCAGGCGGCGCTGCGGCGGACGGAAAGCCGGGGGGCGCATTACCGGGAGGACCACCCCGAAACGGATGACAGCCGCTGGCTCGGTCACCTGCGCGTGCATTTGTCCGAGGACGGCCGGTACAACTGGTTCTTCAAGAAACTTTGAGAATTGGCCGGAAAGCCGGATGAGAGGCGGTCATCCGACCGGCTGTGGTTCAGCCTCGGGCCTTTTGAAAGGCCCGCTGAAAACCCTTCACAGACCCGCGGATCGTCTCTTCCGGGACGGCATAGGAGATCCGGAAATACCCCGGCGTGCCGAAGGCGCGGCCGGGGCTGACGAGGATGCGTTCGGTTTTGAGGATTTCCGTGAAGCGGACGTCGTCCGCCATAGGGCTTTTCGGGAACAGGTAAAAGGCCCCCTCGGGCAGGGTGAAGTCATAGCCTGCGCTTTTGAGTACGTCGCAGATCAAATCCCGGCGGCGGCGGTACAGGGAAACATCCACCCCGGCGCCCTCGGCCTTCACGGCGGCCTGCTGAAATAGGCTGGGCGCGTTGACGACGAGCATGGAGTTGACGGCCGCGGCGGCAGCAAGGATCTGTCCGGCGTCATCGGCCCTGGGGTGGACGGCAAGATAGCCGATCCGTTCGCCCGCCAGGCTCAGCTCCTTGGAATAGGAGTTGACCACGATGCTGTGGGGATAGGCAGCGAACACCGACGGCACCACGGCGCCATACGTGATGAGGCGGTAGGGCTCATCCGATACCAGGTAGATCCGTTTGCCGAAGCGGGTGCTGGCGTCCTGCAGGGCATTGCCCAGCGCCTTGAGCTCGGCTTCCGAATAGACGGCCCCGCTGGGGTTGTTCGGCGAGTTGATCAGAACCACACGGGTTTTGGGTGTGAAGGCGGCGGCCATGGCCGCAACGTCCAGGTGGAAGCGGGCGTCGGTCGGCACCGCCACCAGCCCGGCATCCGCGAGAAACGCGTAGTTCTCGTAGCCCAGAAAATACGGGGCAGGGGTCAGCAGCTCCTCGCCGGGGTTCACCAGCGCCCGCAGGATGTCGTTCAGCGCACCCGAAGCGCCCACGGTCATGAGGACCAGGTCCGGGGGGATCTCGATCCCTTGTTCACTGCGGAAGCGTCGGGCCACGGCCTCGCGCACCGGGAGGTGCCCGGTCACCGGCGCATATCCGTGGTTGAGGGCGGGTGAGGCCACCAGCTCCCGCAGCGCCTTGCGGAACTGGTCGGGAGGCGGAACGTCGGGGTTCCCGAGCGAGAAATCGTAAACGTTGTAGGGGCCGAACTCGGCTTTGAGCCTGCGGCCCTCCTCGAACATGTTCTTGATGACCGCAAACGCGGCCACACGCGGAACCATCCTGTCGGCGATCGGCATAGCGCTCCTTCCTCTTCGGCCAGGGTGAGTGGCGCTTCGGCCGCGGCCGAGAGCGCGGCAACTATAGGGGGTAATACCTGGAGGGTCAAGATATATGGTTTCCCGGTTCATGCGGTTTTTTCGATGGGCGTTGGTTGCCGCTCTCCTGACGCAGGCCTGCGCGCCCCATGGCAGCGGGGCCGCCGCTCTTTCGACCGAACGCAGCCCAGGGACCACGCTTTATTTCGTTCAAATCACCGACACGCACCTCGGGGACCGGGATCACGTGGCGCGCACCCGCAAACTGGTGGATCAGATCAACGCTTTGCCCTATGACATCGCCTGCGTGGTGCACACCGGAGACATTTTCGCCGACAATCTAACCAATGCGACGGCTCGTGAAGAAGGGCTCGGCGTGCTCAAACGCCTCAACGCCCCGCTGCATCTGCTGCCGGGCAACCACGACATCCTCGAAGCCAGCCTCGAGGACACCCTTCGGATCTACACCCGGGAGGTCGGGCCGTTGATTCACCAAGCCGAATACCGGGGGGTGGTCCTCGTGTTCGCCTATACCGAACCGGCCGCCATGGGATTCAGCGTCCCCGGCTACGAGCCCTTGAAGGCGATGGAAGCGGCTTTTGCGCAGGCGGCAGGCAAACCCATCATCCTCTTTCACCACCGGCCGGCGGTGGACGACTATTACGAGTTCGCCCTGCACCCCGGCTGGGACCCGAAAGGGCGTTCGGCGCTTGAGAGCCTCCTGCGCGAACAGCGAGTGCAGGCCGTCATCACCGGCCATTTCCACCGGGACGAACTGCACTGGCTGGACGGCATCCCGATCTTTGCCGCACCGCCGGTGGCCGGCTACTGGGGCCGCCAGGCCTCCTTTCGGCTGTATGAATACCGTGGCGGCCGCCTGGGATACCGGACGGTCTATCTCCGGGAGCAATCACCCTGCTATTGACAGGCTGCCGAGCCGCGGATATCTCTATTGCGTCATCCAATCGCCACACACGGGAGGAGCAAGAGATGCCGTTCGGATACACCGGTAAAATCCTTCACGTGGATTTGACCCATCGAAAAATCGAAACCGAAGAGCCGGGGGAGGTGTTCTACCGCAGCTACTTGGGCGGGCGGGGCATCGGCTACCATTACCTGATGCGCGACATGCCGCCACGAGCGGATGCCCTTGCGCCGGAAAACGTCTTCACGCTCGCCACGGGCGTCATGACCGGGGTGCCGATCGCCGCCTCCTGCCGGTTTGCCGCCGTGGGCAAGTCCCCGCTCACCGGGACCGCCGGCGAATCCGAGGCCGCGGGGTTCTTCGGTCCCGAGCTTAAAAAGGCGGGATTCGACGCCGTCGTCTTCCGCGGGCGATCGGAAGCGCCGGTCTACCTCTGGGTGACCGAGGGCCGGGCGGAGATCCGGGATGCGCGCGCCATGGCCGAGCAGGGCTCCCGCGAGGTCGAGGACGCCATTCGCAGCGAACTGGGCAGCGACAAGATCCGTGTCGCCCAGACCGGCCTGGCCGGGATGAAGCTGGTGCGGTTTGCGAACATCACCAACAACCTCGGCCACTTCAACGGCAGAAACGGGTTCGGCGCCGTCATGGGCTCCAAGAACCTGAGAGCGGTCGCGGTGCTGGGGGCCGGCGAGCTGGAGGTCCACGACCCCGACTTCCTGCGCAAGACCGCCACCGACTACGCCAAGACCTTTCGCAAGAGCCCGGCCGGCGATGCCCTTTACACCTACGGCACGACTGTTTTCCCGGAGCCGCTGTCGGCCGCCGGCGGGCTGCCCGTCAACAACTTCCGCGGCAGCGCGCTGGCGGACGCCTCCATCATCGGCGGCGACCGCTACAACACCCTGCTGCTCAAGAAGCGCAAGGGGTGCCACGCCTGCCCGATCATGTGCAAACGGGTCATCGCCCTCGACGATCCGGTCTACGGCGTGGATTCGCGCTACGGCGGGCCGGAGTACGAAACCATCGCCGCGCTGGGGAGCAACCTCAACATCCTCGATTTGAGGGCGGTCGCCAAGGGCAACGAGATCTGCGATCGCTACTGCATGGACACCATCTCGGTGGGAATGACCATCGCCTTCGCCTGCGAGTGCTTCGAGAAGGGGGTCATCTCGGCCGCGGACACCGGCGGCCTCGAACTGAAATTCGGGGATCCCCTGCTGATGCTGAAGCTGCTCGAAATGACGGCGCGGCGGGAAGGCTTCGGCGACCTGCTGGCCGAGGGCTCGGCCCGGCTGGCGTCCCGATGGGGGGTTGCCGGCGCGGATTATTGCCTGTGCGTCAAGGGCCAGGAGCTGGCGCTGCACGACCCCCGGATCAAGGTCGGGGTGGGCATGAGCTATGCCCTGTGCACCTACGGGGCCGACCACATGAACACGCCGCACGACCCGTCCTTCGTGGACCCCAATTCCTTTGCGTTCAAATCGGTAAACGCTCTCGGGATCTACCGGGCCATGCCCGCCACCCAGCTCAGCAACGACAAGGTGCGCAGCTTCGTGATCCTGGAGAATTTCTGGAGGATGCTGGACTCCCTCGGGTTGTGCGTCTTCGGCTTCGCCCCGCGCGGCGTGATGCCGCTCGAAACCATGGTCGCCTGCATCAAGGCGGCCACCGGGTGGGAAGTGAGCCTGCACGACCTGATGGGGTCGGCCGAGCGCTCCTCGATGCTGGCGCGCGCCTTCAACAGCCGCGAGGGGTTTTCCATCAAGGACGACCGCCTGCCGGGCCGCCTGTTCGACCCGAAGCCGAACGGCCCGAACGCCGGCGCGCGCATTTTTTCCGAGGAAGAGTTCAAGGACGCCCTCGAAAAATACTACGCCGTCATCGGCTGCGACCCACAGACCGGGCGGCCGTCGAAGGGCAAGCTGCTGGAGATGAACCTGGAGTGGGTGGAAGAACTGCTGGCGTCCGGGGGGGGGGGTAGATCCGAGGACGGAGGTCTGATCTGAAGATCATGTCGAATGAGCCCACCAAACTCCTGACTCTCGGCGGCGGCAGCGGGCAGTTCGCGCTGCTGTCGGGGTTGAGGGACCTGCCGGACATCGACATCACGGCGGTCGTGTCGATGGTCGACAGCGGCGGCTCCACCGGGCGGCTGCGGGACGAGTTCGGGATCCTGCCGCCCGGCGACATCCTCAAGTGCATCGTGGCGTTGTCGCCGCATCGCGAAGTGGCCCGCATCCTGCTGCTGAAACGCTTTGTCGAGGACCGCCGCCTCAAAGGCCACAACGCGGGCAACATGCTGCTGACCATGCTCTCGCGCTATGCCGGGGACTTCCCGGCCGGGGTCCAGGCCCTGGCGGAGATCCTGGACGTGCGGGGACGGATCCTGCCGGTGACCATCGACCAGGCGACCCTGGTGGCCGAGCTGACGGACGGCACGCGCATCTTCGGCGAGAAGGCCATCGATGTGCCGCGCGGCACGCAGCGCGAGAAAATCCGGGACGTGTTCCTGGTCCCCCATCACAACGAATCCATATCGGTCTACCCGCCGGTGATCGACGCCGCCTGGTGGGCGGACTACATCATTATCGGGCCCGGGGACCTTTTCACCAGCATCATCCCGGGGCTGATCGTGCCCGGGGTCGCCGAGGCGTTCAGGAAATCCCGGGGCCGGCTGCTGTTCGTGATGAACATCATGACCAAGTTCGGCGAGACCCATCATTTCACGGGATGGGATTTCGTCGCCCGCCTGGAAGAGGTCTTCGGGCGCGAAGTGGACGGGGTGCTCTACAACTCCTCGAGGCCGGATGCAGACATCCTGGCGCAATACCGGAAACAGAAATCCGAATTCGTGGAAATCAACCCGGAGGAGGCCTGCTGGGGAAAGCGCCGGATATACAGCGGCGACATTTTGGAGACCTCGGGCGGCATCGTGCGCCACGACCCGCGCAAGCTGGCCGCCATGATCCAGCGCATCATCAACGAAAACCGGCCCGCGCAAGCTTCCGACCCCTGATCCTCATGGTCTCGACATGGACATCACCCGCAGGGATTTTCTGAAATACTCGGGCGCGGCCGGAGGCGCCGCGCTGCTGGGATGGGATGGAGGTTCGGCCATGGCTTCCGTGAAAAGCCGGGTGGCCTTTCTGAGAGCCGATGACCGCGCCGCCGCCGTGGCGCCGGTGATCGATGCGCTCGGGGTGAACCCGGCCAGGAACAAGCACGTTCTGATCAAGCCCAACTTCAACACGGCGGATCCCTGCCCGGGCTCCACCCACAACGACACCCTGAAGGCGCTGGTCGAAAAAGTCTGGGCCATGGGCGCCAGAACCGTGAGCATCGGCGAACGCAGCTATCCGCCGACACGGCAGGTGATGGAGCAAATGGGTGTTCTGCCGTTGCTCTCCGCGCTGGACGTCAAGGTGCTCGACTTCGACACGCTTGAGGCGAAGGACTGGGTCAAGGTCGATGCGAAAGGGTCCCACTGGAAAGACGGCTTCCGCGTGGCGCGGCCGGTCCTGGAAGCCGAATGCCTGGTTTCGACCTGCTGCCTCAAAACGCACCAGTACGGCGGCGTGTTCACCATGGCCCTGAAGCTGCACGTGGGCGTGGTGCCGACCTCCCGCCACGGCTTCTACTACATGCGCGAGCTGCATTCCTCGCCCCACCAGCGCAAGCTCATTGCCGAGATCAACGCCCCTTTCCGGACGCACCTTGTCGTCCTGGACGGGATCGACGCTTTCGTCGACGGCGGGCCCATGGACGGCAAGCGGGTCAGGGGCGATGTGTTTCTCGCTTCCGCCGACCGGGTGGCCATCGATGCGGTGGGGCTGGCCGTGCTCAAGCACCTGGGCAGCAACGAGCGCGTCATGCAGACGGGAATCTTCGAACAGGAGCAGATCGCCCGCGCCGTCGAGCTCGGCATCGGGGCCGGCTCCCCCGCAGACATCGACCTGGTCCCCGCCAACGCTGTGAGCCGCGACTACCGGGATGCGGTTGCCGCCATTTTATCGCGGGGGTGATCGGCCGCTGAAAAGGGAGGAAACCATGCGCATCAAGACCGCCACCATCAACACCCACTACGAACTGTCCGGGCCCAAAAACGCCCCCGTCGTGATGCTGAGCCATTCGCTCGGCTCCAACCTGCACATGTGGGACCCGCAAATGACCGCGCTGGAAACGAAATACCAGGTCCTGCGCTATGACACGCGCGGCCACGGCGCGAGCGACGTGCCCGGTGGCGCCTACACTCTGGACCAGCTGGTTTCCGATGCCGTTGCGCTCATGGATGCGCTGGGAATAGAAAAAGTGAACTTCGTCGGGCTTTCCATGGGCGGCATGATCGGGCAGGGGCTGGCCCTGAAGCACGCCGATCGGGTGGCACGGCTCGCCCTGTGCGACACCTCCGCCTACATGCCGCCCGAGGCCCA
>Ga0316605_10000771_pt1 | contig 20081 bp, 16 predicted proteins | sample OWC_soil_day20_n_FD_207666 | JGI IMG/M metagenome (GOLD analysis project Ga0316605, IMG submission 207666) | Wetland soil microbial communities from Old Woman Creek delta, Ohio, United States - OWC_soil_day20_noCT | ecosystem: Environmental > Terrestrial > Soil > Wetlands | place: USA: Ohio...
TGGTGATATCAACGCCACCTGCTGTGTTCATCAGGTATTGCGTCGGCGTGACTTTCCATCTGGCGCTGTCTTTTTGCCATTTGCAGCCATTGCAAATCTTGAAAGTGATTTTGTCGGCAATGATCCGAATCACGCCGTCCGAGACATTGCTTTTGCCCGGTTTGACCTTTTGTATCGCTTCGGCAGCCGGGAAATCGCAGGTCAGTGTGACCTTGGCGCCGAGCTTGCTGGCGGCTTGAGCATGTGTCGCGATGGCGAGACAAAGGGAAGCAAGAACAATTCTGGACGGGTGCATGGATTCCTCTCGATGATGGGCTGGCGCGGCCTACTCTGGCCGCATCTGCGGGAAGAGAATGACGTCGCGGATGGCCGGCGCGTCGGTCAGCAGCATGATCAGGCGGTCGATGCCGATGCCGCAGCCTCCCGTCGGGGGCAGGCCGTATTCGAGGGCGCGGATGAAGTCGGCGTCGTAATACATGGCTTCCTCGTCGCCGGCATCCTTGGCCTTGGCTTGTGCCTGGAAGCGGGCGGCCTGATCTTCCGGGTCATTCAGCTCGGAGAAGCCATTGGCAATTTCGCGGCCGACGATGAAGAGCTCGAAGCGCTCGGTGATTTCAGGGTTAGCGTCGGAAGCGCGCGCCAGTGGCGAGACTTCCACCGGGTAGTCGATGATGAAGGTCGGTTCCCACAACTGGCTTTCTGCGGTTTCCTCGAAGAACAGCAATTGCAGGCTGCCCAGACCCATTTCCGGCTTGACCTGTACCTTGCGGGCGGTCAGTTGCTCACGCAGCCAGGCAGCATCGTTCAACTGTGCATCGCTGTATTGCGGGCAGTATTTTTTGACGGCATCGACCATGGTCAGGCGGTGGAAAGGTTTGGAGAGATCGAGTTCGCGGCCTTGGTAGACAAATACCTCGGTATCGAGAGCCTCGCGGGCGGCGTGGCGCAGCAGGCCTTCGGTGAAATCCATCAGGGTCTGGTAATTGGCGTAGGCCTCGTAGAACTCCATCATGGTGAATTCCGGGTTATGCCGGGGCGAAAGGCCTTCGTTGCGGAAGTTACGGTTGATCTCGAACACCTTTTCAAAGCCACCGACGACCAGACGCTTCAGGTATAACTCCGGTGCAATACGCAGGAATTGCTGCATATCCAGCGCGTTGTGGTGCGTGACAAAAGGCTTGGCCGATGCGCCACCGGGAATGGGGTGCATCATCGGCGTTTCGACTTCGAGGAACTGGTGGTCGGTCATGTAGTTGCGGATGGAGGCGACGATCTTGCTGCGTGCCACGAAAGTGAAGCGCGTTTCCTCGTTCATGATCAGGTCGACATAGCGCTGGCGATATTTCAACTCGATGTCGGCGAGGCCGTGGAATTTGTCCGGCAGCGGGCGCAGCGACTTGGTGAGCAGGCGAATTTCAGTCGCGTAAATGGTCAGTTCGCCGGTCTTGGTCTTCATCAGGGTGCCGATGACGCCGAGGATGTCGCCCAGATCCCAAGTCTTGAAGGCAGCGTAGACGTCTTCGCCGATTTTGTCGCGGGCAACGTAAATTTGAATGCGGCCGGAAAGATCCTGCAGCGTGGCGAAGGAAGCCTTGCCCATGACCCGCTTCAACATCATGCGGCCACCGACTTTGACTTCGACTGGCAGGGCTTCGAGTTCCTCGGCCGTTTTTTCGCCGTACAGTTCGTGCAGTTTGTCGGCGACGTTCTCGCGCGAAAAGTCGTTGGGGAAGGCTTTGCCGGTCTTGCGCCATTCGGCAAGTTTGGCACGGCGCTCGGCGATGAGCTGGTTTTCGTCCTGGGCTGGGGTGGGCTGTTCGGCTGAAGACATGTCTATCCTTGGCGGTATCTGTAGGAACTTCTACTGTGCAAGGCGGCATTTTACCCGTTGTCAGCCAGTTTTGAGGCTGCAGGATAAAATCCGGGTCGATGCCTTTGGTTCAGCGCTGAAAACGCTATTGGCCAAAGACCAGGCGTTGCGTCCCGAAAATGGGCTTCAAATTGGAAAGCCTGGAATGCCTCCAGTAAAGAATTACAACCAGCGGCGAACCGATTGTTGATAGGCGGAAAAATCGGAGCCAAAAAGTTTCAGCAGCATTCTCTCTTCCGGAATGATCTGGAAACGGTTCATATACAGCACGAAGATTGGCAGAACGAGCAGGTTGAGCGGATTAGCCAGTGTGAACGTCCAGCCTATGAGCGAAAGCAACAAGGCGAGGTACATCGGGTTGCGGGTTATTCGGTAGATGCCGCTGTGAACCAAAGAACTGGCGTCCTCGGGCTTGCCTGGATGAATTGTTGTTCGTGCCTTGAAAAAAGCAATCACGGCGGTGATACCGGCAAATGCGCTGCCGGCGTAAAAGACACCGGCAATGGTGTTTTGGCCGGGAAGTGTCCAATCGAATTCCGGGAAAAGCCGGTTGACCAGCCACATGGCAAGGCCGGTCAGCAAAAAAAGCGCTACGGGCGGGATTTTGAGTTCAAGGCAGTGCATTTACTACCATTCGTATTCCAGCCCCTCGCGTGCCAACTGCACGATGCAGTCGCCGGGCGGGTTGGCGGCCAGCGCTTCGGTGAAAACGGCTTCAAGCGCGTCGTCGCTGCGGGTTGGCTCGTGGTGGGTGCAGAACAGGGTTTTGGCCTTGATATGTTTGGCCAGGGCGATTGAGGAGGCAAAACTGCCGTGTCCCCAGCCGGGTTTTACGGCGTATTCCGATTTGGTGTAGGCGCAATCGGCGATCATGACATCGACACCGGCCAGTACAGCTTCGATACCGGCTTCTTTTTCGTCGATAAGCGCGGCGAAATCGCTGTAGTTGGCGTCTTCCGGCTTGTAGATATTGGCGTGCGGTTCGTTGTCGCCAGTGAAAAAGAGCGATTTGCCGCCGCTATCGATGCGGTAGCCGTAATTGATGACCGGATGATTGAGCAACACCGGGGTGATGGTGGCGTCGGCGATGTAGATGGTTTCGCCGGGCGAGAGCGAGAGGTAGTCGATATCGGCACACAATTCGGCTTCGCGCACCGGGAAGAAGCTGTACTGCATCTGCACGTTCATGATCTGATCAATGCCCTGCCCGGAAATGGGGTCGCAGGGGCCGTGAATGGCAACGTGGTTGCCGGGAACAAAGAGCGGCAGGAAAAAAGGCAGACCCTGAATGTGATCCCAGTGCGTGTGCGAGATGAAAATTGCGGCGCTGAGCGGCATTTCGTCCAGCAGATGGCAGGCCAGCGGGTGAATGCCGGTGCCGGCGTCGAGAATGATGAGCGCACCGCTTTCTGTGCGCACTTCGATACAGGTCGTGTTGCCGCCGTAACGCACGGTATTGGGGCCGGGAGTGGGAATGGAGCCGCGAACGCCCCAGAAACGGATTTTCATGAAGGGTTATCCTGAATTCGTTGCTTTCGGGAAGGTTGTTTTTTCACCGCAAAGGTGCGAAGGTGCAGAGTTTGCGAAGAAAAGCAAAACCGTAACAAATTTGATTTTTTTCGTCCTTCGCGCCTTTGCGGTGAAAGTTTTTTCATTATCGTGACAATGCGCTGATTTCGTCGATGATGCGCTCCTGCTCGGGTAGGGCTTCCGAGATGGCTTGCCAGTTATCGCCCAGGCTGGGGGCAAGTCCCGGCGGCAGGCCGGCGATGTAGCTATCCGGGTATTGCTGTTTGACCAGTTGGTCGGCGATGAACAGGCAGCGCAGCATGCCGGGGCCGATTTCTTCATCGTGGTGGGCGGCGATGCATTCGCCCAGTTCTTGCGGCAATTTCCACTTGTCGACCATCAGGGCGCCGGCGTGGGCATGGTCGATGCCCATGATTTCGCGTTCGGCCAGAAAGAGCGGCAGGTTTTCGTCCTCGGAAAGATCCAGAGCGGCCGAGAATTCGCGCGGCAGGTGAACGGCAAAGAGTATTTTGCCAAAATCGTGCAGCAACCCGGCAATGTAGGTCTCGCTGGTATCGGCATCACCCAGGCGGTAGGCTACCAGGCGGGCGATGCCGGCTACCGACAGGGAGTGTTTCAGATAGGCGGCGGTGTCGAATCCGGCCGGGTTGCGGGCTGGCATCATGCCCATGGCAGAAATGGCGAGTGCCAGATTCTTGATGGTGTTGATGCCGAGCATGACCACGGCGTGGGCGACAGAGGAAATCGGCCGGGGCAGGGCGTAGAAGGCGGAATTGATGGTGCGCAGCACCCGTGCGGCCATCACCGGGTCGGTTTCGAGAACTTCGACAATGGCCTTGGGGTCGCAATCGATATTGCGGGTCAGCGACAGGATGCGCTCGACGCTGCGCGGAAAAGCTGGCACGCGATCTATCGCATTGAGGATGCGTTGTTCGATGTCCAGATCACGAATGCCGGGGATCAAAGGTTTGCTCCTGCGATGAAAATGGGCGTTGCCAAGAATGTGTCATCGTATCACCGCCGTTACTTGCCTGAATTGTAGCGCTGGCAGTAATGCGCGTCGATGATCGCTTTGGCAGCAAGGAGGCGGGCTTCGCCGATGCTTTCGGTGGCTTCTTCGTCCAGGCGTCGTAGCCAGTGGCGGGGCGGTTCTGTGACTGGACGCGCATAGCCGAGCGCGGCGAATTCCTTTTCCAGCCTTTGCAGGCGGTTGGCGAATTCGTCGGCTATCGCGGTGGGTTTGGCGCTGACAGGTCGTTTTTTCGCGCGTCGTTGCCAGAGTCGCCAGCCGAGGATCAGAACACCACCAAGAACCGGCCACAGCCACCAGTGGCCGGAATCGCTTGATTTTTCATTCATGCGCCATTCGGTAAAGCGCATCCAGGCCCAGGAGAGCCAGTCGCTGGCCGGTTGCCACCAGGGCGCGGCCTGTTCCTCGACGGTGAGCCAATTCGAGGGCGTGGTGTCGACCTGTTGCCAGCGGCCGCCGATCCAGGCTTCGACCCAGGCATGGGCATGGCGCTGGCGGGCAACGAAACGTTTTTCCAGTGCGCTGTATTCCTGTAGCGAGTAGCCAGTGACATAGCGGGCTGGAATGCCGAGATGGCGCAGGAGAAGTACGGTGGCGGTGGCGAAGTATTCGCAATGGCCAGCCTTGTCGTGCAAAAGAAATCGTTCGATATCGCGGTTCTGGCTGGTATCTTTGCCCAGCGCTAGGGTGTAGCGGAATTGATTGGCGAAATAGGCTTCAACGCCGCGCAGTTTATCCAACTCGCTGCCGCCAGCCAGTGCGGTGATGGCCGGGATACGGGCAAACAGATTGGTATAGTGACGGGCAACAATCAGGTCGCCCGCATCCGGCGGTGCGCTGTCTGGCAAGGTGCTATAACGTACTGTGAAACGCAGCCAGTCTGGCGCCTCCTTGAGACGGACAATGCCGTAACTGTTGTGCTCGATGCTGGCCGGCAAGCCTTCGATGGCACGAGTTCCCTGCGGCAGGGCGAGTAAAGCCTGGCCTTTGCGGCTGCTGCCGGCAATCTCAAGCTGTTGTCCGCCGTCGGTTTTGGCTTCGCTAAAGGGCTTGAAACTGTCGCGGCGGGCGTTCCAGGCCTGTCCATCGAAGGCAGTGAAGACACCGTCGCGCAAATAGAGGGGCAGCGGGGTCGTACCCGGCATCGCAACCCGCCAGATGATACGGTCGGAGAGCTTGATATTGCCCAGATCACCGATGCGGGTCTGGCTGCGGTAGGGGTCGTCGCTGGTATCGCTCAACTGCTCGACATACCACTCCTGTAGAAATTGCTGAGTATGCTGAAGGCTGCCAGCGCCCAGAAAGCCTAATTCGCCGGCCAGCGCAGCGAGCGGGATGAAGGGCAGGCTACGGCGCCAGCGTGGGCCTGGCAGACTGAAAAAGATCCAGAGAATCAGCAGGCCGCAAAGACCGGGATAAAACCAGGGATTGGCCTGAGGGGCGACACCGGCGGCCAGTACCGTGGTCGCGAAGTAAAGCGGTGTGACGTCGATTTCGCGTTGCGCCTGAGGTCGCTGCGAACGGCGCAAGGTGTAAAACAGATGCCGTCGACGCAAGGGCTGCCGACCGAATAAAGCCGCCAATAGCAGGGGATAAAGGCAGGCCGGCAACCAACTGGCGGCAGAAAAAAGAGCCTGCGCCGTCTGGCTGGTACTCAGAAAATAGATAAAAGCGCCAGCCGTCAGCAGGCTGGAAAGATCGGCAGCGCGATTCAGCTCGCGATCTTCCAGATCGAATTTGAGGCGGAGAATGGTCGGCAATAGCACGCCGGCGGCGAGCAGGGCGGCAATAAGCCAGTGACTGGAGGCGTAGCCCCAGAGGGCGAGTGCTGCGGCCAGCAGAAGGGCGGGCGTTTTCATCGGCTTGCCCCTTCCTGCTCAGGTGCGATCCAGCGTACACAGCCGAAAAAGCGCTTTTCCGCTTCCTGCCGCTCGTCGTCGCTGGGGCTGGCGACGACCAGAACTGATGGCTGTAAACCGAGCGCGAACAGGCGGGAAACTGCTTCCTGTCTGAGCCTATCCCAACCGACAAAAATGGCGATAACCGAACTCAACTGGCGGGCATTCTGCTGCAACGTGGCAAGCAGTTCGCCGACGCTTTCGGGTGGCGAGGGCGCGATGGTGGCTAGCACCCGAAGCAGGGCGTCGGTATGACCAAGGCCGCGTCCGGCGGTCAGCCGGTGCACGCGGGTGCCGACGAACATCATGTCGAGCAGGCTGTCGGCATCGCGCGGACGGGCAACCATGGCGGCGGCCAGTGAAACGGCGGTTTCCAGCGCCGGCGAAAAGGGCGACGGTACGGCGGTGTCGAGCACCAGCGCATGGCGGGCGAAATATTCGTCGTGATATTCCCGCACCACCGGTTTGCCGCTCTTGGCCCAACTGCGCCAGTGGATGGCGCGCAGCGGGTCGCCGGGGCGGTAATCGCGCAGGGAACGGAATTCTTCCGAATCGCCGACGCGCATGGCCAGCGAAATGCCGCCCGGCTGCAGGTGGCGCTGGCTGGGCTGGGACGGAATTTCGATTTCCTGTGCCTTGGGCAGGATGCACAGGCTGGCATCGCCAGCGACGGTGACCGGGTAAAATACCCAGAACAAGCCAAGTGGCGAGGCCAGCGCCAGTTTGGGCGTATCAAACCCGGCCATGGTGCGTTGCACAGGCAGGACGGGAACCGACAACTCGGCGCTTTGGCCGGGATTGAGTGAGGGCAGCGCGATGGGTTCAAGGTCGAGGCCACGCAGGCGGCGTAGCCAATCGACAAAATCCGGATAGCCGACCCGGCGATCAAAAAAGTTGCGCGCCACGCTTTGGCGATAACGATGCCGTTCGCGAAAAGCCTTGGGGTCGGGATAAGGCTGGTGCAGGCTTTCGATCAACTGGGCGCCGTGAAGTGTCTTGCGGCCAGTGTTGCGGATTTTGAGTTGGTATTGCGCAACCTGACCAGTGGTGACGAATTCGGACAAGTGGCGCTCTAGACTTAGTCGCGCAGGGTGCTTTTGTCCAAGTCGATGCAGTAGCCATGCGGCGATGAAATCAATCAGCAGCAAGCTGAGGGTCAGCGTGAAAATGGTGTGCGCCAGATTTTCCTGCGTATTGACGCCAAGAGCGCCAGCAACGAAGCAGAGCCATAACAGTACTTGGCCGGCCGGACGCAAGCGCCGGCGTACCCTGGTTGAGCTATTAAAGACAAAACGGAAGAAGCGCAGTTGGCGCACGTTGGCTTCAAACCGGCACTGGAATGGTCTGCAAAATGTCGCGCACGACATTACTGCCGGTGATGCCGCCGTAACGCGCCTGCGGCTCAAGCGCTAGGCGGTGCGCCAGCACATCGACGGCGATTTCCTGGATGTGGTCTGGTGTGACGAAGTCCTCGCCATCAAAAAAGGCAAGTCCGCGTGCCAACTGGAAAAGCGTGATCGAGGCACGCGGGCTGGCGCCCATCAGCACATCCTTGCGTTCACGCGTGGCGCGTACCAGTGCCACGATGTAGTGCTGCAAGGCCGGAGCGACAACGATGCGGGCAGCAGCTTCGCGGGCGGCGATCAGTTCATCCAGCGTGGCGCAGGCTTGCAACTTGTCGAGCGGATGGGCTGTCTGGGCGTAATCGAGAATCTGGCATTCCTGCTCGGCGCTGATGTAGCCGAGTGCCAGACGGATGCCGAAACGGTCGAGTTGCGCTTCCGGCAGCGGATAGGTGCCGTGTGATTCGAGTGGGTTCTGGGTGGCAATGACGAAATAGGGATTGGGCAGGGCGCGTCGCACGCCGTCAACGGTGACTTGCGCTTCGGCCATGGCTTCGAGCAGCGCCGACTGGGTTCTGGGTGATGCGCGGTTGATTTCATCGGCCAGCAGCACGTTGGCGAAGACCGGACCTTGGTGGAAGCGGAATTCCTGTTTTTGCACGTCGTAAATGGAAACGCCGACAATGTCGCTGGGCAGCAGGTCGGGGGTAAATTGCACCCGCGAAAAACGGGCTTCGGCTGACCGCGCCAGCGCTTTGGCGAGTGTCGTTTTGCCGGTGCCGGGAAAATCGTCAAGCAAGACATGCAGGCCGGTGACCCAAGCCGAGACAATTTTGCGCAGGTTGGCGTCCTGGCCGTGCAGGACGGTGGCCATGTTGGCGGCGATTCGGCGCGGCAAGGTGATTTGTGGCATGGATTCCTCCGCTGGTATTGGGTAAGTTGCCGACGGCGAAAGCGTATCATTTCGCAAGACCCTTGCAAGCTTTTCGGACGGTATAATGCGCGGGTCAATCGATAAAACGAGGAAGAATAATTTGACCAGCGTAGCGCCTGGTGTGACCCGCAGTTTGAGTCTTCTTGTCCTGCACGGGGTTCCGCTCCTTTCGGGTCTGGATCGGGACGAACTCGAAAAGTTGAGTCACGTCACCGGCCGGCGTCGGGCTGAGCGCGGCGAGTTCATCGTCCGTGCAGGCGATGTGGCGGATTCCCTGTTTATCCTGTTTTCAGGTAGCGCCAAGGTGCTTAATAGCGATGATGAAGGCCGGGAGGTTATTCTCGCCGTGCTGAAGGCGGGCGAATTTTTTGGCGAAATGGGGTTGATCGATGGTAGCCCGCGTTCGGCCAGCGTGGTGGCGCAGGAAACCTGCGAATTGCTGGTGATTAGCCGGGATGATTTGCACCGTTGCATGCAGGATAATTTTCAGGTGGCGCTCAAGCTGATGCAGATTCTGGTGCATCGCCTGCGCGGGGCGGATGAAAAGATCGAAAGTCTGGCGCTGCTCGATGTTTATGGCCGGGTAGCGCGTCTGATGCTGGATATGTCGGAGCTTGCTGACGATGGCAGACGCATCATCAAGCGCAAGATTTCCAAGCAGGAAATGGCGCGCATGATTGGCGCTTCGCGCGAGATGGTCAGCAAGGTGGTGCGCAATCTCGAAAACAGTGGCTACATCCATTACGAGGGTGACGTGATCGTCATACTTGGGGAATGAAGGTGTTGTCGCGTTCGACTGTGGACAAAACCAGTCCTTTGCCCGACAAAGTGGGTACTTTGTTGCAGGAATCGCGCTGGTTGTTTTTGGGCGCGGCCGCGCTTTTTCTGTCTCTGGCGCTGTGGGGTTATCACCCGGATGATCCGGGCTGGAGCCATGCGACTGCCGGTTCGCTCCTGCACAATCCGGCCGGGCGTTTTGGCGCCTGGGTGGCCGATCTCTTGCGCTATCTGTTCGGCTTTTCGTCCTGGCTGTGGGTTTTGCTGCTGCTCATGTTTGTCTGGCGCGGCTATCGGCATCTCAACGTTACGCATGAGGCTGCTGGTGAACACGCCCACCGTCCCCTCTATCTCACCCTGATTGGTTTTGTCGTTCTCTTGCTGGCTTGTTCTGCTTTGGAGTCCTTGCGCTTTCACAGCATCACCTTGCCCCTCCCCTTGGCGCCGGGCGGCTTGATCGGTCTTGAGTCCGGTCGGGTGGTGGTGCGTTGCTTTGGCCATACCGGCGGAACCTTGGCTCTGCTGGCTCTGATTGCTGTTGGCTGGAATCTTTTTTCCGGCATGTCCTGGCTGACCGCTTGCGAGCGTGTCGGCTGGTTGCTGGAGACGGTCTTCAACTTTTTCCGTAGTCTGATCGAACGCTGGCAGGATAGGCGTATCGGACGGGAAGTTGCGCAACAGCGCGAAGAAGTGGTGGAGGTCGAAAAGCGCCGCGCCGAGTTGCACGAACCGATTTTTATCGAAAAGCCCGCGCCGGAACAGAAACCTTCCGCCAAGGCCGAAAAACGCAAGGAAAAAGAAAAGCAGGGTGCTCTATTCCCGGAAGCCATTCTGGGTGGCCAGTTGCCGCCCTTGCATCTGCTTGATCCGGCACCGAAACAGACCGAATTGCCGAATGCCGAGACCCTGGAATTTACTTCGCGTTTGATCGAGCGCAAGTTGGCCGATTTTGGCGTCCAGGTCAAAGTGGTGGCAGCCTTGCCGGGCCCCGTCATTACCCGCTACGAAATCGAGCCGGCGCTGGGGGTGAAGGGGGCGCAGATCGTCAATTTGTCGCGCGATCTGGCGCGTGCCCTGACGCTGGTGTCGGTGCGCGTGGTTGAAACTGTGCCGGGTAAGTCCTGCATGGCGCTGGAATTGCCCAATAACCGGCGGCAGGTGGTGAAATTGTCCGAGATCATCGCCAGCAAAGCCTACAACGACATGGCCAGCCCGTTGACCATCAGTCTGGGCAAGGATATTGGCGGTTTACCGGTCGTCATCGATCTGGCCAAGACGCCGCACCTGCTGGTGGCGGGTACGACGGGTTCGGGCAAGTCGGTCGGCATCAACGCCATGATTTTGTCGTTGCTCTACAAAACCGAGCCGGAGATGGTGCGCCTCATCCTGATCGACCCCAAGATGCTGGAGTTGTCGATTTATGAAGGCATCCCGCACCTGCTGGCGCCGGTGGTGACCGACATGAAGCAGGCGGCCAATGCCCTCAACTGGTGCGTCGGCGAAATGGAGCGGCGCTATAAGCTGATGTCAGCGATGGGTGTCCGTAATCTGGCCGGCTTCAACGCCAAGATCAACGAGGTGCAAAAACGCGGTGAGCATATTCCGAATCCGCTGACGCTGACGCCAGAAACGCCGGAGCCCTTGAAATCCCTGCCGTATATTGTTGTCGTTATCGACGAACTGGCCGACCTGATGATGGTGGTGGGCAAGAAGGTCGAGGAATTGATAGCCCGTCTGGCGCAGAAGGCGCGGGCTGCGGGCATCCACCTGACACTGGCGACGCAGCGGCCGTCGGTCGATGTGATTACCGGCCTGATCAAGGCCAATATTCCGACCCGTATTTCTTTTCAGGTTTCCAGCAAGATTGACTCGCGTACCATCCTCGACCAGATGGGGGCGGAAAACCTGCTCGGCCAGGGTGACATGCTCTATCTGGCGCCAGGAACCGGCTATCCAACGCGGGTGCATGGTGCTTTTGTTAGCGACGAAGAAGTGCATCGCGTTGTCGAACATCTGAAAACGACGGGCGCGCCGGATTATATCCACGATATTTTGTCTTGCAGTGCTGATGATGAGGGCGGTGGCGGCGCGGATGGCGAGGCTGGTGGCGATGCCGAAAGCGATCCGCTCTACGATCAGGCGGTGGATGTCGTCCTGAAAAACAAGCGCGCTTCAATTTCCCTGGTGCAACGTCATTTGCGCATTGGCTATAACCGATCGGCGCGTATGATTGAGGCGATGCAAAAAGCCGGACTGGTTTCAGAAATGGACAGTCGTGGCGGGCGGGAAGTGCTGGGGCGCAAAAGTGATGAGTGAAATGAAAAATTGGAGACAGATTCCCTATTTCCTCGGGATTCTGGCCTTCCTGCCAGTATTGGCCTGGGCTGGCGCGGTTGAGGACTTGAAGCAGTTCCTCAATGAAACCAAGACCTTTCGTGCTGAATTTTCGCAGGCCGTGGTGGGCAAAAGCGGTCGCAAGCCGCAGCAATCGTCCGGGGTGGTCAGTATTTCTCGGCCGGGCAAGCTGCGCTGGGAGATTACCAAGCCTTACCAGCAACTCGTGGTTGGTGACGGTGAAAAATTCTGGATTTACGATCAGGAACTGGCGCAGGTGACGATCAAGAAGGCCGGGCAGACGTTGGGCAGCACGCCGGCAGCGCTGCTTTCCGGCAATAATGATCTGGAGCGCAATTTCAATCTCAAGGAATTGCCGGATGCGGAAGGCTTGTCCTGGCTTGAAGCGACACCGAAAAATGCTGACAGTGGCTTCGACAAAGTGCGGATCGGCCTTGCCGGCAAGGTGATCAAGGCGATGGAGTTGCACGACAGCTTCGGCCAGATTACCCATCTGCGCTTTTCAGCCATGGAACGCAATTTGCGATTGCCAGCCGAAAATTTCCGTTTTATTCCGCCGGCGGGTGTGGATGTATTGGGTGAATAGTGGCGTGTTCTGACATATTTTTGCTGGGTATATAAGCTGGATATGTGAAAACACGGTAACATTTGAAGATTAGCGTCCACTGTCAGGAAATTTTTTTCGTGCTACCCCTGTTTGCCGAACTCGAAGCGATCTCCGGTTGCCGTGACCGGAACATGCTCGGGGGTATCATTCTCCAGGCGTTTGCCAAGATGCTCGGCGAGCGGGCGGATGTCGCCTTGTTCCGGCGTGACCAAGGTGATACGGGGCTGACCCGCTGTGTCGGACCGACCGTGATGGCGGCAACTTTCGGTCCCTGGGAAGGTTTGTTGCAGGCCATCCAGTTTGCCGGCACCTTGAAGACGGAGGTCAAGAACGGCCGCCTTTACGGCGTGATCCAGCTGCATTCTTCTGAGGTCAGTACGGCCAAGGTTCTCATTGCTTACGCTGCCGAAGAGAAACTGGCAAAGGATCTCGAAGATAGTCTGCTTAGCGTGACCCGCATCTATGGCAATCATGTCAAGTTGCTCGATTACAGCGAACTGGATTCGCTGACGCGTCTGCTCAATCGCAAGACATTCGACGAAACCTTTGAACGTTTGTTGCAGGCCAGCAGTGCCGAAGATAGCGATGAAGACATGGTTGAGCGGCGCGCCAAGGAAGACGGCGCGGCCTGGTTGTGTGTTATTGATATCGACCATTTCAAGCGCATCAACGACAATTTTGGCCACCTGTTCGGCGACGAAGTCTTGCTGCGCATGGGCGATTTGATGCGTAAGTCCTTCCGTAGTGGTGATCGGCTTTTCCGTTTTGGTGGCGAGGAATTTGTCGTTATTCTCAATGCCGAGGACGAAATTCTGGCGGCAAAGGGTTTTGATCGTTTTCGCCAGGCGGTTGAGGGCAACGAGTTCCCGCAGGTGGGTAAAGTGACCTGTAGTATCGGTTTCACCAAGGTTTCCGACATGGACATGCCAACCGACGTGGTTGGTCGTGCCGACGAGGCGCTTTACTACGCCAAGGAGCATGGTCGCAACCAGGTGCAATGCTATGAAGCCTTGCGTCGCCAGGGCGCCATTGCCGGTCCGACCGTTGCCGAAGCGCAGATGAACGATTTCGACATTGACGCGCTTTTTGACTGATCGGGAACGCGCGTTATCGATCTCTCCAGCGCATTTCCTTGTTGGCAGTTTGGACAAAATCTGCCATAATGCCGCGCTTTGAACGATCAACCACAGGAATATCCATGGCCAATAGTGCACAAGCGCGCAAGCGTGCCCGTCAGAATGACAAGCAGCGCGCCCATAACGCCAGCCTGCGTTCGACTTTGCGTACTGCCGTCAAGCGTGTGCGCCAGGCGATTGAGGCCGGCGACAAAGCGGCAGCGCAAAATATTTTTCAGCAATCTGTTTGTGTTCTTGACCGCATTGCGGACAAGAAAATTATTCACAAAAACAAGGCGTCCCGTCACAAGAGCCGTCTTTCTGCCCAGATCAAGGCGATTCCCGCCGCTGTTTGACCGGGATTTGCCGAATGGAAGAAAATGGCGCCCGTGGGCGCCATTTTTTCTTAACGTGAATTGAGCCATGGTCTCTGTGCTCCACTCTGTCGTCGACCAGGACGACATGGAAAAATCCCTGCAACTCTTGAGCGATGGCTTGACGGTTGAGGAAGTTGCGCATTTGCAGCGTGCCCTTGGTTTTGCCCGGCAGGTTTACGATGATTCACTGCTCGGCAGCGGCGAGAGCATCTGGTCACACGCGCTCGGCATGGCGGTTATTATTGCCGGCCTGAAGCTCGATGCTGATTCGCGCATGGCGGCGCTCTTGTTTTCGGTGCCAGCAAAGAGCGAGAACGGCATCGTCCAGATCGAAAATCGTTTTGGCAAAAGTGTGGCGCAACTGGTGGCGGGCATCTATCGGCTGGATCGGCTACGCCCCATCTCACGCGGCTACGTGGCCGAAACAGCCGACAATCCGCAGGAAATGCGCGCCCAGATCGAAGTGTTGCGCAAAATGTTCCTCGCCATGGTCGAGGATATTCGCGTCGTTCTTTTGCGGCTGGCCTCGCGCACCCAGACGCTCCGCTTTTACGCGGTCAGCCCGGATGATCTGCGGGTTGAAGTGGCGCGCGAGACTCTTGACCTTTATTCCCCACTGGCCAATCGGCTAGGGGTTTGGGAACTCAAGTGGGAACTGGAGGATCTGTCCTTCCGCTTCCTGCATCCGGATGTCTACCGCAAAGTCGCCAAGATGCTCGACGAGAAGCGGACTGAGCGTGAGCAGTTCATCACCGATGCCATTGCCCGTCTGAGTAGCGAAATCGAAGCGTTGGGCATTAAAGGGGCACAAATTTACGGCCGACCCAAGCATATTTTCAGCATCTGGAACAAGATGCGCAAAAAAGGGGTCGAGTTTTCCGAAGTTTATGATGTCCGTGCCCTGCGGGTCATCGTCGATGAACTCAAGGATTGCTATACGGTACTTGGCGTTGTCCATAATTTATGGGTGCCTATTTCCAAGGAATTTGACGATTACATTTCCAACCCCAAGGGCAATTATTACCGTTCCCTGCACACGGCGGTGCGTTGTCCAGATGGGCGTTCGCTCGAGGTGCAGATCCGCACCCGAGAAATGCACCGTCACGCTGAACTGGGGGTTGCCGCCCACTGGCGCTACAAGGAGGGCGGCAAGGGCAGCAACGAGGGCGAATACGATGAAAAAATCGCCTGGTTGCGCCAACTGCTGACCTGGAAGGAAGAAGTTTCGGATAGTTCGGACTGGGTCAGGCATTACAAGCAAGCCGCCCTTGACGAAACCATCTATGTTCTGACGCCGGCCGGCAAAGTGGTCGACCTGCCGACCGGGGCGACGCCGGTTGATTTTGCCTATCGTGTGCACACCGATCTCGGGCATCGCTGTCGTGGCGCCAAGGTCAATGGTGTTCTGGTACCGCTCAATACGCCGCTGCAAACCGGGCAACGTATTGAAATTGTGACAGCCAAGGAAGGCGGGCCTTCGCGTGACTGGCTGACGCCGACCCTGGGCTATATTCAGACGCGTAGCGCCCGGATCAAGGTGCGGCAATGGTTCTCCAGTTTGGCGCTGGATCAGACCCTGAGCGACGGGCGAGCCATCATCAACAAGGAATTGCAGCGTCTCGGGCAGGGCAGTGCCAATCTCGAGGAACTGGCAAAAAAGCTTGGTTTTGCCAAGGGCGACGACTTGTTTATTGCGGCGGCGCGTGGTGAACTGAATCTGCGCCAATTTCAGGCGATGGCGCGTGGTGGCGATCTGTTGGCGGAAATGCAAGAACCGGATGAGGTGGCGGTTCACCAGAGTACGCAGAAGGATGACCATCAGGGTATCCTCATTGTTGGCATTGACGGTCTGTTGACGCAGCTTGCCCAGTGTTGCAAGCCGGCGCCGCCGGATGCCATTGAGGGTTTTGTTACGCGCGGCAAGGGGATTTCGATTCACCGTGCCGATTGTCGCAACTTTGCCAATCTGGCGGCCTTGCACCCGGAGCGGGTGATTCAGACTGACTGGGGCAATGCGGCGACGGGCGGTGTTTTCCCTGTCGATATTGTCGTCGATGCGCACGACCGGCAAGGTTTGCTACGCGATATTTCGGAAATCTTTACCCGCGAGAAACTCAACGTCATTGGTGTTAACACCCAATCCAAGCAGGGCAAGGCGCACATGAGTTTTACCGTCGAAATTACTGGTCTGCCGCAGTTGCAAAAGAGCCTGTTGCTGATTCACGAGGTCGATGGCGTGGTGGCGGCGCGGCGCGCCTGATTTTCAGGTGCAGGCCAGCAGGCAGCGGTCGATGCGGGTCATCAGTTCGGCAATTTTGTAGGGTTTGCACAAATAATCCTGGGCGCCGAGAGCCCTGCCACGGGCGATGCTGTTGGCGTCAGCTTCGCCGGTGATCAAAATGACAGGCAGGCGGCTGGTTTTGTCCTGGGCGCGCAGGTTTTCCAGCACGGTCAGGCCATCCATTTCCGGCATGTTGATGTCGAGCAGAACGAGCTTGAAGGGGCCATCCTTCTGGATGCTTTCGAGGGCAAGGCGGCCATTGCTGGCGCTGAAGACCTCGAAACCTTCAAGGCGCAGGAGCCTTGTGACATTCTGGCGCATTTCGAAATGGTCGTCGGCGACCAGAACGCGGCCTTGTCTTGTTGGGGTTTTATCGGGAATCTGATAGGCCATAAAGTTTTCTCTGATTTTCCAGCTGGCGATTGACGACGGCCAGCAATTCTTGCAGGTTGAAAGGTTTGATCAGGTAGTCGTCAGCCGGAAAGGTCAGCTTGGCCTCAACTTCGGCGCGATCAGCGCGGGCGGTCAGGAAGACAAACGGGATGACACTGAGTTGTGAGTCGGGGCGTAGGGCATTGAGTACCGAAATCCCGTCCATTCTCGGCATCATGATGTCGCAGAGAATGAGTTGGGGGCATTCGGTACGCGCAGCTTGCAGACCGACATGGCCGTCCTCGGCAACAATCACCTCGTGGTTCTCGAAGCGCAGTACGCGGGCGAGATTGGCGCGGATGGTCGGGTCATCCTCGATGACCAGTATCCTAGCCATTCAGGGGCTCCAGGGCGCGGGTCGGCAGCTTGACGGTAAAGCAGGTGCCACGGCCAACTTGACTGCTTACCTCAACCGTGCCGCCGTGCATTTCGGCCGATTTTTTGACGATAGACAGACCAAGGCCGCTGCCCGGAATGTTGCCGACATTGCTGGCGCGGTGGAAACTCTCAAAAAGATTGGGCATTTCCTCGGCTGGGATACCAATGCCCTGATCACTGATCTTGAGCTTTAGAACGTGGTTTTCCAGTGTGGCGTCAAAACGAACCTTGCCACCATTGGGTGAGTATTTGAAAGCATTAGTCAGCAGGTTGTTCACGATCTGGCGCAGCAGGTTTTCGTCCAGCCAGGCACTTGTAACGCTGGTGTCGAGGTTCATGACCAGTTCTGGCGAAAGCAGATCCGGCGTGCTGATGGCGGCAGCGGTTTCATTCGCCAAAGATTCGAAAAAGAATCTGAGGTCGATCAGGGTGGGTTTGAATTCGAGACGGTCAGAATCGGCACGGCCAAGGGTAATGATGTTGTCGAGCATCAGCCCCATGCGCTTGACGGCGGATTCAATGCTGACGAATAGGCCTTCCTGCTCCTGTTCCGGCATGCGGTCGCGGTAATGACGCAGCAATTCGGCCGAGGATAGAATGGTGGCCAGCGGCGTGCGGAATTCGTGTGAGGTCATGGAAACAAAGCGCGATTTCATCTGGTTGAGCTGCTGTTGCTTGGCCAGTGCCTCGCGCATTTCAACTTCGGCCTGAACGTGATTGGTGATGTCGAGCACGCTCCAGATAATGCCCTTGGAGGGGTCGTCGGCGGAAACTCGCGCTGCCGACATGCGTACCCAGCTCAGTTTGCCATTGCGGTGGATCGAAGGCCACTCGGTTGTGAACGTCTCGTTGCGCTTGATCGCTTCATCGGCCAGTTCGCCTAGTTGCTGCCAGCTTTCCTCGCTGGGGTAATGGCGGCGGCTGTTGTGTCCGATCAACTCATGTGGCTCGTAACCCACCATGTCGGCGAAGGCGCGGTTGACCCATTGGTGAATACGGTTGGCGGTGAGCGAGATGCCAACCTGGGCGGTTTGCAGGATGGCTTCGCGTTCCATCAGGCTGTGTTTGAGTTCTTCCTGCAGGCGCTTGTTGTCGGTGATATCGGAAAAGAAACAAAGCGTGGCCGGCAGGCCGTTCCATTCCAGGTATTGCTGGCCGAGAGTAAGCCAGCGCATTTCATGGTGGGCGTTGATGATACGGACATCGTAACGTGAAGGGATCGGATTGCCTTCACGTCGGCGCTGCTGAAAATCTCTGATCATGCCCTGATCTTCGGGGTGGATGAGATCAATGAGAGCGATTTTCTCGATGGCGCTACGCGCATGGCCGGTGATTTCGCTGGCCATCGGATTAGCATAGAGTACCTGGTTGCCCCGGATAACGATAATGCCTTCCAGAACGTGATCGACAATATCCCGGTAAACTTCTTCGGACTGCGGGGAATTGTCGGTTACGTGTGATTTTCTTGGCATCTGGGAATCAGTGTAAGAGTGTAAGTTAATTTGGCACCCCATTTTATCATCGGGAATACAGAATGCCCTGATGTGACGGGAAAACTACGCGTTCAGGTAGGAGTTTCTTTGCCCAGAGTCTGCATCAGAATGGACTGAACGTTGAAAATGCGGGTGCGCTGGGCGTGTTTGCGCTGGTATTTCCCCTGGCTGTCCATGATCCAGGTGAGCTGGTTGTCCCTGAGGTAGGATCTCAAGCCCTCGGCAATGACCCGCTTTTTCAGTTTGGGATCGAGGATGGGGAAGGCCAGTTCGATGCGGCGGAACAAATTGCGCCCCATCCAGTCGGCACTGGAGAGATAGACCAGTTCCTTGCCGCCGGCGTGAAAATAGTAAATGCGATGGTGTTCGAGAAAACGGCCGATGACCGAGCGTACCCGGATGTTTTCAGATAGCCCGGCAATGCCGGGGCGGAGGGCGCAAACGCCGCGCACGATAAGCTCGATATTGACGCCAGCCTGCGAGGCTTCATAAAGGGCTTCAATGGTTTGCGGTTCAAGCAGAGCATTCATCTTGGCGATGATTTTGGCCGGTTTGCCGGCACGGGCGGCTTCGGCTTCCTGCCGGATGGCGGTAATGATCGAGGTCTGCAGGGTGAATGGTGCCTGCAGCAGATGGGTCAGGGTCAATGCCTTGCCAAGGCCGGTGAGTTGCTTGAACATTTCGCCGACGTCGTGGGTGATTTCCTCGTTGGCCGTCATCAAGCCAAAGTCGGTGTAAAGGCGGGCGGTGCGCGGATGGTAATTGCCGGTGCCGAGGTGGGCGTAACGGCGCAGGCCGCCTTCCTCGCGGCGAACGATCAGAATAGCCTTGGCGTGTACCTTGTAGCCGACGACGCCATAAACGACATGGGCACCGACTTCCTCCAGACGGGTTGCCCAGTTGATGTTGGCCTCTTCCTCGAAGCGCGCCATCAGTTCAAGCACGACGGTGACTTCCTTGCCGTTCTGGGCGGCGCGGATGAGCGATTCCATAAGCACGGAATCAGTGCCGGTGCGGTAGACGGTCATCTTGATGGCAACGACCTTGGGATCCTTGCTGGCTTGCTGCAGCAATTCAATGACTGGCGTAAAGGACTGGTAAGGATGGTGCAGCAGGATGTCGCTACGACGGATGGTGTCGAAAATGCAGGTGATTTTGCCCAGCGTTTTGGGCTGACCGGGCATGAAGGGCGCAAATTTCAGGTCGGGGCGGTCGACCCAATCCGGCACCTGCATGAGGCGCACCAGATTGACGGGGCCATGGACGCGGTAAAGATCGATTTCTTGCAGGCCAAACTGTTCGAGCAGGAAGTCGGCCATGGCGGGCGAGCAGTTATCCGCGACTTCGAGACGGACAGCGTCACCAAAGTGGCGCTGGGTCAATTCACCCTGCAGAGTGGTGCGCAGATTGGTGACTTCTTCTTCATCCACCCACAAATCGGAATTGCGCGTGGCGCGGAACTGGTAGCAGCCAAGTACGGTCATGCCGGTGAATAGCTCGCTGACAAAGGCGTGCAGGATTGAGGACAGGAAAACAAAACCGTGCGCGGCCTCGGCGATTTCATCGGGCAGACGGATGACACGGGGCAGGGCGCGCGGCGCCTGCACAATGGCGGCGCCGGAGTTGCGGCCAAAAGCGTCTTTGCCAACCAGCTCGACGGC
>Ga0316605_10000773_pt1 | contig 20078 bp, 21 predicted proteins | sample OWC_soil_day20_n_FD_207666 | JGI IMG/M metagenome (GOLD analysis project Ga0316605, IMG submission 207666) | Wetland soil microbial communities from Old Woman Creek delta, Ohio, United States - OWC_soil_day20_noCT | ecosystem: Environmental > Terrestrial > Soil > Wetlands | place: USA: Ohio...
AAAAAGTGCTTTCCTCAAAAGAGAAGGGTTACTAAAATAATTGATATAACTCACGCATAGTTTCACGGCATGTTTTGCCGGATATTCGAGAGCCCTTGATTGTATATAAAAAATACATTTGAGGGTTCCTTCTTTTTAATAACTTTGTACATATTTAAAACAGGATAATATGGCTTTCATCATCAGAGAGGCGAACGAGAAAGATGTTCTGCAGATTTTTGAATTTATATGCGAACTGGCCGATTATGAAAAACTGAGGAGTGATGTAACAGCTACTCCGGAAATTCTTCATGACTCTCTTTTTGTAAAGAATCAGGCAGAGGTTCTTATTGCTGAGCTTGATTCTGTGCCGGTTGGGTTTGCTCTTTACTTCCACAACTTCTCCACTTTTAAGGGCAGGGCATGTCTTTATCTCGAAGACATTTTCATTAAGCCAGAGTTCAGGGGTAACGGATTCGGAAAACAAATCTTTGCAAGGCTGGCAAAGATTGCCGTTGAAAGAAAGTGTGACCGTTTTGACTGGTCGGTACTTGACTGGAACGAACCTTCAATTAAATTCTACAAGAGCCTTGGTGCTGTACCAATGAGCGAATGGACGGTATATCGCCTGAGTGGATTTGCACTTAAAAAAGTGGCCGATAGTATACAATAATCAGAAAAACAATAAAACAGATATGAAACCAAAAACAATTGCACTCGTAGCGCACGACAACAGAAAAAAAGATTTGATTGAGTGGGTTGAATTCAATAAGGAAACTTTAAAAAGGCACAAACTTATATGTACCGGAACAACCGGCAGGATGGTGGAAGCAGCTTTAATGCAAAACCGTACAAAAGGCGAACCCAAACTTGACATCAGGCTTCTTAAATCCGGACCTCTTGGCGGGGACCAGCAGCTTGGAGCACTTATTTGCGAGGGAGAAGTTGACGTTTTGTTCTTTTTGTGGGACCCTATGCAACCGCAGCCTCATGACGTGGATGTAAAGGCTTTGCTTAGAATTTCAAGTCTTTATAATATTCCTACAGCCACAAACCGTTCTACTGCCGATTTTATTATCTCGTCTCCGCTTTTTGCAAGTGACTATGAACCAAAAACCAAAAGCTTCTCGGAATATATCGGAAGGCCAATTGACTTTTAATAAATAAAAGGGAACACTCTCTTGAGTTTTTTCTCCTGAATTACCGGGCCATATTCTGCCCGGTATTTTTTATATGTCGATGCCGCTCTGGGTACCAGATTTGCAAATGTCCACCATGCGAAAATTGCTCCGGGTAACGACCATGTGAGAATTGCAAATCCCGTCCACTCTACAATTTCTCCAAAATAATTGGCAGAAGTTACATACCTGAACAGCCCCTTTTCCGGAAGAAAATGTTTTTTCTCGGCATTACCGGGTTTTTGATTTTTCCTGCGCACCTCCCTTATCAGGTAGTCGGAATGAAGGTTTATTGTTAATCCACACAAAAAAAGCGCAGTACCTGCAATGAACTGCAACGTACTTAACCAGCTCAGTCCCTCTCCGTAATAGCCTTCAGGTGAGAGATAGAAAATCCATCCTCCCTGCATTACGGAATTTATGAGATTAAAAGTGAACCCCATTGCAACAATACTCACCGGCATTTTACTGCTGCCAACAAGTAAAAAAGGAAAGATGAAGGCTCTCTGAATGTAGTGTGTCTGAAAAATAATTAAAAATATGAGGGGAATAGCTTCAAATGACCGGCCGGATAGTGCCCACAGGGTTGTCATTGCAATAAAAACAGGTACCTCCATGATAAACCAGCCCGGTTTGTTTGATATTGCAGCGCCCCATTTTCTGTTGTATAAAATTCCATAACCGGCATCTATGTAAAAGAGTGCAATAAACACTGCAAGGCCGGCAACCGACATTATAATCAGCAGCCAGTTATAGATTTCGGCAAAATTTTCCATTTGTTATTTTCGGTTGTATATAATCTCGGTCTGAAATACAGATGTCTCCTCCCTTTTCCCCTCAATAAATGCAACAGTGCCACTGTCACTCATGTACATGTCAATTTCTTCACCTATCCTGCTTTCGGAATTGAAATTTACAGTGAATTCCTTCACTTCCATTGAAGAAGACACTTGCTGGTCTATGCAGTCAAATGCCCATTCAATATATTTTGCATTGTTTGTGTGATTATTGATGTCAATATCCGAGAACTCAACACGTCTCTTCCTCACAAATGTCATTTGCGCGGGAGAAACCAGTTTCGCTGCCGGGGTAGCAATTGCGTCAACTTTATTTACACCTGGACTATCTTCCCCGAGGTACTGATCAATTCTCTGAATCCTGCGCGATGCAGATCCGATTATGAGCCAGGACGATGTTGCCACTGCAAGGGATTCTCCGGAAAGAGTATCCATCCGGAAATCTCTTATTCCGAAAAGACGGTCGTTGCCCTTATGCCAGGTCTCCATCGAAACATCTTCGTTCCATTTGGGAATCCGGTTGAATACAACTCTCACCCTTGAAAGCACCCATATTATTCCTTTGGTCTGCAGGTCATTGTACCCGAACCCAAGAAAATCTGCATGTCTGTTTGCCATCTCCTGTGCATTAAGCATAAATGAGTATGGTTTCATACATGCATGAATATCTGTTTCGTAGCTTTTTATCCGGAATTGTTCTTTTAGTACTTTCATTTTATAGACTTGTTTGTCAGGTAACAACGGGCAAATTTAAATATTAATTGTGAAAAAGAATCTGATTATACTATCTTTGTATCCCTGAACAACAATCCGTATTATTTTATGAGCACCAAGTATGTATTTGTTTTGGGAGGGGTTACCTCTTCCCTGGGAAAAGGTATTATATCGGCTTCGCTTGCTAAGCTTTTACAGGCAAGAGGTTTGTCTGTAACAATCCAAAAATTTGACCCCTATATCAATGTCGATCCCGGCACTCTTAATCCGTATGAACACGGAGAGTGTTACGTAACAGAAGATGGTGCCGAAACCGATCTTGACCTCGGCCACTATGAACGATTTCTCAATGTTCATACATCTAAAGCCAACAACATAACAACAGGCAGAATTTACAGAACCGTAATTGACAAGGAGCGTGAAGGCGCATATCTTGGCAAGACTGTTCAGGTTATTCCGCATATTACCGATGAGATTAAAAGAAGAATGCTTCTTTTGGGCAAATCCGGCAAATATGATGTTGTTATTACTGAGCTGGGAGGAACCGTGGGCGATATTGAGTCTCTTCCTTTTGTCGAGGCTGTCCGCCAGCTTCAGTGGGAACTTCCGGACGAGGACTGTCTTGTTATTCACCTTACGCTTGTGCCTTACCTGAGCGCAGCCAAAGAGCTGAAAACAAAACCGACTCAGCACTCTGTAAGAATGCTTCAGCAAAACGGAGTACACCCGGATATTATTGTTTGCCGTACGGAACATACTCTTCCTGCGGAAATCAGAAGAAAGGTTGCCCAGTTTTGCAATGTTCGTCCGAACTGTGTGATAGAGTCTATAGATGCAAAAAGCATTTATGAGGTTCCGCTTATGATGGTAAAGGAAAAGCTGGACGAAATTGTTCTTAAAAAATTCCAGCTGGACGCTATTGCCAAAGAACCGGATCTTACCAAATGGAAAATATTTCTTGAAAAGCTTTATAACCCTAAATCCTCAGTAGATATTGCTCTTGTGGGCAAATATGTAGAACTCCAGGACTCATACAAATCGATATTGGAATCATTTATTCATGCAGGTGCGCAAAATGAGTGCAAAGTAAATGTATATTCGCTTCACAGTGAATACATCAACGACTCAAATGTAGCCGAGAAACTTGGAAGCATGGATGGAATTCTGGTTGCTCCCGGTTTTGGAGAGAGAGGAATTGAAGGAAAAATTACTGCAGTAAAATTTGCCAGAGAGAGCGGGATACCTTTTCTTGGAATTTGCCTTGGCCTGCAAATGGCAGTGGTGGAATTCGCCAGAAATGTTCTTGGCATGGAAGATGCAATGACTACAGAGATAAGGCCTAATACAAAAAATCCTGTTATTGACCTTATGGAAGACCAGAAGTCTATGACAATAAAGGGTGGAACAATGAGGCTGGGAGCCTACTCGTGCAAGATAAAAGAGGGAAGCATTGCATATTCTTCGTATAAAACTGCTGAAATATTTGAAAGGCACCGCCACCGTTATGAGGTGAACAATATATATATTGATGCGCTGGAACAAGGGGGGCTTGTTGCAACAGGGAGAAATACAGAAACAGGGCTTGTGGAGATTATGGAAATTCCAAAACATCCATACTTTGTTGGAGTACAATTCCATCCGGAACTAAAAAGCACACCTGAAAATCCTCAGCCGTTGTTTGTTTCATTTGTAAACGCAGCATTAAAGCATAAAAATGGAAACCATAGCAAAAAAGCATAAATTATCGGGTATAGGGGTTGTTTTGGCTCTGGTAGCCGTGTTTAATATGACATCTTCTGTGATTCTTGCCGAAAACTCTTTTGCGGAACAAAAAGTGAAAAACTATAAAGTAAAAGTTGTTGAGGTTCTCCCGCATGATGTTAGTTCATATACTCAGGGCCTTTTTTTCTACGATAATCAGCTTTATGAAAGTTCAGGCCAGTACGGCCAGTCTTTTTTCCGGATGGTTGATTTGGGCAAAGGCTCCACATTAAGGAGTTTTGCACTTTCCCGCCACTATTTTGGAGAAGGAGCCACAGTACTTAACGGGAAGCTGTTTATCTTAACCTGGCTCGAAAAAGTTGTTCTGGTTCACGATATTAAAACCTTTAAACTTCTTGGGACGCTCAGTAATCCAAGAGAAGGGTGGGGGCTCACCAATAATGGAAAGGACCTTATAATGAGCGATGGCTCCGATAAACTTTACACGCTTGACCCGTCCAACTTCATGGTTCGTTCTTCTGTTACGGTTACCCTTAACGGAAGGCCTGTAAACCAGCTTAACGAACTGGAATATATAAACGGAGAGGTATGGGCCAATGTATATATGACGGATACCATTGTTATCATTGATCCTGTTTCCGGAATTGTGAAGGCAACAATAGATTGTAAAAATCTTTTACCTGCTGCCTTAAAAACATCTAAAACCGATGTACTAAACGGCATTGCCTATAATCCGGCCAATAAACAGATATACCTTACCGGCAAATATTGGCCAAAAATGTACAGGATAGTGTTACAGTAACTCTTTTACTGCCCGCAGAACATGCCTTTTACCTTTTGGCCCCTTAAGCCTCGATACAATAAAACCTGCCTCTCTTAATGCTCTTTTTACTATTCCCTTCGAAGAGTAGGTAACGAGAATTCCGCCCGGTTTTGTAACTTCGAAAATCTTTCTGAATACTTCTTCACTCCACAGTTCAGGCTGAATATCAGGAGCAAAAGCATCAAAATAAATAAGATCGAACTGATATCCCTGCACTTTTGGGTTAATCCCCTTGTCGATAAAACGAATTAAATCATCTTCAATTTTGAGAAGTGAAAATTGAGGCATAATGTTCGTCTTTATCCCCCATGGAGAAGAATGAATTTCCACAGAGATGCCGGCTGCCTCCTCCCTGTTATTGTCAAACTGAGATGGGTGGTCAAGTGCCAGGGCTTCCTCTTTTGTTACAGGGTACTTTTCAACTGTAGTATAATCGACCTCAATTCCCTTGCGACCTTTGACATCAAGCGCCGTGAGCAGGCAATTAAGTCCTGTGCCCAGGCCCACTTCCAGAATACTGATTTTGTTTTGCGGGGGTAAATGCTCAATTAGATAATTAAATCCACACCCGATATATATATGACGGCTTTCCGACAATGCTCCGAACATAGAGTGGTAAGATTCGTCAAAATCCTCAAGTTTGAGTGTTTTTGATCCATCTTCACTTGTAACAATATTTCTCTTAATCATTAATCAATCACGCTTAATTACTGTGCAAATGTAAATCTTTATATCAATTTTTTTATCTTTGCAGATTAGTCAGTTGAAATTAATAAATAAACGATAGATGGCAATAATTACAAGCCTGCTTAAGAAGTTTTTTGGTACCAAGGCAGATAGAGACCTCAAAGAAATCCAGCCTTTTGTAGATAAAATAAGGGAAGTTTTCCCCGGAATCGACAAATTATCAAATGATGAACTTCGTGAGGAAAGCAATAAATTAAAAAGACTTATCGCCGAAAGAATTTCGGAAGATGAGGCAAGAAAAAAAGAGATACGCGCAAAACTTGAAGATGTAAAAATAGATGTTTCGGAAAAAGAGGCACTTGCAACTGAAGTAGACAAACTTTCCAAAAAAATTGATGAAAAGATAGAAGAGGTACTTCTAGAAGTGCTTCCTGCTGCTTTTGCAATTATGAAGTCTACAGCCCGCCGCTTCAAGGAGAATTCGGTTATAGAGGTTATGGCTTCAGAACTTGACAGGGACCTCGCCGCTAAACATGATTTTGTTTCAATCGAAGGCGACAAGGCAATCTGGCAAAACAACTGGATGGCCGGCGGAAACAGAATTGTATGGGATATGGTACATTACGACGTACAGCTTTTTGGCGGTGTTGTTTTGCATCAGGGAAAAATTTCTGAGATGGCAACCGGTGAAGGTAAAACCCTGGTTGCAACTCTTCCTGTGTTTTTGAATGCTCTTGCCGGAAAGGGAGTACACGTTGTCACTGTCAACGATTACCTCTCAAAACGTGACTCGGAGTGGATGGGACCTCTTTATCAGTTCCACGGACTGAAAGTAGACTGTATTGACAAGCACGAGCCCAATTCCGAAGCCAGAAAAACAGCATACAGGGCAGATGTAACATTCGGAACAAATAATGAATTCGGTTTCGACTACCTGAGGGATAACATGGCCGTTAACCAGGAAGACCTGGTTCAAAGGAAGCACCACTATGCAATTGTGGATGAGGTTGACTCGGTACTGATTGACGATGCCAGAACTCCGCTTATCATTTCCGGTCCGGTTCCAAAGGGAGACGACCAGGAGTTTAACGAGTACAAGCCTTTTGTAGAGAGAATATATAATGCTCAGAGGAATTTGGTTACCCAGCTTCTTAACGATGCCAAGAAAAAAATATCCGAGGGCAACGAAGATGAGGGAGGTAAAATCCTTTTACGTGCATTCAAAGGTTTGCCAAAATACACTCCTCTCATTAAGTATCTGAGCGAGGCCGGAATGAAACAGATTCTCGTTAAAACCGAGAATTACTATATGCAGGACAATAATAAGCATATGCATATTGTTACAGACGACCTCTATTTCATTATCGACGAAAAACAGAAGTCGGTAGAACTGACAGATAAAGGACATGAGCTCATTTCAAAAAGCGTAAGCGAAAATAACTTCTTCGTTTTACCGGATATTGGAATGGAAATAGCGGAACTTGAGAAGAAAGAGCTCAAACCGGAAGAGAAAATTGCGGCCAAGGATGCTCTGCTGAGCGACTATGCAGTAAAGAGCGAGAGGGTTCATACAGTGAATCAGCTTCTCAAGGCATACACAATGTTTGAAAAGGACGTTGAGTATGTTGTGATGGACAACAAGATTAAAATTGTTGACGAACAGACCGGCCGTATACTGGAAGGAAGAAGATATTCCGATGGACTGCATCAGGCAATCGAGGCAAAGGAGATGGTTAAGGTAGAGGCCGCAACACAAACATTTGCAACAATTACACTCCAGAACTATTTCCGTATGTATCACAAGCTTGCCGGTATGACCGGTACAGCAGAAACAGAAGCCGGTGAGTTCTGGTCAATCTATAAACTGGATGTGGTGGTAATTCCCACTAACCGGCCTATAGACAGGAAAGATATGGAGGACTTCATCTTCAAAACGAAGAGGGAGAAATATAATGCCGTTATTGATGAAATTGTCCGTCTTACCAAGGAAGGCCGTCCTGTACTTGTGGGTACCACTTCTGTTGAGGTTTCGGAACTCCTGAGCAGGATGTTAAAGATAAGAAACATCAAGCACAACGTCCTCAATGCAAAACAACACGCAAGAGAGGCAGAAATTGTTGCAGAGGCAGGTCAGCCTTCAGCTGTAACAATCGCAACCAACATGGCCGGTCGTGGTACCGACATCAAGCTCGGCCCGGGAGTAAAGGAAGCGGGTGGTCTTGCAATTGTTGGTACTGAAAGACACGATTCAAGACGGGTTGACCGTCAGCTCAGAGGTCGTGCCGGTCGTCAGGGTGACCCCGGTTCTTCAAGTTTCTTCGTTTCTCTCGAAGACGATCTTATGAGGCTTTTCGGTTCCGAAAGAATAGCAGGTCTTGTAGATAAAATGGGTTTAAAAGAGGGAGAGGTTCTTCAGCACTCAATGCTGTCGAAGTCAATTGAAAGAGCTCAGCGCAAAGTAGAAGAGAACAACTTTGGAATTCGTAAGAGACTGCTCGAGTACGACGACGTAATGAACTCTCAGCGCGAGGTTATATATACAAGAAGAAGAAATGCGCTATACGGCGAAAGGGTTGATGTGGATGTGCAAAATCTGATTAACGACTATAGTGAATCACTTGTTGCTGCAAACCACGGTTCGGCCGATTATGAAACCTTCTCATACGAAACCATCCGTCTGCTCTCGATAGAGCCCGGTATGGATGAGGAGACGTATAATAAAGCCAGCCAGGACGAGGTCTTTGAAAAATTCCTGAGTAATGTGCATTCTGTTTACAAGAGGAGAATTGATTTCCTTACTCAGCAGGCATGGCCCATCATGAAGCAGATATATGAAACTCAGAGTGCGACATATGAGAATATTGCCATTCCGGTGAGCGATGGAACAAAGATGATGCAGGTTGTGGTAAACCTGAAAAGAGCATACGAAACAGAGGGTAAGGAATTGGGAAGGGCTCTTAACAAAAACATAACACTCATGCTCATAGACGAGCACTGGAAAGAACATCTCAGGGAGATGGACGACCTTAAGCAGTCAGTGCAGAATGCAACATATGAGCAGAAGGATCCGCTTCTTATTTATAAATTCGAAAGTTTCCAGTTGTTCAAGACAATGCTTGAAAGAGTAAACAGAGATGTTCTTGCATTCCTTTTAAAGGCACATATCCCGCTCCGTGAAGCTCAGAAAGAGCCTATCAGTGTCCGTCAGGAACAAAGGAAAAAGACCGATTTGAGCAATATGCGCACATCTCGTCAGGACCTTGCAACATCGGCCGGTGAACCAAAGACTCAGGCGCCTGTTCATGTAGAGAAGAGAGTAGGAAGGAATGATCCGTGTCCGTGCGGAAGCGGTAAAAAATTCAAGAACTGTCACGGAGCTAATAGTTAGTATAAATTAAAATTTTTTCAGATATGTTTGATTTAGTAGTTGTGGGATCCGGACCCGGAGGTTATGTTGCGGCAATCCGTGCTTCTCAGCTGGGGATGAACACTGCGGTTATTGAAAGATCGGAGCTTGGAGGCATTTGTCTTAACTGGGGTTGCATCCCGACCAAGGCTCTGCTGAAAAGTGTACAGGCACTTCACTATGCACAACATTCGGCCGATTACGGATTTGAAATAAACGGAGAGATAAAGCCAGACCTTGCAAAAATTGTTGAAAGAAGCAGGGGCGTATCGGCAAATATGAGCCGTGGTATAGAGTATCTGTTCAAAAAAAATAAGATAACAGTTATAAGCGGAACCGGGAAAATCCTGGAAAAAGGTAAAGTTGAAGTAACAGCTGCCGATAATACCAAAAGTGCTGTTGAAGCAAAAAACATAATTATAGCAACCGGAGCGAGAGCAAATTCATTACCGTTCGCACCAGTTGACGGGAAGAAAATTATATCGTACCGTCAGGCCCTTGTTCCTGAAACTCTTCCAAAGAGCCTTGCCGTAATAGGCTCAGGTGCAATTGGAAGTGAGTTCGCATATTTTTATCGTTCTCTTGGAGTTGAGGTATATCTTATTGAATATCTCGACAACATAGTGCCGCTTGAAGACGAAGAGGTTTCAGCTCAGCTTAGCCGCTCCTTCCGTAAAATGGGCATGAAGGTTTTGATTTCTGCTCAGGTAAAAAGTGTGGATACTTCCGGAGATATTTGCAAGCTTACAGTTCAGACAAAGAAAGGTGAGGAGGTAATTGAGGCAGAAAGGGTTCTTTCCGCAGTTGGAATTGTATCCAATATTGAGAATATCGGGCTTGAAGAGGCCGGGGTTGAAGTTCAGAGAGGGAAAATAAAGGTCGACAGTTTCTATGAAACAAATGTTAAGGGGATATACGCAATAGGTGATGTTATTGCAACTCCTGCTCTTGCACATGTTGCATCGGCCGAAGGTATATGCTGTGTGGAAAAAATAGCAGGATTGAACCCTGAGGCGATTAACTACGATAATATTCCCGGTTGTACTTATGCATCACCGGAAATTGGATCTGTAGGAATAACAGAAAAGGCAGCCAAGGAGAAGGGTATCGAATACAAAATCGGAAAATTTCCTTTTACTGCTTCCGGCAAGGCAGCAGCGGCAGGCGACAAGGATGGCTTTGTAAAACTGGTAATTGACGCTAAGACGGATAAGGTCCTTGGTGTACACATGATTGGAGCCAATGTAACAGAAATGGTTTCAGGTATTGTTGTGGCACGCAATTTGGGCGTTAAAGCCAGCGACCTGATGCACTCAATACACCCTCACCCAACCATGAGCGAGGCAATAATGGAAGCTGCAGCAGCATCACATGGTGAGGTAATTCATATTTAATCTATAATATATGGCTAAAAACGAAGTAGTTCCGCAGATAAATGAGGTTAACAGAATAACCGGCGGAACCGAACTGAGAGGAACTCTTATTACTGTCAGCGATATCAGAATTGACGGATTCTTTGAAGGTAAGATTCAATCCAAAGGCAAAGTGGTAATTGGTGAGAATGCTCAGTTTATTGGCGACCTTTTTTGCGGAAGTGCCGATATCTGGGGGAAAATGGAGGGCAATCTTGTAACAGGCAACATGGCCGGTTTTAAAAGCAAAGCACACTTTAACGGGGCACTTCAATGTCAGAGAATATTTATAGAAGACGGTGCACTGTTTACAGGTACATGCCGAATGATAACCGAGGATGATTACAATCAAATGGTTGAAAAGTACAACAGTTCGGCTAAATCGCAAAAATAGCGATAGTAAAGGCTGTTATTTTATTGAAGAAGGGGCGTCTGAATTAAGGCGCTCTTTTATTTTGTATGTGTTCCTCTCACTGCTGCTTCTTGATATGAGTTCTCCCAGAAAACCTGCGAGAAAAAGCTGCATACCAATTATGAGTGCTACAAGTGAAACATAAAAAAGCGGCTGGTCCGTAACTGCACGGAATTTAAGCCCCTGAGCCTGTGAAACTACTTTGTCTATAATCAGATAAACAGAAGTAGCCAAACCGATAAAGAATGTAAAACTGCCAAATGCTCCAAAAAAGTGCATAGGTTTTTTCCCAAACCTCGATAAGAACCATAGAGAAATTAAATCAAGAAAGCCATTAATAAAACGGTTCATACCGAACTTGCTTTTTCCGAACTTTCTTGCCTGATGTTTTACTATTTTTTCCCCGATATTCCGGAAACCTGCATTTTTTGCCAGATACGGAATATACCTGTGCATCTCTCCATAAACCTCAATGTTCTTTATTACAGCCTTTCTATATGCCTTAAGACCGCAGTTCATGTCATGCAGCTTTATGCCTGTGACTCTTCTTGCAGTGGCGTTGTATATTTTCGACGGCAGGTTCTTGGCAATTTTATTATCCTTTCTCTTCTTCTTCCACCCCGAAACCAGGTCATACCCTCCGTTCATCACCATGTCATAGAGTTCCGGAATTTCATCCGGGCTGTCCTGAAGATCGGCATCCATTGTTACAACAACCTCTCCTGTAGCAGTTTCAAAGCCGGTATAAAGTGCGGCAGACTTGCCGTAGTTCCGGCTGAACCTTATTGCTTTTACTGTACTGTATCTGCTAGCTTCCGCCGATATAACGTTCCAGGAATTGTCTGTACTGCCGTCGTCAATGAGAATCACCTCATAGGCGAGTTTCTGGGAAAACAGAGAACTTTCAATCCAGCTTAAAAGTTCGGGGATTGACTCCTCTTCGTTATACAGCGCAATTACAATCGATAAATCCATAACTTATTCGGTAAAGATATCTCCCTTTTTTGTGTAATTGGCAACGATTGAAGAAACAAGCATGCCAAACAGAGTATAATAAACAAGGGAAAATGCAAAAATAATCTTTGGAAGATGAGGCATTATCTTAGTCAGGGCCTCTGAACCCTGCGGGTTAGAGCTCTCCATGTTTTGTGCAATTAGTTCCATCTGAGCATTTGTTGCATCCGGGAACAAAAAGGCGAAATGCATAAACATATACGCTGCACAAATTATTGATGACAGGAAACAAAGTATAAGGCCGAAATTGAATCCCTGTTTATAGGTAAATGTTTCAAACTGTTTGCTGTACTCTTTGATAAAATAGTATACCAGCCCGATACTTAGTGAGAATTTTATTATCCAAAGAATAATTGTAACAGCCGATGGCAGCTTAAATACAGTGGTAGTCACTGAATATAATATAGTAACAAGTGCCAGAATAATTCCGTATGTTGCGGCAACACTCCATTTGTTTGTTTGCATAATTTTTTAGATAACAGTGTTTTAGAATAAAATTTAGGTTTTCAAATTTAGATATTTTCTATAACTATCCAAAATTTAGCAGGTTTAAAAATATTAATTAAATTTGCAGGATTATAAAGATATAAAGATTAGCCAACCAATTATGATAAACATAAAATTTCCAGACGGCAGCGTAAGGCCTTTTAATAAGGGAATTACAGCTTTTGAGATAGCGAATGGAATCAGTCCGAGGCTCGCTTCGGAAGTTCTGGCAGCAACCATTAATTCAAAAGTTGTTGAAATTAACCGCCCCATTAATGAGGATGCATCAATTAAACTTCACAAATGGGAAGATCAGGAGGCAAAAAATACTTTCTGGCACTCATCTTCTCACCTCATGGCAGAAGCTCTGGAACAGCTCTATCCCGGAATTAAGTTTGGAATAGGCCCTGCAATTGAAACAGGTTTCTATTACGATGTAGATTTGGGAGAGAAGACCATTACAGAATCGGACCTCAAGAAAATTGAGGATAAGATGCTTGAACTAGCAAGGGAAAAGCAACACTTTGTACGCAAGGATGTGAGCAAGGAAGAGGCGATGAGTACCTATACCACCAAAGGCGATGAATATAAGTGCGAACTCATTAAGGATCTAGAAGACGGCACCATCTCTTTTTATACCAACGGATCGTTTACCGATCTTTGCCGCGGCCCGCATTTGGCCGATACTTCGGTCATAAAAGCCGTTAAGCTCACCTCAATTGCAGGAGCATACTGGCGTGGAAACGAAAAGAACAAAATGCTTACCCGTATATACGGAGTAACATTTCCTCAGAAAAAGATGCTCGACGAGTATTTGATTATGCTAGAAGAGGCAAAGAAAAGGGACCACAGAAAAATAGGTAAGGAACTTGAACTTTTTGCATTTTCGCAGAGAGTGGGACAGGGTCTTCCTCTATGGCTGCCAAAAGGGGCAATGCTTCGCGAAAGACTTGAAAATTTTCTTAAGTCTGTTCAGAAGAAATACGGATATCTTCCTGTAATAACTCCTCATATCGGACAAAAAGAGCTTTATGTAACTTCGGGACACTATGCAAAATACGGTAAAGACTCTTTTCAGCCTATTCATACTCCTCAGGAAGGGGAAGAGTTTTTGCTCAAACCAATGAACTGCCCTCACCATTGTGAGATATACAAAGTAAAACCCCGTTCATACAAAGACATGCCTTTAAGGCTGGCGGAATTTGGAACTGTTTACAGATATGAGCAGAGCGGTGAACTTCACGGGCTGACAAGGGTGAGAGGATTTACCCAGGACGATGCACACATTTTCTGCCGTCCGGATCAGTTGAAGGAAGAATTTATCAAAGTAATAGATATCGTTCTTTATATTTTCAAAACACTCGATTTTAAAGAATATACAGCACAAATATCATTAAGGGACCCGGACAACAGGGAAAAATACATCGGTTCCGATGAAAACTGGGAAAAGGCAGAGAGGGCTATTATTGAAGCTGCTGCCGAAAAAGGGCTCAACACAGTTGTTGAACTTGGCGAAGCTGCATTTTACGGTCCAAAACTTGACTTCATGGTAAGGGACGCTATCGGAAGAAAATGGCAACTTGGCACAATCCAGGTAGACTATAATCTTCCGGAACGATTTGAACTGGAGTATGTGGGTGCCGATGACAAAAAATACCGCCCGGTTATGATTCACAGAGCACCTTTCGGATCTATGGAAAGATTCGTTGCTGTTCTCATTGAGCACACAGGCGGAAAGTTCCCTTTGTGGCTAGCTCCGGAGCAGGCTGTAATTCTTCCTGTGAGCGAAAAACATAACGAATATGCAAAAAAAGTTGTAGATTCACTTAATAATAGCGATATTCGCGCCTCAATTGACGACCGTAACGAGACTATCGGTAAGAAAATCAGGGAGAATGAGCTTAAAAGAGTTCCGTTCCTCCTTATTGTTGGTGAGAAAGAAGCAGAATCCGGCAAGGTTTCTGTAAGAAAGCAGGGGGGAGAAGATATCGGTACAATGTCAGTTGAAGAATTTGCAGAATTGATAACAAACGAAGTCAAAAGACAAATAAGTAATAACTAAAAATAGGAGGATAATTTTATCGCTACACCATTCAAACCTCGCCCGGGTGGGTTCAGCAAACCGAATCCACAATCATCAGGCACTTTTAAAAGAGAACCTGGCAACAGACAATTCCAGGGTGGCCACAAAAAAGATGACGGACCTCGAATAAATAATGAAATTTCTGCTCCCCGCGTAAGGGTAGTTGGAGAAAATGTTTCAAATCCGGGGATTTTCCCCTTGAGAGAGGCTTTAGAGATGGCAGAGGCGTTGGAATTGGATCTGGTTGAGATTTCTCCGACTGTCGACCCGCCTGTTTGCAAGATAATTGATTATCAAAAATTCATTTATCAGCAAAAGAAAAAGGCAAAGGAGATGAAAGCCAATGCCAGCAAAGTTGTTATTAAAGAAATAAGATTCGGCCCTAATACCGATGAGCACGATTTTCAGTTTAAGCTGAATCACGCAAAAGAGTTTCTCTCAGACGGATTCAAAGTTAAATCGTTTGTGTTCTTTAAAGGAAGGTCGATACTGTTCTCCCAGCAGGGAGAAAAACTTCTGCTCCGTTTCGCCGTTGAACTTGAAGATTACGGCAAAGCAGACCAGATGCCAAAACTGGAAGGAAAAAGGATGATAATGATGTTATCTCCTGCTAAAAAGAAATGAGTTTTTAACTAATTTAAAATAAAGACAATGCCCAAAATTAAAACCAACTCCGGTGCCAAAAAGCGCTTTAAGCTTACCGGAACGGGAAAAGTGAAAAGAAAGCACGCTTACAAAAGTCACATTCTGACTAAAAAGACAACAAAACAGAAAAGAAACCTTACCTATTCTGCTCTGGTATCTTCTTCAGACGAGAAGAGGGTTAAAGCTATGTTAGTTGCCTAATTTGTAAACTATTTATTAATCAGAATGCACAGCAGAAAAGATTCCCTATGGAGGGGAGCGCTGACATTCGCAATCTTTAAGAAAAAATGCCAAGATCGGTAAATTCGGTAGCTTCAAGAGCCCGACGCAAAAAAATTCTAAAACTCACACGCGGTAATTTCCTCGCGAGAGCAAATGTGTGGACAGTAGCTAAAAACACCTATGAAAAAGGTCTTACCTACGCGTACCGCGACCGTAAAACTAAAAAACGCAATTTCCGCGCACTTTGGATACAACGTATCAATGCTGCTGCGAGAGAGCATGGAATGAACTATTCTCAGTTTATTGGTAAACTTGCCAAAAATAATATCGGACTTAACCGTAAGGTTCTTGCCGATCTGGCAATGAATAACCCTCAGGCTTTTGAGGCCATTATTAACTCTGTAAAATAGATATACTTGAAAACCAGCAATATAATAAGTAATAGATGGTTCAGATTTTCAATCTGGGCCATTCTATACTTATTGTGGGTTATCTGGTTCGGGAATTGGTGGTTCCTTTTGGGACTATTAATTATATTTGATTTGTATATAACCAGAAAAGTCAAATGGGCATTCTGGAAAAAGAGATATAAAAAGGGAGAAAAGAGAAATGTCTGGCTGGACTGGCTTGATGCAATTATTTTTGCACTCATCGCCTCTACTTTCATTAAGGCTTTTTTCTTCGAATCATTCGTGATTCCAACCTCGTCCATGGAGAGGTCACTGATGACAGGAGATTACCTGTTTGTCAGCAAACTTCACTTCGGGCCAAAGGTTGCTCAGACCCCCATCTCTTTTCCACTTGTACATAACCTTCTCCCCATAACCGGTGGAGAATCCTATGTTAAATGGATACAAAATCCATACAGGAGAATGGCAGGCTTTTCAAGCGTCAAAAGAGACGATATCGTGGTTTTTAACTTTCCTCACGGAGACACAGTACTTAAAGGTGCGCCATTGGACGATTATTATACCCATGTACGGTTAAACGGCCGTGAGTATACCAAACGTATGTACGGACCTATTGTAGTGAGGCCGGATGATAAGAAAGACCACTATGTTAAACGCTGCGTTGCCATTGCAGGGGACTCTCTGCAGATTATTAACGGAAAAGCTTACATAAACGGAGTTCCTCAAAAAAATTATCCGGGAATGCAAAGCACTTATACCGTTTATACAAATGGCACACAAATCAATTCAAAGATATTTGACAATCTTGGGTTAAACATCGGTGAAGTTTATTACGATGCTTCTCTCCCGGGATACCAGTCTCTTCCTCTCAATGAAAACGAACTTGCAACAATAGCAAAGCTTGGAAACATTGTTGAGATAAGGCCAAATATTGATGTTTATCCGCCGGACTTTCCGGATTCCCAGCTTATGATATTCCCGTTTACCGGAGATTTCAAATGGACCAGAGACAATTTCGGACCACTGTGGATTCCCAAAGCAGGAGCTACAGTTGAACTGTCCACTGCAAATCTTCCTTTGTATCAGAGGATAATTACATCTTACGAAAAGAACTCTCTAGAGGTGAAAGATTCTACAATCTTCATCAACGGAAAAGCAGCTTCGAGCTACACTTTCAAGATGGATTACTTCTTTATGATGGGAGACAACAGGCACAATTCATTAGACTCCCGTTACTGGGGTTTTGTACCGGAATCGCACGTAGTTGGTACCCCTTCGGTTGTATGGTTTTCAAAGGACAGCAACAAAACCTTCCCCAAAAACATACGGTGGAAAAGGATATTTAAATTTGTGTAAATATTTGGATAATAAAAAAAGAATCCCGATATTTGCAACCCTTAAAAAGGGCACAACAAGCTAATTATATAAAGTAAATATAGAGATGGCAAGAGTTTGTCAAGTTACAGGAAAGAAAAGGATGATTGGGAACAATGTTTCTCACTCTAAGCGCCGTACCAAGCGTGAGTTCGCTCCAAATTTGCAGAATAAGCGTTTTTGGTTAGAGGAGGAGCAGAGATTCGTAAGCCTTAAGGTATCAGCCGCAGGGATGCGTACTATTAACAAAAATGGACTTAGCGCCGTATTAAAGGTGTCTAAGGCTAAGGGTTTACTTAAACTTGTTTAATATTTAGAGCAATATGGCAAAGAAAGGTAATAGAATTCAGGTAATTCTGGAGTGCACCGAACAGAGAGAGAGTGGCGTACCGGGCATCTCAAGGTATATAACTACCAAAAATAAAAAGAATACTACTCAGCGTCTGGAACGTAAGAAATACAATCCTTTTTTGAAAAAGGTTACTGTACACCGCGAGATTAAATAATTTGACTAAACTACGATAGAGATATGGCAAAGAAAGTTGTGGCCTCATTCGGCGGCGGAGGAAAAAAAGGCGGAAGCAAGAGCAATGTTAAATGTATTCGTATTGTTCGTTCAGAACGTAGCGGTGCTTACGCATTCAAAGAAGAAATGGTTCCTACAGAAGAAGTTAAAGATTTTTTCGAAAAGAAATAATTTTGATATTATAGAGGAAATGGAGATGCAGATTGTATCTCCATTTTTTTTGTGCATATACCAAATTGCCATTTTTCATAATTGGGTTTATGGGCTGTGCACCGCAATTACCCACTTAAAGCTCGCTCAGCTAAAAACAGATGCGGAAACCGTACTTCTGCCAGTTCCTATTAGCTGCCGGTTTCCGCTCACTTTTTTTTATACGCTTCGCTCGCTTAGTGGGTGCCCAATTGCTCCTTGCAATGCCCATAAATCCGATTATGCAAAAGGATATCGATGGATAGCACAAAAACGGATATACATATATGCAGTTTCCTCTCTAATTAAAATTTTTTCTTTTGGAGTTGCTATTACAATTAGATATTATAATGATAGAGTATTTCGCAACATATATAATATGAGGTTATTCTCCAGGCATTTTTTGCCGAAAGGGCTGTATACCGTATGGTTTATAAACCGCGGCATCGCCGCACCATTCTTTAAACAGGAAGGGAAAATGAGAGGTGAGATCGATCTATATATGAAAAGGCAGCGACAAGAGGGGCAGATGGTATTGCAATGAGCAATTGGGCAAATTCTTGCAAATTATTAATTGTTGAAATTTTAAAATGGAGCTTTTATCCAAATACAGGATAGAGAGATACGGACATTGCAAGGAGAATTTGGGACCCGCTAAGCGAGTGAGGCGTAAAGAAAACACTGAACGGGAAAAGTATTTGAAACCGCAAACTCCTTTTTTCCGTATGTGTTTTTAGCCGAACGAGCGCGAAGCGGGTAAATTCGGTGCACGTCCGTATCACCCTATCCTGCATTGATAAATATCCCAATTAATAATTCCAACAAACAAGACATGCAAAAGCGGGTAATTGCGGTGCACGTCATCTGCCCCTCCTGTCGCTCCCTTTCATGCAGTATCTCACCTCTCTTTTTCCCCGATTTAAACATTATTTGTATCTTTGAAGGTTAAAAAAACAGCAATGGCATTTTTTGGATTATTTACATCAAAGTCGAAGGAGGAGAAACAGGCTCTTGAAGAGGGGCTTGAGAAGACAAAGAAGGGGATTTTTGAAAAACTATCCCGGGCAGTTGTCGGAAAATCAAGGGTAGACGAAGATGTGTTAGATGGAATAGAGGAAGCCCTCATTGCCTCAGATATTGGAGTACATACTACTTTGAAGATTGTAGAGCGGCTGGAAGAGCGGGTGGCTAAGGATAAGTTTATGAACACTTCCGAACTGAACTCAATTTTGAGGGAAGAGATAGAAGGGCTGCTTAATATTGAAGAAGGAAATGGCGTGGATATGCCGTTTGATTTTTCGAAGAAACCTTATGTGATTATGGTTGTAGGGGTGAACGGTGTTGGGAAAACCACGACTATAGGCAAACTGGCGGCAAGACTTAAAGCTTCCGGTAAAAAGGTAATTCTTGGGGCATCAGACACATTCAGGGCAGCAGCAGTAGATCAGCTTACAATATGGAGCGAAAGGGCAGGAGTGGAAATTGTAAAACAACAAATGGGTGCTGACCCTGCTTCTGTGGCGTATGATACCCTTTCGAGGGCAATTGCGCAGGATGCGGATGTTGTACTTATAGACACTGCGGGGCGTTTGCACAATAAGGTGAACCTTATGAACGAGCTTACAAAAATCAGGAACGTGATGAAAAAACTCATTCCGGATGCGCCACACGATGTTATGCTTGTTCTGGATGGTTCTACCGGTCAGAATGCATATCAGCAGGCTAAGGAGTTCACAAAGGCAACTGATGTGACATCTTTGGCCGTTACTAAGTTGGACGGAACTGCTAAGGGTGGTGTTGTTATAGGTATTTCGGACCAGTTTAAAATCCCGGTTAAGTTTATTGGGGTTGGAGAGAAAATTGAGGATTTGCAGATTTTCAACAAAAAAGAGTTTGTTGAGTCACTTTTTAAATAGTATCAGATAAATTTTCAGACATATGAAGATATCGTATAAATGGCTAAAGGATTATGTTAATACAGATTTAAAGCCTTCGGAAA
>Ga0316605_10000775_pt1 | contig 19975 bp, 16 predicted proteins | sample OWC_soil_day20_n_FD_207666 | JGI IMG/M metagenome (GOLD analysis project Ga0316605, IMG submission 207666) | Wetland soil microbial communities from Old Woman Creek delta, Ohio, United States - OWC_soil_day20_noCT | ecosystem: Environmental > Terrestrial > Soil > Wetlands | place: USA: Ohio...
GTTCCTTGAAATTGTGCAAAATAATGCATGAGAATGGGTCTTTACAGAACAAGGCGAGAACAATTATAATCGCGCCCCTCAAGGTGTCTTGGGTTTTCCTGAAGATGCCCGTGGGTTGTTAGCTCAGTTGGTAGAGCAGCGGACTCTTAATCCGTAGGTCGAGTGTTCGAGTCACTCACAGCCCACCAGATTTCACGCGGCCACTAGCGATAGTGGCCGCTCGCATTTTGAGCCATGGCCCATCTGTGATTCATCTATTCCCGAACTTTGATGATACCCAAGGCGCGGGCATTTGCGAAATGCGTTTTTCAAGGTTGTCACGAAGATCATTAAGCGCAGGCCGCTTTCGTTTCACCTGAACCAGAACGAAGTTCACCCCGCCGGACGCGATCAGGGCAAAATCTCGATCTGATCCTCCGGAATTTTCTTCACCATGCTTGTTCACCCGCAATTCGATCCCGTTGCCATCAGCCTGGGGCCAATGGCTATTCGCTGGTATGGCTTGATGTATGTCGCCGCTTTTGCTCAATTCTGGTGGTTAGCGCGTGTCCGTATCCTGGCGCGCCCGGAATCCGGCTGGGCGATGGCGCAGGTGGATGACCTGCTTTTTTTCGGTGCACTGGGGGTCATTCTTGGCGGGCGATTGGGCGAAGTGCTGCTTTATCATCCGGCCTATTATTTCAGTCATCCGCTTGAAATTCTCGCCGTCTGGCAGGGCGGCATGAGCTTTCACGGCGGTTTTCTTGGTGTTCTGGTCGCCATGCTGATATGGACGCTCAAGCACAAACGTAATTGGCTCGATACCACTGATTTCATTGCCCCACTCGTTCCGCTTGGCCTCATGGCCGGGCGCATCGGCAATTTCATCAATGGGGAATTGTGGGGTCGGGTGGCCGATGCAGCCCTGCCTTGGGCGATGGTTTTTCCCCAGGTCGACAACCAGCCCCGCCACCCTTCGCAGCTCTACCACGCCGGGCTGGAAGGGCTGACGCTTTTCCTTGTGCTCTGGTTCTATTCACGCCAATCTCGCCCACGCGGCGCCGTCTCTGGCCTTTTCCTCATCGGCTATGGCCTTTTTCGCTCCATTGTCGAATATTTCCGTGAGCCGGACGCTGGCATTTTTGGCCACTCCTACATTGTCAGTATGGGGCAGTGGCTTTCGTTGCCGATGGTTCTGGTCGGCGTAGTTTTCATTGTCCTGGCTTACCAAAAGCATGAGCGGCAGCTTTCCGCCTGACGATCTCGACACCACCCGCGCTGCGCTTGAGCCGACGCTACGCGCGGTTGCCGATATTCTGCCGCTGATTGCAAAAGCACGCGAACCACGTTTTCCCCCCGAACTGGCAGCACGCTGGCAGGCTTGCTGTCAGCAACTGGCGCAAGCCTGGAATGATCGGCACTGTGGCGGATTGGCCGACTTTCGACCGGCTATATTTGAATTGTGCGCCATCGCTATTGAACTCAACGACAGTGACTGTCTGCAGATTTCCGAAGCGCTGGCCAGCGCCAGCGATCTACTCGAAGACCCGCAACGCTGCGACGAAGCACGGCTGTTGGCGGCCATTTCGGCCACCTGCGAATGTCTGAACATCGATGACGGCATAGAGCATCCTCTTTTCGACCAGCGCGCCAGGCATTTGACTGAGCGTTTGCACAACAGCACGGCGTTTGATAGTGCAGAGGGCGGCAATCCTGCTCTCCTGCGAATTTTTTTGGGCGAAGCACAGGAAAGGCTGCAATCAATGTATGAAGCCTTCGATCTACTGCCGCCCGACGCCTACGCCATCAAAACCGCCGCAGAAGAAATTGTTCTCCTGGCCGAACCGCTCGAACTCTACGATATCATCGACCGAGCCCGCATCCTGGTGGTACGGCTGACGCCGCGTACCGGGGAGAATCTCGACCTCGACGAGCCGGAAACGCGCGACCATGTTCTTGACCGCATTGCTTTAATCGAAGAGGCCATCGCCGAAATCGCCGGGGAAATTTAAGTGCTTTCTGTTTTCTCCCACCCCTTCACTCTCACCGAAAACTCTGGCTTCTTTGCGCTTCTCCGCGGCCTTGCATTACAAGGCTTTTGCCGTAAAAACGTAATTCCTGCTTAACGAAGCCCGCGGGATGGCGGATAATTGCGGTTTTGCCAAGTCGCCGATCCCGGACAAACATGAGCGCTCACAACACCGCACAGCCCCTCTCTCCCCCCGGTTTTACCCCCATCACCGGTGCCATTCGCGCCCTCGCCATGGATGCCGTGCAGAAGGCCAACTCCGGCCACCCCGGCGCACCGATGGGCATGGCCGAAATTGCTGAAGTTGTCTGGCGCCGCCATCTGAAGCACAACCCGGCCAATCCGAAATGGGCTGACCGCGACCGTTTCGTGCTCTCCAACGGCCACGGCTCGATGCTGATCTACGCGCTGCTGCACCTGACCGGCTACGATCTCTCCATTGACGACCTGAAGAATTTCCGCCAACTTCATTCCAAGACTGCCGGCCACCCGGAATACGGCGTCACTCCCGGCGTTGAAACCACCACCGGTCCGCTTGGTCAAGGCATTACCAACGCCGTCGGCTTCGCTATTGCCGAAAAAGTGCTGGCTGCCGAATTCAACTGTCCCGGTCACGACATCGTCGATCACTTTACCTACTCTTTCCTCGGCGACGGTTGTCTGATGGAAGGCATTTCGCACGAAGCCTGTTCATTGGCTGGAACGTTGGGTCTCGGCAAGCTGATCGCTTTTTACGACGATAATGGGATTTCCATCGACGGCCATGTTGAAGGTTGGTTTACCGACGACACGCCGAAGCGCTTTGAAGCCTACGGCTGGCACGTCGTGCCAGCCGTCGACGGCCACAATCCTGCCGCAATCGAAGCCGCGCTGCTGGCCGCCAAAGCTGTCACCGACAAGCCCAGCCTGATTTGCTGCAAGACGGTGATCGGTCTGGGCGCGCCCAACAAGCAGGGTAGTCACGATTGCCACGGCGCCCCGCTGGGTGATGCCGAAATCGCCGCTGCCCGCGCCGTCATCGGCTGGAACCATCCGCCCTTCGAAATCCCGGCCGACGTCTACGCCACCTGGGATGCCAAAGCCAAAGGTGCTGCAACTGAAGGTGACTGGAACAGCCGTTTTGCCGCTTACCGTGCCGCTTTTCCTGAACAAGCCTCTGAATTCGAGCGCCGCATGGCCGGCAAACTGCCGAGCGACTGGGCGGCTTCAGTGCATAAATACCTCGAAGAAACCCGTGCCAAGGCGGAAAACATTGCTACCCGCAAGGCCAGCCAGAACGCCATCGCCGCCTTCGTGCCAGCCCTGCCGGAACTGTTCGGCGGTTCTGCCGACCTCGCCGGTTCCAATCTCACCATCGTCAAAGGTTCGAAGGGTATTTGTAAAGAGAGCGGTGGCAACTACCTGTATTACGGCGTGCGCGAATTTGCCATGACCGCTATCGCCAACGGTATTGCGCTGCACGGTGGCTTGATTCCCTATACCGCTACCTTTCTTGTTTTCGCCGATTATGCCCGTAACGCCATCCGCATGGCAGCGCTGATGGGTCAGCGCCAGATTATGGTGTATACGCATGACTCCATTGGGCTTGGCGAAGATGGTCCGACCCACCAGCCGGTGGAGCATGTCTCCAGTCTGCGCCTGATTCCCAATCTGGACGTCTGGCGTCCAGCCGATGCTTTGGAAACTGCAGTTGCTTGGGCTTCCGGCATTGAACGCGCTGACGGCCCCTCGCTGCTGGCACTCTCCCGCCAAAATCTGCCGCTGGTCAGCGGCGCCGTTGCGGCCGAAACGATTGCCAAGGGCGGTTACGTGCTGGCCGATGCCGACAATTTCGCTGTCGTGCTGATCGCCACCGGCTCGGAAATCAAGCTGGCGCTGGATGCCCGTGAGGCCCTGGCCAAGGAAGGCATCGCTGCGCGCGTCGTCTCCGTGCCTTGCGTTGAAGCCTTTGATCGCCAGAGTTCCGACTACAAGGCCAGCGTCTTCGGCCAATGCAAGAAACGGGTCGCCATCGAAGCCGGCCATACCGGCCTCTGGTACAAGTATGTCGGCCTCGAAGGTGCCGTTATCGGCCTCGACCGCTTCGGCGAATCGGCCCCGGCCGGCAAGCTGTTCGAGCTGTTCGGTTTCACCGTGGAGAACGTCGTCAAGACCGTCAAATCCATTCTTTAACGATTTCCCAACGCAGAGGCGCAAAGAACGCAGAGTACCGCAGAGAAACCCAGAAAAATGAATAACATTTCTTCACGGTTTTTCGCTTCTCTCTGCGGATCTCTTCACCTCCGCGCCTCCGCGTTGAAGCTTTTGAATACAAAGTTTTACCCACAGGAGCACTTCCATGACTATCAAAGTTGGCATCAACGGCTTCGGCCGCATCGGCCGCATGGTGTTGCGCGCCGCCGTGCGCGATTTTGCGGATATCGAAATTGTCGGCATCAACGACCTGCTTGAACCCGATTACCTCGCCTACATGCTGCAGTACGACTCGGTCCATGGCCGTTTCAAGGGCAGCGTCGCCGTCGAGGGCAACTTTCTGATCGTCAATGGCAAGAAGATTCGGCTCACCGCCATCAAGGACCCGGCTGAACTGAAGTGGAATGAAGTCGGCGCCGACATCGTCATCGAATCGACCGGACTGTTCCTGACCAAGGAAACTGCCGCCAAGCATATCGCCGCTGGCGCCAAGAAGGTCATCATGTCTGCCCCTTCCAAGGACGACACGCCGATGTTCGTGTTTGGCGTTAACCATGAGAAGTACGCCGGTCAGGACATTATTTCCAATGCTTCCTGCACGACCAACTGCCTGGCGCCGGTGGCCAAGGTGCTGAACGACACCTGGGGCATCAAGCGTGGCCTGATGACCACCGTGCATGCCGCGACCGCGACGCAGAAGACCGTCGATGGCCCTTCCAACAAGGATTGGCGCGGTGGTCGCGGCATTCTGGAAAATATCATCCCGTCCTCGACCGGTGCTGCCAAGGCTGTCGGCGTGGTCATCCCAGAGCTGAACAAGAAACTGACCGGCATGTCCTTCCGCGTGCCGACTTCCGACGTTTCCGTCGTCGATCTCACGGTCGAACTGGAAAAACCGGCCAGCTACGCCGAAATCTGCGCCGCCATGAAGGCCGCATCGGAAGGCGCCATGAAGGGTGTGCTGGGCTACACCACCGACAAGGTCGTCTCCACTGATTTCCGCGGTGAATCCTGTACCTCGGTGTTTGACGCCGATGCAGGTATTGCGCTGGACCCCACTTTCGTCAAGATTGTCACCTGGTACGACAACGAATGGGGCTATTCGGCGAAATGCCTCGAAATGGCTCGAGTCATTTCGCGGTGAGGGGTGAAGGGTGAGGAGAGAGGGGAAACCCCTTGTCTCACCCAGCCTCTCGGTTTTTCCCCCAACCCCTCACTCTTACCCCTCAATGCCTTATGAAATTCAAGCGCCTCACCAATCTCGACGTTGCTGGTAAGCGCGTTTTCATCCGCGCCGACCTGAATGTGCCGCAGGACGACCAGCTTGCCATCACTGACGATACCCGCATCCGCGCCGCTTTGCCCGGCATCCAGTACGCGTTGCAGCACGGCGCCGCCGTCATGGTGACCTCTCATCTGGGTCGCCCGACCGAGGGCGAATTCAAGCCGGAAGATTCTCTGGCGCCCATCGCACTGCGGCTGAGCGAGTTACTTGGCCAGCCCGTGCGCTTGCTGCAGAACTGGGTTGATGGCGGTTTTGAAGTCAAACCCGGCGAAATCGTGCTGTTGGAAAACTGCCGCTGTAACAAGGGCGAGAAGAAGTCCAGCGACGAACTCTCGAAAAAAATCGCTGCGCTTTGTGATGTCTGGGTACATGACGCATTCGGCACGGCACATCGCGCCGAAGCGACTACATACGGCGTCGGCAAATTTGCGCCGATAGCCTGCGCCGGCCCCTGCGTCGCCTCAGAACTGAAGGCGCTATCCGACGCGCTGGAAAAACCGGCGCTGCCACTGGTCGCCATCGTTGGCGGGTCGAAGGTGTCGACCAAGCTGACTGTGCTGGAAAGTCTGGCCGGCAAGGTTGATCAACTCGTGGTTGGCGGCGGCATTGCCAACACTTTTCTGCTCGCCGCCGGCAAGAAAATCGGCAAGTCGCTGGCCGAGCCCGATCTGGTCGAACAGGCGAAATCCATACTGGCCAAGGTTAAAGTGCCGCTGCCGACCGACGTGGTCGTCGCCAAGGAGTGCTCGACGACAGCCGAGGCCACACTCAAATCGATCGACGATGTGGCCGACGACGACATGATTCTCGACATCGGACCGCAATCGGCGAAAGTTTTGGCCGATATTGTTGCCCGGGCAGGAACCGTAGTCTGGAATGGCCCGGTTGGCGTTTTTGAAATTGCCGCCTTTGCTCAGGGCACAATCGCCCTGGCCAAGGCCATCGCCAACTCGCACGCCTTCACGCTGGCGGGCGGCGGCGACACTGTGGCCGCCATCAATATTTTCCAGATCGAAGACCAGATCGGCTACATCTCGACCGCAGGCGGCGCCTTCCTTGAATTCTTGGAGGGCAAGAAACTGCCCGCCGTCGAAATCCTCGAACAACGCGCTAATAGTTAAATTCAGTTTTTAGATCGATCATTCAGGAGACTCACATGCCCCTCGTATCCATGCGCCAACTGCTCGACCACGCTGCTGAAAACGGCTACGGCCTGCCCGCTTTCAACGTCAATAACATGGAACAGGTCTGGGCTATCTGTGAGGCCGCCAGCCAGATCGACGCCCCGGTCATCATGCAGGCCTCGGCCGGCGCCCGCAAATACGCCGGCGAGCCTTTTCTGCGCCACCAGATCCTGGCTGCTCTGGAAGCCTATCCTCATCTGCCCATCGTCATGCATCAGGATCATGGCCAGAGCCCGGCCGTCTGTATGGGCGCCATCCGCTCCGGTTTCACATCGGTGATGATGGATGGCTCGCTCGAAGCTGACGGCAAAACCACGGCCTCTTACGACTACAACGTTGCCGTTTCCAAGGAAGTGGTCAAGTTTTCGCACGCCATCGGCGTTTCGGTCGAAGCCGAACTGGGTGTATTGGGTTCGCTCGAAACCATGCAGGGCGACAAGGAAGACGGTCACGGCGCCGAGGGCAAGATGACCCGTGAGCAACTGCTCACTGACCCGGATCAGGCGGCAGACTTTGTCCGGCAAACCAACTGCGATGCGCTGGCTATCGCCATCGGCACCAGCCATGGCGCCTACAAATTCACCAAAAAGCCCACTGGCGAAACCCTGGCCATCAGCCGTATCAAGGAAATTCACGCCCGCATCCCCAACACCCATCTGGTCATGCATGGTTCTTCCAGCGTGCCACAGGAACTGCTGGCCGAAATCCGCCAATTCGGTGGCGACATGAAGGAAACTTACGGCGTGCCGGTCGAGGAAATTGTGAATGGCATCAAGAATGGTGTGCGCAAGGTCAATATCGACACCGATATCCGCCTGGCCATGACTGGCGCCATTCGTCGTTATCTGTTCGAGAACCCCGGCAAGTTCGACCCGCGCGATTACCTGAAGCCCGCCCGCGAAGCGGCCATGAAGATTTGCCTGGCGCGCTATGAGGCCTTTGGTTGCGCCGGACAAGCCAGCAAAATCAAGCCTGTTGCGCTGGAAAAGATGGCTGAACGCTACGCCAGGGGAGATCTCAACCAGATTGTCAAATAAACGCCGTCAGGCGTGATTGACACCCATAAATCAGCACCTTACACTGGGCTGATCAAATAAAAGGCAGAGGGGGTTCAACATGAGCAACGTCCCGAATGTGATCCGCAATGACCACAAGAATATGGATCATGGGTTTGCTTCGCCTTACATGATCAGCTACCTGACGCCACCGCCCGATCTGGCGCTGAAGGAAGGGAAGGTCGAACTCGAAATCGACCTCCCCCTTCTGGACAAGCCGCAGGAAAGCAGGCGGGATCGGGTCGAAATTTATTACAAAACCTTGACCCGTCCTGGTTCGGATAAATGGATGCTGCTGGTCAATGGCTTTTCCTCCAGCGTCAAGCTGTGGGATTATCAACTGGCGCATCTTCTCCGCAATGGCTACAACCTTGTCCTGTTCGATTTGCTCGGGCAGGGTAATTCTTCCAAGCCGACTGACGTGCAATACACGATTGCCGCCCAGGTCAAGATTCTGGAAAAGCTGGTAGAAGAGACACCGCTTCGCGACCAAAAATTTTTCCTGACCGGCATCAGCGCCGGCGGCATGATTGCGCAAACCTACGCCCTCGAGAATCAGGAAAAGCTCAAGGCGCTGTGTCTGCTTGCCACAGCCCCCAAGGTCGATGGCCGCTTGTCCTTTTCGCAGGAAATCCAGCGTATCTATTTGCAAAATCCGAACCTGACCGACCGCGAGAAAATTTCCTATTGCGCCTATTTCCTGATGGAACACATTTTCTCCGATATTTTTTTCCGCAAATTCAAGCCGGTCATTTACGGCATTATTGAAAACAACATCAACAACAATACGGTCGGCACTTATCTGGGCGCACTCAGTTCCGTCGATGATTTTGACGTGATCGACAAACTGCCAAGCCTGCAGATCCCAACCCTGATCTTTACCGGCCTGCACGACAAAACCATCGAGACACACCACGGCATCAAGCTCAACCGACTGATTCCGAATTCCAAGCGTTACGTCCTCAAGGGCGTGCATGCTTCGCATACCTTCATTGTTGAGTTGTTTGAGACTTTTAACGAAGTGTTCACTACCGAACTCGCCAGGATCGATCAGTTCGAGCCCAGCACAATGCCCGTCCATGTCGAAAACAGTTATTTCCAGGAATACCCGACGGACGATGGCCCCAGCTTCGATTTCTAACCATTCCGGAAAAACACTGTGACTGCTCCGCTTTACGAATCTTCAATTTCCAGCCTGCAACTCCTGTCGCGTGGAAAGGTGCGTGACATTTACGCGGTCGATGCCGAAAAACTGCTTATTGTCACCAGCGACCGCCTGTCTGCCTTCGATGTCGTTCTGCCCGATCCGATTCCGCAAAAAGGCCAGGTACTCACAGCACTGGCCAATTTCTGGTTTGAAAAACTCGGCCATATCATCGCCAACCAGTTGACCGGCATTGATCCGGAAAGCGTTGTCTCGCCTGCCGAGCGCGAGCAGGTGCGCGGTCGCGCCATCGTTGTCAAACGCCTGCAACCGCTGCCCATCGAGGCTGTTGTGCGCGGCTATGTCATCGGTTCGGGCTGGAAGGACTATCAAAGCACCGGTGCGATTTGCGGCATCAGCCTGCCGGCCGGTCTGAAACTGGCCTCCCGACTGCCATCGCCCATTTTCACCCCGGCGACCAAGGCCGAAATCGGCGACCACGACGAGAATATTTCTTTCGAGCAGGCGCAATTGCACTGCGACAAGATTCTCGCCCCGGTTCTGGCCGCAATCGGCAAAACCGGCGCTCAACTGGCGAGCGAAGCGCGTGACGCTGCGCTCGCCCTGTATGACCAGGCAGCAGCCTATGCCCGTGATCGCGGCATCATCATTGCCGACACCAAATTCGAGTTCGGTATCGACAAGGCAGGAGCCCTGCACCTCATCGACGAGGCGCTGACCCCCGATTCCTCGCGCTTCTGGCCGGTTAGCGAATACGAGGAAGGCAAGAATCCGCCTTCCTTCGACAAGCAGTTTGTGCGCGACTATCTGGAAACCCTCGATTGGAACAAGCAGGCGCCCGGCCCGAAACTTCCCGCCGAAATCATTGTCAAGACTAGTGCGAAGTATGTCGAAGCTTACGAAAAACTGACTGGCAAATGCCTGTAGTCCGGTCTTCATCTATTCAAGGAGAAACCAGAATGGCTAACAAGAAAACAAAATCCACGAGCATCGATATCGGTATCAGCGCGGCAGATCGCGAAAAGATCGTACAAGGTCTCTCCGCTTTGCTGGCGGATAGTTTCACGCTCTATCTGATGACCCACAACTTTCACTGGAATGTCACAGGGCCGCAGTTCAACAGTCTGCACGCCATGTTCATGGCGCAGTACACAGAGCAGTGGAATGCCTTGGACATCATCGCCGAACGTATTCGTGCCCTGGGCAAAACGGCGCCCGGAACTTTCAAGGAATACCTGAAACTTGCCTCAATCAAGGAAGTTGAAGGTTCCCCCAAGGCGGACGGCATGGTCGCCCATTTGGTCGCAGCACAGGAAGCGACGGCGCGCACCGCCAGAAAACTCGTTCCGGTCGTCGAAGCCGCCAACGACCAGCCGACGCTTGATCTGCTCACCCAGCGCCTTGATGTCCACGAAAAAACTGCGTGGATGCTGCGCAGCCTGCTTGAGGACTAGGCGCACGCCAGAGCAACCTGTGCGCCTCCAGTCTGGAAGCGCTGCTTGTGTGAATTGAAAAATTGACCGTTCGTGGTAAAGCTGTGGCGCCATGGACGGTCTTTATGTTTGAACCTGTTTGAGCGCCTGTCTCGGCGAACAGGCGGCACGCTGCTATAGTAGCGTTCACTTTGCAGGAGTTACGTGCATGGCCTTTTCAACTGCCCTGACAGAAATTCGTGTTTTGTTGGTCGAGCCTTCAGCGATGCAGGCAACGCTGGCAGAAAAGATGCTGGAAAAAATTGGCGTTCTGACCATTCAGCGCTGCACCACCGGCAAGGAAGCCTTGGCTGAAATGCAATTGACCCACCAGCCGACTGTGGTGGTCAGCAGCTTGTATTTGCCCGACATGTCCGGTACTGATCTGGTGGCCAGCATGCGAAATCAGGCTGAACTGGAAGCCGTTCCCTTCATTCTGATCTCGAGTGAAACGCGGCCACAAAAACTGGAGCCGGTACGCCAGTCGGGCGCCTGCAGCATCGTCACCAAACCTTTCAACGAGCAGCAACTCGGGCGCGCCATTTGCGCCGCCGCCGAATATCTCAACCCGCCCGGTAATCTCAATACCGACGAAATCGAGCGGCTGCATGTTCTTCTGGTCGACGACAGTTTGGCCTCACGGCGTCACCTGCGGCGCTTGCTGGAAGAGCTTGGGATCGAACGCATTACCGAGGCAGTCAATGGCAAAGAGGCTGTTCTATGCCTGCAAGACACCATGGTCGACCTCGTCATCACTGACTACAACATGCCGGAGATGGACGGGCAGGAACTGACCGAATACATCCGCACGCAAAGCTGGCAAACCGAGGTTCCGATTCTGATGGTGACCAGCGAACAAAACGAGGGGCGCCTGGCGGCGGTCGAAAAAGCCGGGGTTTCGCTCATTTGCGACAAACCTTTCGAGGCAGGCAGCATCCGCCGCGTCATTGCTGACGCCCTGAATCACTGACACCATCCTGCCGCACGCAATGATTTCCGCCTCCCGACTGACCAAGCGCTATCCCGGCGGCTATGAAGCCATCAAGGAAGTCAGCTTCGAGATCAGGACGGGCGAAATGGTCTTTATCACCGGCCACTCCGGTGCCGGCAAGACAACTCTGGTCAAATTGATCGCCGCCATCGAGCGCCCGACTTCCGGCAGCCTGGTGGTCAATGGCCAAAATCTGGCGGCTTTGCGCAAAAGCGCCATCCCCCATCTACGCCGGCATTTCGGTCTGGTATTCCAGGATCAGAAGCTGCTTTTCGACCGCAGCGTGCTCGACAACGTTCTGCTGCCGCTGCAAATTGTCGGCCATCCTCATCGGGAGGCTGTTCGCCGTGCCCGCGCCGCTCTCGACAAGGTCGGCCTGCTTGATCGCGAAAAAGCCAATCCGATTGCCCTTTCCGGTGGCGAACAACAGCGCCTCGCCATTGCCAGGGCAGTGGTTAACCGCCCAACCGTGCTGCTGGCCGACGAACCGACTGGCAATCTCGATGCCGAATCGGCAACAGCCATTCTCGAAATCTTTCAGTCTTTTCATCAAGTGGGCGTCACAGTTCTCATTTCGACGCACGACCCCAGTTGGATCAAGCGTTATCAGCCACAGGTTTTGCAACTCGATCATGGCCGCCTGGTTTAATTACGAATCCGGCAATATCGGCATGGGGCGCCATCTCGATCACTACTCGTCGCGCATTTATTTTGGCGTTTTCATCCTTGGCGGGCTGGCGCTTTTGCCGTTCGCCCTCTGGCACCTGAACGAAGGCAATCTGCTGACAGCGGCACCCATTGCTGCACTGGTTCTGGTCTTTTGGGGCGTCGACGCCTGGAGCGTGCTCTCACGCCAACGCATCGGCCACGGCGCCATCCTGTTCGTGACCCTCTTTTGCAACTTCGTCGGTTTGTTTGCCCTGGTGCGCCTGCGTGAAATGGGAATTTACTGGATTTACCCCATGATGCTGGCGGTGGCTTTTCTGGTGCCCTGCCGCTGGTCGACGCCAATCAACATTGCAAACGTAATTTTCACCATTGTTTTCGCTGCGACGTGGATGCCGGAGGCGCTGCATTACCGCTTGATTGCCACGCTTTTGCTGACCATGACCTTTACCGTTCTCTTTTCTTACAACATTGAACGGCAGCAGCAAATACTGAAGGATCAGGCGATCCATGACCCGCTCACCGGCGCTTTCAACCGCCGCCATTTCGATCAGAAACTGGATCAGGCCTACCGCTTGTGGAAACGCGCCGGGCAGCGCAGCGCCATGATCATGATCGATATCGACTTCTTCAAGGCCATCAACGACACGCATGGCCATGCTGTTGGCGACCAGGTATTGACAGCGCTGAGCCAGTACATCATTTCGCAGTTGCGACCCAGCGATTATTTCTTCCGCCTCGGCGGTGAGGAGTTTGCGCTGGTGTTGCCCAACACCTCGGCGCAACAAGCCGCCTTGCTGGCGGAAAGGTTGCGTCGCCATTTTGATCAAGGCAGTCTCGATGGCATCCTCCCCGCTTTCACCATTTCCTGCGGGGTCGCCGGATTTCCTGAATGCGAACCGCCGAGCCGATGGGTCGAAAAAAGTGACGAAGCGCTCTATGCCGCTAAAAAGGGAGGTAGAAACCTGGTGGTCATCACACCGGCAAGCGAGAATCTCCCTGGAGAAACCTCATGAAATCCTGGCTCTGGCAACACCGGGTCGCCATCATTAGCGCCCTGCAAAGGCTGTGGTCGGCGCCACTCAACACTGTGCTTTCACTGCTCGTCATCAGCATCGCGCTGACACTGCCGGCGGCCGGGTATGTCCTGATCGACAATCTGCGCAGTCTTTCAGGCGGCGCTTCCGGGGTTCAGCAAATCAGCATCTTTCTGAAAGTCGAAGCCGGCAAGAAAGAAACTGCCGAGATCGAAAACCGCCTCAAAACAGCGAATGCCGGCAAGTGGCGCTTTGTCCCCCGTGAGGAAGCCTTGAAGCACATCCAGGCCAGCGAGGGCATGGCCGAAATCGTTGCCAGTTTGCCGAAAAACCCGCTGCCCGATGCTTTCATTGTCGACTCGAATGAAAAAACCCCGGATGGGCTTGAAGCCCAGCGCCAAACCTTTGCCCAGTGGCCGGCGGTGGCGCATGTCCAGCTCGACTCGGCCTGGGTGCGCCGTTTCGATGCTTTCCTGCGCCTCGGCAAATTGGCGGTCAGTCTGTTGGCGCTGATTTTTGGCGCCGGTCTGGTTGCCATCACCTTCAACACCATCCGCTTGCAGGTGGTTTCGCAAGCGGCCGAAATCGAAGTAGCGCGCCTGATCGGCGCCACAAATGCTTTCATCCGGCGCCCCTTCTATTACTTCGGCGCCCTGCAGGGTGCACTCGGCGGCTTGCTGGCCGCTGCTCTGGTCGGGATTGGCTGCAAATTGCTCAATACACCGATTGCCGAACTGGCTACCCTCTACGGCGGACAATTTCGCTTATCCGGCCCCGGCCTTGCCGAAGTGCTCATTCTTGCCGCGCTGGGCGCACTACTTGGCTGGCTTGGCGCCCAGCTTTCGGTCAGCCTCTCCTTGCGGCAGTTCAAGGTTTGAGAACGCTTGTTGTTGAAGACGGAAAACCATCTTGACCAGTCGCCGTGATTTTCTGCGCAGCCTGGGCATGCTTGCCCTTGCCGGTTGCGCCCCCAGGAGCGGAGAAACCCTGCCGCCCGGCGAATTGCTCGGGATGGATTTTGCGCTCGGCCATCGTCTACGCGATGGCGGCTTTCCTGAGCCCTCCGAAACCCGCCGCATCGGCATCGCTATTATTGGTGGCGGCATTTCCGGTCTTTCGGCAGCTTGGCGACTAGGCAAGGCCGGATTCGAGGACTATCTGGTTCTGGAGCTGGAAAAAGAGGCGGGTGGCAATTCCCGTTCCGGGCAAAGCCCGCTGGTTGCCTATCCCTGGGCGGCACACTACCTGCCTTTGCCACCGCCGGAAGCCGTCTGGGTGCGCGAATTGCTGGCTGAAACGGGGGTACTTATCAGCGGCAAGGACGCCGCCAAACCAATTTACGACGAAAATTTCCTGTGTGCGACGCCGCAGGAGCGGGTGTTCAAGGACGGCGTCTGGCACGAGGGCTTGCTGCCAACCAGCGGCGTCGATACGGCAGAGCGCCAGCAACAGCAGGCCTTCCACGCCAGGATGGAGGAATTGAAACACGCCCGAGGCAAGGATGGCCGCAAGATTTTTGCCCTGCCGATGCAGGATTCCAGCGCCGATCCGGAGTGGCTTGCCCTCGATCGCATCACCTTCAAACAATGGCTGCTCGACAATGGCTTTAGCGCGCCCACCCTGCACTGGCTGGCCAACTATGCCTGCCGAGACGATTTCGGCACCAGACACGACCAGACTTCGGCCTGGGCTGGCCTGCATTATTTTGCCTGCCGCAGCGGCGAAGCCCAAAATGCGGCGCCCGACCATGTGCTGACCGCGCCGGATGGCAACGGCTGGCTGACGCGCGCACTCATGCGTCCGTGCGGCGAACGCCTGAAAACCGGCATTGCCGTCTGGCGCCTGCGGGAACAAAAGCACGCCATCGAGATTGACTGCTGGCTGGCCGCCGAAAAACGCTCGCTACGTCTGGTGGCCGACAAAGCCATCTGGGCAGCCCCGGCTTTTCTCCTGCCCCGTGTTTGGGGTGAAGCGCCGGCGCCACTCAAGGCTGCCGCCCGTGCCGGCGAATACGCTCCGTGGATCGTCGCCAACCTGCATCTCTCCGATTTTCCCAAAGAAGGACACGGCACGCCGCTGGCCTGGGATAACGTCCTTTACGACAGCCCCGGTCTCGGCTATGTGGTTGCTACCCACCAGCTTATTCGCCGCCAACTGCCGGGCACAGTTCTGACCTATTATCGCGCCCTGACCGACCAGCATCCGGTCGCCTGGCGTCTGCAACTGCTGGCACTGTCGCGAGAATCCTGGGTAAAAGCCATCCTCGACGATCTCTCCCGACCGCACGCGGATATCCGCTCTCTCGTCATCCGTCTCGATGTTTTCCGCTACGGTCACGCCATGCGCCGCCCCGTTCCCGGCAGCCTGTGGGGCAAAGAGCGCCGCTTGCTCGCCGATTTTGTCTCGCCGCGCCTGACCCTGGCGCACGCCGACCTTTCCGGCTTTTCCATCTTCGAGGAAGCGCAATACCGTGGCATCGTTGCAGCCGAACGCCTGCTTGACAAGAAATCAGGCGGCAAAGCGTAGCCCAAACAATCCGGCGGCGGTGCACTTGGCTTTTGCGAAGCCACTAGCATCTGCTAGAGTAGGCCGTTGTTCGAGATACCGAAATTTCAGCCGAAGTATCGACCAGAATGTCCATTTCCGCCCCCTTCGCCCGAGTTCTTGCCGCCGGCCGGCCGCAGTTCAACGCCCGCGTCGTCGAAGCCAGGCGGCGCACGCCGGCCTTTGACCCGGAAGCCTTTGCCGCCTTTCTGCAGAGCGGTGTGGATGGAGTGATCGTGGCAGTTGATGCGGTGGCGCCGGATCGCACTACGGCAGTTGCCGTGGTCGCTTACGAAATGGCGCTGAGTCTGGTGGCGCAGGGCCATGCCGGGCCGAATGCGCGTCAGCGCTTTGTCGATCGCGTCTGGATCGAACTGGCACCTATGCTGGCCGAACGGGTGGCGGAAGCGCCGGGCGAAGTGCTGGCGGCGCTGAACAATGCGGCTTTCAATCTGGGCAAGATTTCTGAGCGCTGCGGTGAGGCTTGGCTGCGCCACATGACGGCGTTGGCTGGGCAGGCAGATTCGGTTTCGCAACTGCTGGCGCTTGGTCAGGTGCTGGCCTGGCGTTCCGGCGCGGCGCATTTGCGCGCCAGCGCCTTGGCAAAGGCCGACAAGTTGCCCGAAGCTTTGGCGTTGGCGGCGTTCGGTGCGGAGGGGCAGGCCAGTTGGACGGCGGTGCGCCAACAATGGCTGGCCAACCCCTGGTGGTCACCGCAACGCGGCATCGGCCAAGCACCGCAAGACCAGGAAATAGGCGCTTTCACCGGCTTTGGTGGCAGTTTTCCGCAGCCGCCGGAAGTGCGCCCCTGTGCCGAAGGTTTCTGGGTCAAAAGCGGTGACCGTTATAGCTTATTGATTGCCGATGTCTGGGGCGCCGTGCTGCATCCGGCCACGGCCGAGGAATTCGAGCAGCCGGCTTATGCCTCCGGAGCGCGGGCACCCTGGCGCAAAGGCACGGCGCTCGGCTTTGATTATGGCGAAGTCGAACTTGGCCTGCCGACGGAGCGCCTCGCCATCGCACATAACGAACATACGGTGGCGGTGACTTCGCCCTTCACCCACGCCATCCGCCTGCTGCCCCTGCGATGACCGACCCACTCGCCGAACGCTGGCAAGCCGCCTGGCCACAGGCGCTGGCGACCTGGAGTAAGTACACACGTCTGCACGATGCACGTTTGTGCGCCAGCCGTCGTGACGCCCAAAAGGAAGGGCTGACCGGCAGTTTTGCGATGATCCGCTTGAATGACCAGAGCGTCGTCATCGATCTGGAAACGGTGCGCGAACTGGGTCTGGAGGACTACGCCGTCGAAGTTCTGGCGCACGAAATCGGCCATCACGTGCTGGCGCCCGGCAATGCCACTGACCAGTTTCGCCTGCTCGCCCGCATTCGACGCGCTTTGCCAACGCTGGAACAGCATGCGGCTATGGTGGCCAATCTCTACACCGACCTGATTATCAACGACCGCCTGCAGCGCCAGGCCGATTTGCGGCTGGCCGACATCTACCGGAAACTGGCCAAAACCGCCGACCCGGCGGCGCAGAAAAGCAAGGTGTGGAACCTCTACCTGCGTATTTACGAGAATTTGTGGAAGCTCGCAGTTGGCAGTCTGGGGGCGACCAAGGGCGACGAGGGCATGGAAGGCGATGCCTGGCTAGGAGCGCGGCTGATCCGGGTTTACGCCAACGACTGGGTGGTTGGCTCCGGCCGCTTTGCTGCCCTGCTGCTGCACTATCTGGTCGAGGATGCTGAAAGCAGTCGCGCAGCGATCAATCGCCTGCTCGATACGCGCGATGCCGCCAACGGCTGCGAACCCTCGGGTGGCCTCGATATCGAAGCGGACGAAGCCGGCGGGGCGCTACATCCCTCGGAAGACCCGCGCATTACCGGGCTTGACGAGGAAGAAGAGGGCGAAGGAGAAGGTGACGGCCAGGCTAAACCGACCGAAGCCGCAACGCAGCAATCCAGGGGGCAGGCACGCGAGCCTTATGAATACGGCGAAATCCTTAAAGCGGCCGGAATTCAGCTCACCGACCACGAGATTGCCGTGCGCTATTACCGTGAGCGAGCGCTTCCTTACCTGGTTCCCTTTCCGGCCCGGCTGGTGCCGGAATCGCCTGAACCGCAACTGGAAGGCCTGGAGCCGTGGGATATCGGCGACCCGCTCGACGAGGTGGATTGGCTGCAAACGGTGATGCAGTCGCCGCGCGCCATTCCCGGCCTGACCACGGTACGTCGCCTGTACGGGCAGGAGCAGGGGCGGGCGGTCGAGCGCATGCCGGTCGATCTCGATATGTACGTCGACAGTTCCGGTTCCATGCCCAATCCGCAGGTGCGGGTTTCCTATCTCAGTCTGGCTGGAGCCATCATTGCCTTGTCGGCGCTGCGTGCCGGTTCAGGCGTGCAGGTCACGCTGTGGAGCGGCAAGGACCAGTTCATGCACACACCGGGCTTTATCCGCGACGACCGCGAAATCCTGCGTGTGCTGACAGGCTTTTATGGTGGCAGCACCTGCTTCCCGATTCACCGTCTGCGCCAGACTTTTCTCGATGGCCAGCCCCGAAAACGCCCAGCCCATATCCTGATGATTTCGGACGACGGTATCACCACAATGTTCGACAAGGATGAGCGCGGCAACGATGGTTGGGATGTTTCGGCGCGTGCGCTGGAAGCCGCCGGTGCGGGCGGCACCATGGCGCTGAATATTGCCGCCAACTGGGAAACGCTGCCCGGCAATACTTGGCAGGACTATGGACGGCTACGCCGTGCCAAAGAAGAACAAGGCTGGGAGATTTTCGCCATCTCCCAGCTTGAAGACCTGATCGAATTCGCCCGCGCCTTCAGCCGGCGGCATTACGCAGGCGAGCGTTGAGCCTACTTCTGATTGCCGTAAGACAGCCACTCGCCGTTCAATTCCTTGAGCCAGACCTTGTTTTTCACATTGCCCAAAGAGGTTTTGACCTCGACATCGAGAACAAACAAGTCGCCTTCGCGTTCGACGCTGTAAATCAGCATTTGCCACTGGGTGATCATGGGCACGTAGGCGGCAAAGGTATCGAGATGCTCCTTCAGCGTCTGGCCATCGCGGCGATAGTCCGGATGATAGATGGCGCGCTTGATTTCCTCGATATCCTGCTTGGCATAGGCCGCCTCGGCGCGTTGCTTGAAGCGCAGGACTTCGGGCGGCAGATTGGCGAGCGGCGTGCGCTCCGGCGCCTTGATGCCCTGATAGACGGGCTCGGCCACTTTGCCTGTGGTCAGGAAATCCAGGACTTCGCGGCTGAAGGCTTCGGGTAGATCGGTATGGATGAAATGCCCGCCCTTTTCGTAAATCTTGATCTGGATCGGTGACTGGGTTCTGCGGGCAGAACCATAAACATGTTCGGCGTTGTTCGGCAGGATGATCGGGTCCAATTCGCCCAGCGCCAGCAGGGTCGGCACCTTGAGCTTGGGAATGCGGCTCGGCAGAGCCTCCTGATCCTCGATGCGGCATTCGGAAAGACTGGCGACCGTTTCCCAGGCGTAGTTTTGCTGGAAGCGCTCGCGTTCACGCGGGTTGCCTTGCAGGACTGCGGCGCGCGAAGCCACCATGAATTCGTTCAATTTGTCGCCGCGCTGCAGATAGGCCATGGCTCCCGGTCGTGGCGAGACGTAGAAAGATTTTTCAATGGCCTCCCGCGTATCGCCTATCGACAGCAATTTGCCTTCCTGCCACGCCTTCAGGAAAACCTCCGGACGTTTTTCCAGGGTCGGGTCGTCGTAGCGAAAACCGTTTTGTTCTATGGCCGGCAGGCTTTCCAGGCCACCCGGCGCATACAGCACCAGCCGTTCGACATTTTCCGGGAAAAGCAGTGCGTAGCCGGCAGCCAGTTGCCCACCCAGCGAATGGCCAAGATAGCTGGCTTTGGCGACGCCCAAATGCCGCACCACCAGGTCATGCACCAGATGGCGTGAGTCTTCGAGCGAACGCGTCACCGGCCGGTCGAGATTCCTGGGCAGGGATTTGCCCGAATTCGACCAGTCGATGGCGATGACCCGCCAGTCGGCGGCCAGCGGACGTTCCATCAATTGCCCCCAATAGCCGGAATTCATGCCGCGACCGTGCAGCAAAACCAGAACCGGCGCCTTGGCGCGCTGTGCTGCTTCGCCACGGAAGAGGTCGGCATAGGCAATTTCCCAGCTTCGCCCCTGTTTGTCCTTTACCTGTGCATACTGATGCGGGAAGGGGTAATGCACGTGGTCGTTCCAGAAACTTTTGGCTGGATCGATCTCGGCATCGACATAAGGCAGCGCCGGTTCGGCGGCCAGAGCAATTTTGAGGCTGCACAGCAGAGCCAGCAGAAAAATGCGGAAAAACAGGGTTAAAGTACTTTGC
>Ga0316605_10000779_pt1 | contig 19879 bp, 17 predicted proteins | sample OWC_soil_day20_n_FD_207666 | JGI IMG/M metagenome (GOLD analysis project Ga0316605, IMG submission 207666) | Wetland soil microbial communities from Old Woman Creek delta, Ohio, United States - OWC_soil_day20_noCT | ecosystem: Environmental > Terrestrial > Soil > Wetlands | place: USA: Ohio...
ACCTACCGCCTCATGCGCATCGCGGAAAGGCAGACCTTTCTTGGTCAGGTAATCCGCAAGATCGGTGGCAGTGGCAAAACCCTGCTGCAAGGCAGCAAGCATGGCCTCGGGGCGCACCGTAATACTCGGCATCATGTCGGCAAAAATCCTGAGCGTATCGGTCACCGTATCAACGGCGTCAAACAAGGGTTCCTTGTCCTCCTGATTATCCTTGTTATAGGCCAGCGGCTGGCCTTTCATCAGGGTCAGCAAGGCTGTCAGATGGCCATAGACTCGGCCGGTCTTGCCGCGTGCCAGTTCCGGCACGTCCGGGTTTTTTTTCTGCGGCATGATCGATGAACCGGTACAGAAGCGGTCGGCAATACGGATGAAGCCGATGCGCGGACTCATCCACAGCACCAGTTCTTCGGAAAGGCGCGAGATGTGCGTCATCAGCAAAGCGCTGGCAGCACAGAATTCGATGGCGAAATCGCGGTCAGAAACGGCATCGAGCGAGTTTTCGCACACCGCGTCGAAGCCGAGTTGTTCGGCAACGAATGCCCGGTCAATCGGGTAAGTCGTTCCCGCCAGCGCGGCCGCACCGAGCGGCAGGCGATTGGTGCGTTTGCGGCAATCGGCATAGCGTTCGGCATCGCGGCCGAACATTTCAAAATAGGCAAGAACATGATGACCAAAAGTCACCGGCTGCGCTACCTGCATGTGGGTGAAGCCAGGCATCGGCGTCGCCACCTCCTTTTCGGCCAGATCGAGCAGGGCGGTGCGAAAGGCGGCAATCAGTTTCAGGATATCGTCGATGGCATCGCGCAGATACAGGCGAATGTCGGTCGCCACCTGATCATTGCGCGAACGCCCAGTGTGCAAGCGCTTACCGGCATCGCCAATCAGCGTCGTCAGGCGCTTTTCAATATTGAGGTGCACATCTTCGAGATCAAGCAGCCATTGGAACTGACCCGCTTCGATTTCCTCCGCCACCGTTTGCATGCCGCGTTCGATGTCGGCCAGGTCATCGGCACTGATGATTTTCTGCCGCGCCAGCATGCGGGCATGGGCCAGGGAGCCGCGTATATCCTGCCGCCACATGCGCTGGTCAAAACTGACCGAAGCGGTATATCGTTTGACCAATTCGCTGACCGGCTCGGAAAATCGGCCGGCCCAAGTGTATCCATTATCGTTGGAAGTCATGACTCTGATCTAGAATGCGTTAACCATGGCGAGTATAAGTCAAAATCCACTTCCGAACTCCCTGCCCGACTGGCGCAATTTCGGCATTGTGCTGCGCGTGTTGATCGGCGCCAATCTAGCTCTGGCCCTGGCCGCACTGGTGCAAGCCGGTGGACTGCCCGGCTGGCTATCGCGCTACTACGTCTTGGCCGCCTGGTGCGAGCCGCCGCTGCTGGGCGCAATCGGACTGTTGGCTCTGCTGCGCGACCAGCTCTGGCGTCTGCCCATTCGTTACGGCCGCCTCACCGTTATGGCCATTGCCGCGTTCTGTGCCTTTCTGCAGTACCACCTCTGGCTTTGGCTGGGTCTGGTCGATAGCGAACGCTGGGGAAACTGGCAGGCGGGACTATTGGGCACTGCCCTGGCAGCACTCTTGCTGCACTACCTCGAACTGCGCGCCCGCGCCCATTCGCCAGCAATTGCGGAAGCCCGATTGATGGCGCTCAACGCCCGCATCCGGCCACACTTCCTGTTCAATGCCATCAACGCCGTGCTTTCCCTCATTCGCGCCCAGCCCAAACAAGCCGAGAGCGCCCTCGAAACCATTTCCGATCTCTTTCGCGCTGCCCTGCGAGACCCGGCCGACTGGCTGCCACTGTCCGAAGAAATCTCACTCTGCCGGCAATATCTCGAACTCGAAAAACTTCGCCTAGGCGAGCGCCTGCAAGTCGAATGGGATATCCGCTCGGTGCCTCTCGACACCCTGATCCCACCCCTGATGCTACAGCCGCTAGTGGAAAATGCCGTCTTTCATGGCATCGAACCAGCTCCGGACGGCGGCACCATCCGGATTATTTTCATGCGCAAGGACAATGATCTGGTTATCGAGGTTGCCAACCAACATTGCAACACCCCCCGCCAATCAGCCGGCAACCAGATTGCGCTCACCAATATCCGCGAACGCCTGGCTTTGTATTACGATCTTGAAGCCCGGCTCGAAATCGATCAATCTGACACCCACTATCGCATTCGTATTGTGCTGCCATGCCAAACCAGGAACAACCACTATCCATACTGATCGTCGACGACGAACCGCCGGCGCGCGCCCGGCTGCGTGAACTTCTCGCCGATATCGCCCCGCATTTTCCGCTCGAAGTTGTTGGTGAGGCTGAAAACGGCGTGCATGCGCTCTCGCTGCTCGATGAACATAGCGCTGACGTCGTCATCACCGATATCCGCATGCCGCGCATGGACGGCATTGAGCTGGTCGAACATCTGGGCAACCTGGAAAAACAACCCGATGTCATTTTTGCCACAGCCTATGACAACTACGCCGTCCAGGCCTTTGATCTCAACGCCATCGACTATCTTTTGAAACCCATCCGCGCCCAGCGCCTGCAAAACGCACTGGAAAAAGTCAGGCAAACCAATAGACCATCTTTACCCAAGCTTGCCGCCATCGGCCAGGAATTGCGTGGTGGTGGCCGCACCCATCTCTCCTGCCAGGAACGTGGCCGTCTGTTGCTAGTGGCGGTGGACGAAATCCTCTATTTCAAGGCCGACCTGAAATACGTCACGGCCCGCACTCGCGACCGCGAATATCTTCTTGATGAAGCACTCACCCACCTGGAAGAAGAATTTGCCGGACGTTTCATCCGCCTGCACCGGGCAGCGCTGGTTGCCAAGAACGCCATCGCTGGCTTCGAGCGGGCGGCAGGAGACGATGTCGAAGCCTATGGCTGGACGCTATTGCGCGGCATTCCCGACCGCCTGCCCGTTAGCCGCAGACAGTGGAGTTTGGCAAAATCTTTCGCCAAAGGAAGTTGACGCAGAGAAAACCAAATGTGTTTTCAACTTCGATAGTCGGCGTTGATTTTAACGTAGTCGTAGGATAGATCGCAGCTATAGACGGTCGCCTTGGCATCACCACGGCCCAGCAAGACGCGCACCGTAATCTCTGGCCGCTTCATGACGCGGGCGCCATTGGCTTCGGTGTAATTCAACGCCCGACCGCCATGCTCGGCCACCAACACATCGTCGAGCCAGACACGCACTTGATTGACGTCAAGATCGGCAATGCCGGCATAGCCGACTGCTGCTAGAATGCGACCAAGATTGGGGTCGGAAGCAAAAAAAGCCGTTTTGACCAGTGGCGATTGGCCAATAGCGTAACCAACCTTGCGGCATTCGTCAGCATCGCGTCCGCCCTCAACGGCAATAGTGATGAATTTGGTGGCACCCTCGCCATCGCGCACAATGGCCTGCGCCAGTTCAGCCGCCACCGCGATGATCGCCGCTTTGACTTCCGCCCAGCCGGCTTCGTAGCCGGTGACAAATTTCGCTCCAGACTGACCGCTCGCCATCAGGATGAAAGAATCGTTGGTCGAGGTATCGCCATCGACCGTAATGCAGTTAAAAGAAGCATCTGCCGCTTCCTTGACCAGTTTTTCGAGCAAGGGCTGCGCGATACCGGCATCAGTAGCAACAAAGCCGAGCATGGTCGCCATGTCGGGTCGGATCATGCCAGCCCCCTTGGCCATGCCAGTGATCGTCACTTCCGCCGCCGCCACTGTGACGCGGCGCGAAGCCACTTTGGCAACGGTATCGGTGGTCATGATGGCGTGCGCTGCCGCATGCCAGTGATCGGTTTCGAGATCGTCAAAACAGGGCTGCAGGCCTGAAACCAGACGATCGACCGGCAGCGGTTCGAGAATGACGCCAGTTGAAAAAGGCAAAACAGACTGCGGGCTGATGCCAAAAAGATGCGCTGCCGCTGTGCAGGTTTCCTTGGCGGCCAACATGCCAAGCTCCCCAGTTCCTGCGTTGGCAATGCCCGTATTGATAACCAGGGCGCGGATGCCAACCCCCGATTGCAGATGCTCACGACAAACCAGCACCGGCGCCGCACAAAAGCGGTTGCTGGTAAAGACACCGGCAACATTGCAACCTGGATCAAGGGCAATCAAGGTCAGGTCTCGCCGATCTTTCTTGCGAATTTCAGCCTTGGCAGTACCGAGCAGGAAACCAGCGACCGCAAAGACTTGATCGCGGGAGGGGGTCATGTAGTTGACAGGCATTGCGCACCTCAAACATCAAGGCGAAGCTGGAGCCAGGCGACAAGCCGGCCAGCGACGCAGACAGTAGATAAACTACGGCAAGAAGCTGGCTGGCGCAGGCAACAACACGCCAGCGAGTACCGCTAGGACAGCTTGCCGTGGCACTGCTTGTACTTCTTGCCACTGCCACATGGGCAAGGATCGTTGCGTCCAACCTTTGGCGCAGCCACATAGGGTTGCTGTGCTGCCAATTCCGCTTCGGCTTCAGCCTCACCGCCCAGAGCCTCGTCATAGCTGGCATGCCGGTACTGAACATTGTGCACTTCAGCCGGCGGCGGTACGACTTCATCGACCTCTTCCGGCGAACGAATCTGCACGGTGAAAACTATGCGGGTAACTTCCTTGCGGATCAGTTCGAGCAAACCCTCAAAAAGTTCAAAGGATTCGCGCTTGTATTCCTGTTTGGGGTTTTTCTGGGCGTAGCCGCGCAGGTGGATACCTTGACGCAGGTGGTCAAGCGCCGCCAAATGTTCGCGCCAATGATTGTCGAGCACCTGCAACATGACGTTGCGCTCGAACTGACGAAACCCTTCAACCCCTACCGTTTCAACTTTGGCCAAATAGATTTCATCCGCCATTTTTTGCAAGCGTTCGAGGATGGCTTCATCGCCCAGCGTCGGCTCTGACTTGATCCATTCGCCCACTGGCGCCAGCATCCGCAACTCGTCAGCCAATGCTTTTTCCAGCGCCTCGATTTCCCACTGTTCTTCGACCGAGTCTTTCGGCACCCAGGTGCGGAAAATATCCTCAACCACGCCTTGCCGCATGCTGGTGATGGTTTCGGAAATATCGTCGGATTCGATCAATTCGTTGCGCTGGGCGTAAATTACCTTGCGCTGGTCGTTAGCAACATCGTCGTATTCCAGCAACTGCTTGCGAATATCGAAATTGCGCGCTTCCACCTTGCGCTGTGCCGATTCAAGCGAACGGGTCACCAGCGGATGCTCGATGGCTTCACCTTCCGGCATCTTGAGGCGATCCATGATGGAACGCAGGCGCTCGCCAGCAAAGATGCGCAGCAAGTCATCATCAAGTGACAGATAAAAGCGCGAGGAACCCGGATCACCCTGGCGGCCGGAACGACCACGCAACTGATTGTCGATACGGCGTGATTCGTGGCGCTCGGAACCAATGATATGCAAACCGCCAGCATCAACGACCTGCTGGTGCGGCTTTTGCCACTCTTCGCGCAGAGCAGCGATAGCCCTTTCCTTTTCACTCGGGCTGAGGCTCTCGTCGTCACGGATCGCGTCGACCTGATTTTCAATGTTGCCGCCGAGGACAATATCGGTACCACGACCAGCCATATTGGTAGCGATCGTGATCATGCCAGCGCTGCCGGCCTGTACCACAATCTGGGCTTCACGCGCGTGCTGCTTGGCGTTCAACACCTGATGCGGCAAATTGGCCTTGTCGAGCAAACCGGAGAGTAGTTCCGAATTCTCGATTGAGGTGGTGCCAACCAACACCGGTTGCCCACGTTCATGGCAATCGCGAATATCGGCAATGATCGCCGCGTGTTTTTCATCCGCCGTCTTGAATACCATGTCATTGCGGTCGTCTCGAACCATCTTTTTGTGCGTCGGCACGACGACAGTTTCCAGACCATAGATCTGATGGAATTCGTAGGCTTCCGTATCGGCCGTACCGGTCATGCCGGACAGCTTCTTGTACATGCGGAAATAATTCTGGAAAGTGATCGAGGCGAGCGTCTGGTTTTCGCTCTGGATGGCGACGCCTTCTTTGGCTTCCACCGCCTGGTGCAGACCGTCAGACCAGCGCCGACCCTGCATCAGACGGCCGGTGAACTCATCGACAATGATGACTTCGCCGTTCTGCACCACATATTGCTGGTCGCGGTGGAACAGGGTCATTGCGCGCAAAGCGGCATTCAGGTGGTGCATCAGGGTAATGTTGGCGGATTCATAGAGCCCGCGACCTTCACGCAGCAAGCCCATTTCCATCAGAATCTGCTCGGAATGCTCGTAACCGGCTTCCGACAGAAAAACCTGGTGACCCTTTTCATCGACCCAGTAATCGCCCTCGCCATTTTCTTCGGCACATCGTGTAAGTTGCGGCACCACCAGTTTCATGCGCTCGTACATCTCGGTGTGGTCTTCAGACTGACCGGAGATGATCAGTGGTGTGCGTGCTTCGTCGATCAGGATGGAATCGACCTCATCGACAATGGCAAAATTGAGGCTGCGCTGCACCCGCTCATTGGCAGCGTAAACCATGTTGTCGCGCAGATAGTCAAAGCCAAATTCATTGTTGGTGCCGTAGGTGACATCAGCAGCGTAGGCCTTCTGCTTGCTGTCGTGATCCATCTGCGACAGATTGACGCCGACCGTCAGCCCCAGAAAATTGTGCAAGCGACCCATCCAGGCCGCATCACGGCTGGCCAGATAATCGTTCACCGTGATGACATGCACACCCTTGCCGGACAGGGCATTGAGATAGGAGGGCAAAGTTGCCACCAGCGTCTTGCCTTCGCCAGTTCGCATTTCGGCAATTTTGCCGTTATGCAGCACCATGCCGCCGATCATTTGCACGTCAAAATGGCGCAATCCCAAGGCGCGCTTACCTGCCTCGCGCACAACGGCAAAGGCTTCCGGCAGCAAGTCGTCAAGCGTCTCGCCTTCGGTGTAACGTTTGCGGAATTCATCGGTCTTGGCGCGCAACTGCTCGTCACTCAAGGCCTGCATCGACTCTTCAAGCGCGTTGATTTGCTTGACCGTCTTGGAATATTGCCGAATCAGCCGGTCGTTACGGCTGCCGAAAATCTTTTTGAGAATACCGGGAATCATGACGATGAGAAAAGCAGGGATGGCGGGAAAGGCGAGATTCTATCACGCCATATCCCCACAACCGCATTAGCACTCCCGGCAAGTTCGCCAGAAACAATTTCAGTGCGTCTGTGCCTGCGCGAAATTGTCGCCTTGCCGCAGGAAGACGGCCGGATTTTGCGCCACACCCATCATCCGTACTTCAAAATGCAGATGCGGCCCGGTTGAACGTCCCGTGCTGCCCACCAGCCCGACGCGCTGGCCACGGCGAACCATCTGACCCGGCTTGATATCGATTTGCGACATATGAGCATAGCGCGAAATCAGGCCATCGCCATGATCGATGTCGACCATGTTGCCAAAGGCGTGATGGTATTCCGCCACCACGGCCACACCAGCGGCGGCTGCAGAAATCGGCGTACCCGGAGGTGCGACAAAGTCGATACCTTCATGCATGGCACGCACCCCGGCCAGCGGATCGGAGCGATAACCGTAGCTGGAACCGATACGCGAAGCATTCACGGGCAGCATGGTCGGCAACAAACGTTCGCGCACCCGTTTTTCCAGAAAACGGGACTCCAGCATTGACAGCTCATCCGTTTTGAATTCGACCTGCCGGGTCAGGCGCTCGATCTGCTGCTGCAAATCGGTGTAGGTCGCAGGCGTCGCCACAAAGGGGCCACCCTGTCCATCCGGCTTGCTTTGTGTTTTGGCCGGTGGCGCGCTTTCGCGCCCCATGCCCGCCAGTCTGGACAGGCGTTCGCCCAGACTGTCGAGTTGAATGACCTGCGCCTGCAATTCACCAACACGCGTTGCCATGAAACTCAGGTTATTGCTCATCACTTCCTGTGTTTTCAGGTTTTCCTTGCGCTGCAGGGAAGTCATCAAATCACGCACAAAAGGCAAGCGCAATTCCATCGACAGCCAGGAAAAAGTGAGCGAAGTCAGAATGACCAGGCCGAAAAAAGCAAGTGCCGCAAAAAGCATGTGCTGCGGCATAATGGTGAAGTTTCTGGCGGTTTTAAGGTGCCGCGAGACAAGAATAATTTGCACGGATTCCTCCTCCTATGCACGGTTCGCTTCTGCAATTCCTCGGTACCGAAGACGGCGCCGCCAGGGTTCTGGCACATGCCGAGTTATTGCTTCGACTGTCGCGCCGGTACGAAACAATAGTTCCGGCCGGCCTGGGCCACGTCTCACGCGTGGCTAATTTCAAGTCAGGTGTTGTCATCATTCACGCCGATAACGGCGCCGCAGCCGCAAAACTCAGGCAAATGAGCACGAGCCTTTGTCAACTGCTTGCTAAAGATTTTTGCGAGTGTAACGGCATAGAAATCAAAGTGCAACCCCGAAAAACTCCAGCACAATCAATCCCTTCAAAACCTCAACCCTTATCTGACAAAGTCAAAGACTGTTTACAGGGCACTCTACAGGGGTTGCCGGAAAAATCGCCGCTACGCGCGGCACTGGAAAAATTACGCAATTCCTGACCCGTTTTTGCAGGCAATTTGTAAATACCGTCATTGCGAGCGTAGAGAAGCAATTTCATCCAGCCTTGGAGATTGCCACGAACCTGACGGCTCTCGTAATGACATGTTACCGTGCATTGCCATTGCGAAAGCATTTGCGATCCGTAATAACACAGCGGACATTCAGACAATATATTGTTTTGAAAGCAATATCTACCCGCCCGACCGGCAGTTTAGATCAGGCTTTTCCTTTGCGACCCTTGGCATCATGGCGGCAAAGCTGCTTTTTCAAGGCTTATCGAAATTTTTGGCCTTTTCCGGATAATTCTCGCGCACATAGCGTTCGTAACGCTTTTGCAAATCCGGCCCCTGCTTTTGAATTTCACGCATGATGTGACCCGCCGACCAAATCACGACCACAATGCCGCCAATCGCACAAACAGCCGCTTCGGCAATCGAAGTCGGGAAACTGACAAAAAAGGCGCCTTTGCCGATAGCAAACCAGCTCACTCCCATGGCAAAGCAGGACAGACCAAAAACGTCACCCAGAGCATAGAGGGCAATGAGACCCGTCATGCGGGGACGGGGAGGACGATTCATCAGTGACATGCTGGCTCACAATCAGGAAGACGGGAGAATGGACTCTGTTTCAAGCCGGCTGTTCCAGCCAGCGGGCAATGCCCTGCGGAGCGCTGTCGATTTCATCAAAGCTGACCAATTCCCAACTTTCCGGATGCGCCAGCAGTTCGCGCGCCAGCAGGTTGTTGAGTGCATGACCGGATTTGTGGGCGGAAAAGGCTGCCAGGAGCGGATGACCAAGCAGATAAAGGTCACCAATAGCATCAAGTAGCTTGTGTTTGACGAATTCGTCGGGATAACGCAGGCCATCGGCGTTGAGCACCCGGTATTCGTCGAGAACGATGGCATTGTCGAGACCGCCGCCGAGCGCCAGATTGTTTTCACGCAACCATTCAACTTCCTGCATGAAGCCGAAGGTACGCGCCCGCGCTACTTCATGCGAATAGGAATTTTCGGCAAAATCAAAGACCGATTCCTGTGCCGAACGCCCAATGGCGGGATGCTTGAAAACAATGGAAAAAGTCAGTTTATAGCCATCGAAAGGCTCGAAACGCGCCCATTTGTCGTCATCCCTGACTTCAATCGGCTGGGTGACGCGGATGAACTTCTTGCTCGCATTCTGCTCTTCGATACCGGCAGACTGAATCAGAAAAACGAAAGGCGCCGACGAACCATCCAAAATGGGAACTTCGGGGGCATCGAGATCAATATAGGCGTTGTCGATACCAAGACCGGCCAGTGCCGACATCAGGTGTTCGATGGTACCCACTTTAACGCCATCGCGCTCCAGGCAGGAGCACATGCGGGTATCGCCAACCAAAAGGGCATTGGCGGCAAGATCGACCGGTTGCGGCAGATCAACCCTGCGAAAAACAATGCCGGTATCGGGCGCAGCCGGTCTCAGGGTCATATTGACCTTGACACCGCTATGCAGGCCAACGCCTGAGGCGTTAACCAGCGACTTGAGCGTTCGCTGCCGGATCATATGCAACAAAAAAGTTGGGGAAGACCGCATTTTAACACGCGGCGGCACTTCCCCTCCCAAGAGGCGATCAGTTTTACGGCTTGTTACAGCATCAATCTGCCTGCTTGCGCAGGAAAGCCGGAATATCGTAGCGATCAACGCCACTGTTGGCCAAAGCTTCGACCTGGGCATTGCGTTTGCGCACCACTGCCGGTACATCCGAAATCTCGGTGTAGTTGACACTGCCGCTGGCATCATAGGTTCCGGTAGACTGGGCTTGTACTACCGGGGTATTAATGACTTCAAAGGTCTGACGACGGGCAGCGGCCAGACCAAGGCCAGTAGCAACAACCGTGACGCGCAGGGAATCAGCCATCAGGTCATCATAAACGGCACCAAAGATGATGTGGGCGTCCTCTGCCGCAAAAGTCTTGACGGTGTTCATTACCTCATTGACTTCCTTCATCTTGAGGTTGCCCTTGGCTGCCGTGATATTGACCAGTACGCCACGGGCGCCAGACAAATTGACACCTTCCAGCAGGGGCGATGCCACCGCCTGCTCGGCCGCAATGCGGGCGCGATCAACGCCGGAGGAAACGGCGGAGCCCATCATGGCGCGCCCCATTTCGCCCATGACCGTGCGTACATCTTCAAAGTCGACATTGACCAGACCGGGGTAAGTGATGATTTCAGCAATACCGCCGACGGCGTTTTTCAGCACATCGTCCGCCGCCTTGAAGCAATCATCGACATCGGCGTCTTCGCCCATAACATCCATCAGCTTGTCGTTGAGGATGACGATAAGGGAATCGACATGCTTGCCAAATTCGGCAATGCCGGCCTCGGCCGACTTCATGCGCTTGCCACCTTCAAAGGAGAAGGGCTTGGTGACCACGCCGACAGTCAGGATACCCATTTCGCGCGCCACTTCCGCCACCACAGGAGCAGCGCCTGTACCGGTGCCGCCACCCATGCCGGCAGTGATGAACACCATGTTGGCGCCCTGCATTGCTGCGCGGATTTCGTCCTTGTGCGCTTCGGCGGCGGCCTGCCCGGCCTCCGGACGAGCGCCGGCGCCAAGACCAGTCTTGCCCAGACTGACCTTGACATGCGCCGTATTGCGCAAGAGCGCCTGGGCATCGGTGTTGGCGGCGATGAATTCTACCCCCTGCACCCCTTCCCGGATCATGTGCTCAACCGCATTACCACCAGCGCCACCGACTCCGACTACCTTGATAATCGTGCCGCAATTTTCTTCCTTGTCGATGATTTCAAACATTGATCGCCTCCCTTACAAAAAACCATTAAAAATTCTTGGCAAGCCAAGATTTCATCCTTGACATCACATCTTTCATGCTGCGTGTCTCACTTACTTTTTGGCCGCGCTTTCTCTGCGTCTGCGCTTCCAGCAACAACCCGTAGGATGTTGAAAAACGGGGGTTCTGCACGACGTCGGCCAGACTGCCACTGTATTTCGGCAATCCGAGCCGCACAGGCATATGGAAAAGCTCCTCACCCAATTCGATCATGCCGGGCATCACCGCCGCGCCACCCGTAATGACGAGCCCGGAGGACAGCACCTCTTCAAACCCTGCCCGGCGCAGCTCGTTCTGAATCAACTCATAGAGCTCTTCGACGCGCGGCTGGATAACATCGGCCAGAGCCCGGCGTGACATCTTGCGGCTAGGCCGCTCGTCGACACCGGCCACTTCCAGCGTTTCCGCCGGGTCAGCCAGCTGGGACAGAGCGCAGCCGTATTTGCACTTGATATCCTCGGCCTCGCGCGTCGGCGTTCTGAGCGCCATGGCGATGTCGTTGGTAATCTGGTCGCCGGCAATTGGTGTCACCGAAGTGTGGCGAATGGCGCCCTGCGTCCAAACGGCCAGATCGGTCGTGCCGCCACCAATATCAACCAGACAGACACCCAGGTCTTTCTCGTCCTCGGAAAGCACGGCATAACTGGAAGCCAGCGGCTGCAGCACCAGATCATTGACCTCCAGACCACAGCGACGCACGCATTTGACAATATTCTGGGCGGCCGAAACGGCGCCGGTAACAATATGCGTTTTCACCTCGAGCCGCATGCCGCTCATGCCGATCGGCTCACGGATGCCGTCCTGACCATCAATGATGAATTCCTGGGTCAGGATATGGAGAATTTCCTGGTCAGCCGGGATGGGCATAGCGCGTGCGGTCTCGATGACGCGCTCAACATCCATCTGCGTCACTTCCTTGTCCTTGATCGCCACCATGCCCGGCGAATTGAAGCTCTTGATATGGCTGCCAGCGATGCCGGTATAGACATCCTTGACCTTGCAATCAGCCATCAGCTCGACTTCCTGGATAACGCGCGAGATGGTATGAACCGTTTCCTCGATATTGACCACGACGCCTTTTTTCAAGCCGCGCGAGTCCTGCGATCCCATGCCAATCAAATTGAGCCGCCCGTCGTTGGTCAGTTCCGCTACCAACGCCACTACCTTCGAGGTGCCGATATCGAGCCCAACCACCAGATCTTTATTTTCCCTGCTCATTGCTTCCCCTCAACCCTTGCCACGCAGCGCGAACCCGTTCGGATAGCGCAAATCAACCACTGACGGGCGCGTTGGCCGCTTTGCCACCGCTCCCGGATACACTTCGACAAAACGCGCCAACCTTACATTGACCGGCGATTTCGACTGTTCTCGTCCCAACTCGATCAACATGCCGTCGTCCAGCCTGATCTGCCAGGCCATTCGCGGCGATAACCGAACTTGCGCCGGTTTTTGCCCGATGGGCGCCAAAATTCGGGAAAATTCGCCATAACGCTGCAGAACTTCCGATGCCGAACCTGTCGGCCCATAAACCAGCGGCAAGTCTTTTGCCTCCGATTCGACGAGCACCGCAGTAAATACCTCGCCAAACGAGTTCACCAGTTCGTTTCGACCCACATGACCATAAGCGTCCTCCCAGCGCGCCACCGGCCGATGTTCCTCGATCGCCAATTCGAGCTGCGATGACCATTTGCGGCGCACCTCGGCGTTCCGTACCCAGGGCAGGGTTTCTGTCGCCGCCCGCACATTTTCCAGATTGATGCTGAAAAAATTGCCGGCAAAACGACCCGCCAACGCCTGCTCCAGTTCGTCGCGCTTGATCTGCCGCAATTCCTCCTTCACGACCACCTGCTTGATCGGCAAGGAAGGAACGCGCACAGCCCAGACCACCAGCGCTGTCAGCAGTGCCGCTGCCGCTGCAACATAAAGCAGATCGGCCAGGGCGTTCAAGAGTTGCGGTTTGTCCCACATTCATCCGTCCAGATCCGCCAGCATGAGTACGCGTCGCACCAGTTCCGGGTATTCCACCCCGCTTGCACGCGCCGCCATCGGTACCAGGGAATGATCAGTCATGCCCGGTGCCGTATTCACTTCCAGAAAATAATGTTGCCCCGCTTCATCCATCAGAAAGTCGACACGTCCCCAGCCACGCGCACCCAGGATACGGAAGGCTGCCAACGCTCCGGCACGGATTTCCGCTTCTTTTTCAGCCGACAGGCCGCAGGGGCACAGATAACGCGTGTCGTTACGCAGATACTTGGCTTCGTAATCATAAAACTCGGTCGTGGGTTCGATTTTGATAATGGGCAGCGCCTCGCCCCCCACAATCGCAACGGTATATTCGCCGCCGAGCACGGCGCGTTCAGCAATCACCAGTGGATCGTGCCTGGCAGCTTCGGCATAAGCCGCAGCCAGCTCTCCGGCAGACTTGACCTTGCTGATACCGATGGAAGAACCCTCGCGCGCCGGCTTGACGAAGAGGGGCAAGCCCAATTTGCGCTCAATGGCGGCAAAATCACTTTCTGCCGTCAGCACCGCGTATTCCGGCACCGGCAATCCGGCGGCCTGCCACATCAGTTTGGTACGGAATTTATCCATACCAACAGCAGAGGCCAACACCCCAGGCCCTGTATAGGGAATGCGCAGCAACTCGAGCGCGCCCTGCATGGTGCCGTCTTCGCCATGCCGGCCGTGCAGGGCGATGAACGCCCGGTCATAGCCTTTCAATTCATTCAGGCTGCGCTCGGCCGGATCGAAGGCCTCGGCATCAATACCCTGGCCGACCAACGCTGCCAACACACGCGAACCGCTATTGAGCGAAACCTCTCTCTCGGCAGAAGTCCCACCAAAGAGCACTGCCACCTTGCCTAATTCCTTATTCGTCATTCTGTATCCACCAATTTAGCCGGAACGCCGCCAATTGAACCTGCGCCCATGGTCAGCACCACATCACCGTCTTTCGCCACCGACAGGATCGCCTGCGGCATGTCACCAATTTCTTCTACAAACAGCGGCTCGATCTTGCCGCCCACACGCAAGGCGCGCGCCAGGGCGCGGCCATCGGCCGCCACAATCGGCGCTTCGCCAGCCGGATAAACCTCACCCAACACCAGAGCGTCGACCGTCGCCAGCACCTTGACGAAATCCTCGAAGCAGTCACGGGTGCGGCTGTAGCGATGTGGTTGGAAGGCCAGAACAAGCCGTCTCCCCGGGAATGCGCCGCGCGCTGCCGCCAGGGTTGCCGCCATTTCGACCGGGTGGTGGCCATAGTCATCGACCAAGGTGAAACTACCGCCGGCAACCAGGGCGATCTCGCCATAGCGCTGGAAGCGGCGGCCAACCCCCTTGAATTCGACCAGCGCCTTGATGATGGCCTTGTCGCTTACTTGTACTTCGGTCGCCACGGCAATCGCCGCCAAGGCATTAAGCACATTGTGCATTCCCGGCAGGTTGAGCACGATGGGCAGACGCGACACCGAGCCATTGACGCGCACCACATCAAAATGCATCTGGCCTTCTACCGCCCGGACATTTTCGGCGCGCACATTGGCTGCCGGATCGAGCCCGTAGGTCACGATCTGTTTGCTCACCTGCGGCAAAATAGCGCGCACATTGGCATCATCAGCACAGAGTACCGCCAGCCCGTAAAACGGCAAGCGATTGAGAAAATCGACGAAAGCACCCTTGAGCCGCTCGAAATCATGGCCATAGGTTTCCATGTGATCGGCGTCGATATTGGTCACAACCGAGACCACCGGCGACAGGAAAAGGAAGGAAGCATCAGACTCGTCGGCTTCGGCCACGATGAAGTCGCCCTGACCCAAACGGGCATTGGCACCTGCTGCATTGAGGCGGCCACCAATGACGAAAGTGGGATCAAGCCCGCCTTCAGCCAGAATGCTGGTCACCAGACTGGTGGTCGTCGTCTTGCCGTGTGTACCGGCGATGGCGATGCCATGTTTCAGACGCATCAGTTCAGCCAGCATCTGAGCGCGTGGCACGACGGGAATGTGTTTTTCGCGGGCGGCCTGGACTTCCGGGTTGTCTTCCTTGACCGCAGTCGACACAACAACCGCATCGGCACCGACAATATTGCCCACATCGTGACCTTGCACAAGACGTATGCCCTGTTTTTTCAGCCTCTGTGTCGTCGCGTTGCTCGCCAGATCGGAACCACTGACGATATAGCCGAGATTGGCCAGCACTTCGGCGATACCGCTCATGCCAGAACCGCCAACACCGACAAAATGGATATGTTTGACCTTGTGTTTCATTTCACCATCTCTTCACAAACCCTTGCCACCTCGGCAGCAGCTGTCGGCCGCGCAACATTGCGCGCCTTTTCAGCCATTTGCAGCAATTGACTGCGGCTATAGTTGCGGATCAGCGCCACTGATTCTGGCGTCATCTGACTCTGCGGCAATTTGAAAGCCGCCCCGACATTGAACAGGAAGCGCGCATTGAAGCACTGGTGGTTATCGACCGCATGCGGGAAAGGCACCAGAATGCTGGCAATTCCAGCCGCTGCCAGTTCAGCAACGGTAAGCGCCCCCGCCCGGCAGATCACCAGATCCGCCCAACCATAAGCACCCGCCATATCCTCGATAAACGCCACACAGTGCGCATGCACGCCGGCCTCTGCATAATTGGCCTTGAGTTGCTCGAGATGTTTTTCTCCGGCCTGATGCACGACCTGCGGACGCTCGTCTTCGCGTAGCAGAGCCAATCCTTTGGGAACGACCTCGTTCAAGGCCTGCGCACCAAGACTACCGCCAATCACCAGCAAGCGCAAAGCGCCGTCACGATCGGCAAAACGTTCCATTGGCTCCGGCAAGGCGGCGATTTCAGGACGTACCGGATTGCCAACCCATTCTGCTTTTTTGACCACCTCGGGAAAACCGCTCAGCACACGGCTGGCAACCCAGGCCAGGAAGCGATTAGCCATGCCAATGACTGAATTTTGCTCATGAATGACAAGCGGAATTCGATGCAGGGCAGCCATCAAGCCACCCGGAAAAGTGATGTAACCGCCCATGCCGAGCACGACATCCGGTCGCACGGCGCGAATGGCCTTGCTCGCCTGCCAGCAGCCCCGTAGCAGATTAACCGGCAACATGAGTTTGCGAACCAAGCCTTTGCCGCGCAAAGCACCAAATTCGACAAAGCGGATCTCAAAGCGACGCTCCGGCACCAGTTTGGCTTCCATCCCATTCGGGTTGCCCAGCCAAATGACACGCCAGCCTTTATCGCGCAATTGATCGGCGACAGCCAGGGCAGGGAAAATATGGCCGCCGGTTCCGCCTGCCATTACCAGCAGAGTCGGTTTGTCGCAGCTTGCAAGCATTGGCGAATGGCTCATAGTTTGCCCCCTCGCATGAGTTGCCTGTTTTCCCAGTCCACTCGCAGCAACAGGCCAATCGCCAGACAATTAGCCAGAATGCCGGACCCACCGAAACTCATTAGTGGCAGGGTCAAACCTTTGGTCGGCAGCATGCCGACATTGACGCCCATATTGACAAACGCCTGCACACCAATCCAGATGCCGATGCCCATCGCAAATAGCGCCGGGTACAGACGCCCCAGGTTAACCGACTGCCGGCCGATGACGAAGGCGCGCTGAACGAGTACAGCAAAGAGCAGAACAACAATGAGCACTCCGACAAAACCGAGTTCTTCGGCAATGACCGCCAACAGGAAATCGGTATGCGCCTCTGGCAAGTAGAAGAGTTTTTCAACACTGCCACCCAGCCCGACACCAAACAACTCACCACGGCCAAAGGCAATCAGCGAATGCGATAACTGGTAGCCCTTGCCAAATGCATCAGCCCAGGGATCCATAAATCCGAAAATCCGGTCGCGCCGGTAGGGTGAGAAATAGATGAGCAGGGCAAAAGCCACCAGCAACAAGCAAAACAGTGTGGCAAAAAGCCTTGCCCGCATGCCACCCAGGAACAGAATGCCGAATACAACCGAAGTAATCACCACAAAAGCGCCAAAATCGGGTTCCATCAACAGCAAACCACCAACCACCACCATGGCGCCTGCCAGCGGCAAAAAAGCCTGCTTCAGGTCGTGCATGACCGGCATTTTGCGCACCGTGTAATCGGCGGCATAGAGCACGGCAAATAATTTCATCAATTCCGACGGCTGCAGATTAACCACAAACAAGGGCAACCAACGGCGGGCGCCATTGACTTCGCGGCCAAGGCCGGGGATGAGCACAAGGATAAGCATCAGCGCACCCGCCATGAATAGCCAGGGCGCCGCCTTTTGCCACATGGTCAGCGGAAATTGGAAGGCGCAAGCGCCCGCCAGCAGGCCAATACCTAAAAAGACACTGTGGCGCATCAGAAAATAGGCGGGCTGCTGACCGGTAAAGCGCGAGGCCTCTGCCGTCGCGATCGAGGCCGAGTACACCATCACCAGACCACCAAACAACAAAATCAAGGCGCTCCACAAGAGGAGCGGATCGACCTCGGCGGGCATGCGGCGCGGCGAATCGAGGACGCCGATCATCATGCTGGCAGCCCCTTCACCGCAGCGACAAAAGATTCTGCACGGTGTTCATAATTGCGGTACATATCGAAGCTGGCACAGGCCGGCGACAGCAATACACAATCACCCGGCTGCGCCTGTCCGGCTAGCCAGCGCACCGCTTCTGCCATGTCGGCACAACGTTGCATAACCAGTCCGCAGCCTTGCAAAACCGTCTCGATCAACGGCGCATCGCGACCGATCAGCGCTACCGCACGGCCATGCTTGGCCAGCGCCGCTTTCAAGGGCGAGAAATCCTGACCCTTGCCATCACCGCCAAGAATGATTGCCACCGGCCGCCCCATGCCTGCCACCGCCGCCAGCGTGGCGCCAACATTGGTTCCCTTGGAATCGTCAACATAAAGCACCTTGCCAATTTCAGCGACTTTTTCAACCCGATGCGGCAACCCCTGGAACGTCTTCAGAGCTGGTAACAATTTCGCTGCTTCAACGCCAATCGCCTGACACAAGGCCAGCGCCGCCATGACATTGGCAGCATTGTGCAACCCGGCAATGGGCAGGGATTTGAGCGTGACCAGTTTTTCCTCGCCGCGATAGATTGCCTTTTTTGCAATGCCGTAATCGACGCTGCGCGACGGCGCATCCAGGCCAAAAGTCACCATGCGCCGATCAAAGCGGGCATTACCCAGCGAATAATCATCGTTACGATTAAGCACCATGGCGCCGGAGCCCTGGAATACTCGCGACTTCGCGTCAACATAGGCTCGCAGACTGCCTTCATAACGATCGAGATGATCTTCGCTGATATTGAGCAGCGTGGCCACACTCGAGTGAAGGCTATAGGTCGTTTCTAGCTGGTAACTGGAAAGTTCTAGCACCCAAACCGGTGATGGAGCGTCCTCACCGGCATCGTCGAGGTATTGCATCAGCGCATCGAGTGCCGATGGCGAAATATTGCCACAAGCAATAGCCGGAACGCCGGCGCCATTGAGTAGATGCGCGGCCAGCGCGGTCGTCGTTGTCTTGCCGTTGCTGCCGGTAATGGCGATAATTTTCGGGTTCTTCCACAGGCTATAAACGCCAAGGGCGAACAGCTCGATTTCGGATATCACCGGCAATTCAGAATCGACCAACAGCGGTGTCGAAGCCGGAACACCCGGGGAGAGGGCAATGATATCGATTCCGGCCAGAATTTTGCCGGAAAACGCTCCAGTCATCAGCTCAGCATCCGGCACGGCGGCTTTGAGCTCGGCGACATTGGGAGGATCCTGCCGTGAATCGGCAACCCGCACAAAGGCACCCTGACGATCCAGCCAACGTGCCATGGCCAGCCCGGATTCACCGAGGCCGACGACCAGAAAGCGCTTGTCTGTGAGGTTTGCCGATTCCATGATTTACCTCAACTTCAGGGTGGAAAGGCCAAACAGCACCAGGATGATGGTAATGATCCAGAAGCGAACCACGACCTGCGTCTCTTTCCAGCCACTCTTCTCAAAATGGTGATGCAAAGGCGCCATGCGCAAAATGCGCCGGCCTTCACCGAATTTCTTGCGGGTATATTTGAAATAGCTCACCTGCAACATGACCGACAGGGTTTCAATCACGAAAACGCCTCCCATGATGAAGAGGACGATTTCCTGACGCACGATGACGGCAACCGTGCCCAGCGCCGCGCCGAGCGACAAGGCGCCGACGTCGCCCATGAACACTTCCGCCGGATAAGCGTTGAACCAGAGAAAGCCGAGACCTGCCCCACCTATGGCGCCGAGCAGGATGCACAGTTCACCAGCGCCCGCCACATAGGGAATGAGCAGATAACCCGAATACAGCTTGTGTCCGGTCACATAGGCAAAAACCACCAGTGCCGCCGCGACCAGCACCGTTGGCATAATGGCCAGACCATCGAGCCCGTCCGTCAGATTGACAGCATTGCTGGTGCCGACGATGACAAAATAGCTCAGGGTAATAAAACCAACCACACCCATCGGATAACTGA
>Ga0316605_10000781_pt1 | contig 19865 bp, 12 predicted proteins | sample OWC_soil_day20_n_FD_207666 | JGI IMG/M metagenome (GOLD analysis project Ga0316605, IMG submission 207666) | Wetland soil microbial communities from Old Woman Creek delta, Ohio, United States - OWC_soil_day20_noCT | ecosystem: Environmental > Terrestrial > Soil > Wetlands | place: USA: Ohio...
CCTGACCGGTTCCACCGAGGAAGAACAGTTCCACTAAGCCACGACGGAAAAGCTCCATCGTGAGCCGCACCTAGCAGCAAAAAACGCCGCACTCCGCGAGGGGTGCGGCGTTTTCGTTTCACCGTAAAACCACACTAATAAATCAACTTTCTGGGAGAAACAGCATGAGCGAAGTCGTCTACGCTCACATTCGTGAGAATCCGAAGTTCAAAGAACTGGTCGCCCGTCGTTCGCGCTTTGCGTGGACGCTGTCGGTCATTGTGCTAACCCTGTTCTACGGCTTTGTCATGACCGTGGCCTTCATGCCGGCCAGCCTCGGCCAGCCGATCGCCGAAGGCTCCATGATTACCGTCGGCGTCGTCGCCGAACTGTTCATGTTCATCTTTTTCTGGGGTCTCACCGCCCTGTATGTGCGCCGCGCGAACACCGAGTTCGACGCCATCAACCAGGAAGTTGTTTCCGCCGCCTGGAAGGAGACCCGCAAATGAAGCGTCTTTCTTCCTTCCTCGCACTTCTGTGCGCCTCTGCCCTGGCCTTCGCCGGCCCGGCGGTTGAAATCACCGAGAAGCAAGCCACCAACTGGCATGCCATCGTGATGTTCCTGATCTTCGTTTCGATGACTATGGGTATCACCTACTGGGCCGCCGCGCGCACCAAGTCCACCGCCGACTTCTACACCGCCGGCGGCGGCATCACCGGCTTCCAGAACGGCCTGGCCATTGCCGGCGACTACATGTCCGCCGCCACCTTGCTCGGTCTCACCGCCATGGTTTACACCCAGGGCTACGACGGCTACATCTACATGCTGGCGTTCTTCGCCGGCTGGCCGATCATCCTGTTCCTGATGGCCGAACGCCTGCGCAACCTGGGCAAGTTCACCTTCTCGGACATCACCGCCTACCGCCTCGACCAGGGCAAGGTGCGCACCATGGCAGCGATTTCATCGCTCACCGTGGTCTGCTTCTACCTGATCGCGCAGATGGTCGGCGCCGGCCAGCTCATCAAGCTGCTGTTCGGCCTCGAATACAACGTCGCCATCTTCGCCGTCGGCATCCTGATGATGGTATACGTCACCTTCGGCGGCATGGTCGCCACCACCTGGGTGCAGATCATCAAGGCCTGCATGCTGCTCCTCGGTGGCACCACGGTGATGATCCTGGCCATGAGCCAGTTCGACTTCTCCTACAGCAACGTGCTGGAGAAAGCCACTGCCGTGCATAAGCTCGGCGCCAAGCTGATGTTCCCTGGCAGCCTGCTGGCCGACCCGGTCACCGCCATTTCATTGGGCCTTGGCCTGATGTTCGGCACCGCCGGCCTGCCGCACATCCTGATGCGTTTCTTCACCGTCACCGACGCCAAGGAAGCGCGCAAGTCCGTGCTCTACGCCTCGGGGTTCGTCGCCTACTTCTTCAACGTCATCTTCCTCATGGGCCTCGCCGGCATCCTCATCGTCGGCCAAAGCCCGGACTTCTTTGAAGGCGGCACGGTCGGCGGCAAGCTCATCGGCGGCGGCAACATGGTCGCCATGCACCTGGCCAAGGCCGTCGGCGGCAACATGCTGCTCGGCTTCCTCGCCGCTGTGGCCTTCGCCACCATCCTCGCCGTGGTTTCGGGCCTCGCCTTGGCCGGCGCCTCTGCCATCTCCCACGACATCTACGCCCGCGTCATCAAGAAAGGCACCGCCACCGAAGCCGCCGAAATCCGCGTCTCCAAAATCGCCACCATCTGCTTGGGCTTCGTCGCCATCGTGCTCGGCATCCTGTTCGAGAAGCAGAACGTCGCCTTCATGGTCGGCCTCGCCTTCGGCATCGCCGCCGCCGCCAACTTCCCGGTGCTGATCCTCTCCATGTACTGGAAGGGCCTCACCACCCGCGGCGCCCTCGCCGGCGGCTACGGTGGCCTGGTGTCGGCAGTGATGTTCGTGGTGCTGTCGAAGTCGGTGTGGGTGGATGTGTTCGGCTACAAGGCCGCGATCTTCCCCTACACCCAGCCCGCCCTGTTCGCCATGCCCATGGCCTTCCTGCTCGCCTACCTCGTCTCCATGAGCGACAGCAGCGCCCGCGCCAAGGCCGAAATCGAGGCCTTTGAAGACCAGTATGTGCGCGCCCAAACCGGCTTCGGCGCTTCAGGAGCCGCCAGCCACTAAGCAGCGCGAAGCATCAGCGGTTCAAACGCAACCGGCAGTCATCCTTGGGGTGGCTGCCGGTTTTTTATGGCAAGGATGATTGAATCAGGGAAGCAATGGATTGAAGGCGGGAGGCTACCGTTGCAGCCCGATCAACATAGGATTCATCCTGTATCACCATGCCCGGCAGAAAATTCTGGAAGTCCGGCATGGCCAGCAAGGCGGCGCATCGGTTCGCGAGATAGGCCCGCAACTCCCCTTCTGAAGTCGCAATTTCACCCAAGAGTTCGGCACGGCCGTCGATCACGTTAATGATGTCCTCAAGATCATGGCTGCGAAGAACATCCTCGTTGCCACGATCCGAGAAGGCCTCGAACTTGGTGGCGAGAAACAAGGGCGCACGGATGAGTCGAATAACAACGCCGCTGGGCAACTCAGTTTCCCGCGCCGAAGACACGACGAGGGGATACCAGCGGTTGGCAAAACCAAGAATGTCGGGATCGGTCGGCATCAGATCCACCTCCAGTTCCCTATAGCGCCAACGGCAGATCGGCGCTTCGGTCGCCATGTCCCGCACGAAGCCCAATTTGGAAAACTTGGCTTCCATCGCATGGTAGTTGCGCAAGGCGGCGACCTCGACCACCAGATCAACGTCGTAGGTAACACGGGGCATCGCCGCCCCCGCATCCGTCATCAACAAGCCTGCCGCGCAGCCGCCCACGAACACCAGTTCCTCGCGCAGCGAACCCAGCGCCAACGCGATCAGTTCGACCTTGGCAAGATTCGGGTCGTGAGGATTCAACTGAAAAAGCTCTCGATCAGGTCGCGGGCAGCATTGCGTTCGCGCGCCTGGCCCGAACGGATGGCATCGAACAGGGTTAGCAAGGCATAGAGCTTCTCATCCTTCATTGCCGCCTCCGGTACGGAAGGATAAAGCGGGGCCAGACTCAACCCACGAGCCGTTCCCTTGGCGCTTGGCCAGACCGGCACCGGATCGGCTGACGGCGCGATGATGGTATTCAGCGGCGGGGCCGCATACCCGGTTGGCACCCCCCGGCTCATCGCGCCCCAGATGGGCGGGAACGCATATTTGGCGCCGTTCAGCAGGAATTCCTTGAGTTGCGGTTTCAGAATCACCGGCCGGCGCTCTTGGAACATCAGCAGCCGCGCCACCACCGCGCGTTTGAGCGAAGCATGGACGGCGGACACGGCAAGGCCGGTGCGCTCGGCAAGCTCTGGGTAAGTCAGCTCGCTCCCGTTACGGCTGAATAGAGTCAGCAGGACGAACAAATCCTGAGGTTTGAGCGCTATCTGACGATTGCTGATCCTGGCCATTTCGCAATTCTCGAAATAAGAATATCACTCGTAACACATTAACAACAATATATATTTACGTCAATATTCTTGTTTCTCGAAATAAGAATACAGAGGCAATGCGATGAAAGTCCCTCCAAGAACAACTGTCCAACAAACTGAAAAACGATTGCCCTGGAGTCTCATCGACAAAATCATCTCCTACGCTACCCTGGCCTGCAAGCCGCACGGAATGGGCGTTCCGCCGCCATGCCTACCACAACGCCCGTCCGTTGGCCTTTCCAGCCATGCCCTACCCAAGGCCGCCTATCGACGCGGCTTCCAGCCCTACTCTGCTTTATCCCAGTAGTCCGGGCGGCTGTAGGTGGACTTGAGTAAGTCGACGAACAGCCGAACGCGGGGCGGCAGGTGTTTGCGTTGGGGGAAGACGGCGTAGATGCCCACGGGCGGGGTGGCGAATTCGTCGAGGACGGGGACCAGGCGGCCCCAGCGCAGGTCGTCGCCGACTTCCCACATGGAGCGCCAGGCGAGGCCCATGCCGGCCAGGGCCCATTCGTGGAGCACAGCGCCGTCGTTGCATTCGAGGGGGCCGCTGACCTTGAGCATGAGGGTCTGGCCGGGGCGCTGCGGGTCGGCGAAGCTCCAGCCGTCCTGATTCGGCAGCACCAGGCAACGGTGCTGGGCGAGTTCTTCCAGACTGCGCGGAACGCCGTGGCGTTGCAGGTAGGCCTGGCTGGCGACGACGCGGCGGCGCATCTCGCCCAGACGCACGGCGACGAGGCTGGAATCCACCAGATCACCGAGACGCACGGCGCAGTCGAAACCTTCATTCACCAGATCGACGGTGCGATCCGAAAGGTCGATGTTGGCAGTCACTTGCGGCCACTGGCGCAGGAATTCCATCAGCAGCGGCGCTACGTGCTTGCGGCCGAAACCGGCAGGCGCGGTGACCTTGAGGTGGCCGCCGACGCGCTGGCTGCCTTGCGACACGGCGGCTTCGGCGTTGGCCAGATCGGCCAGAACGCGCTGGCAGTCTTCGAGGAAGGCCTCGCCCTCCTGGGTCAGGGCCAGCTTGCGGGTGCTGCGGGTGAGCAGGCGCACACCCAAACGCTCTTCGAGGGCGTCGATGCGGCGGCCGATGATGGCCGGTGTCACGCCCTCGGCGCGGGCGGCGGCGGAAAGGCTGCCGCGGCTCGCAACGTTGGCGAAGGCGGTAAGTTCCTTGAAACGGTCCATTTAATACTTTTCGTATCGAATCATTTGCCGATATTGTGCCTTATCAAAACAAAAACGGTTGAATACAATGAGTCTTATAGAAGACCTATTCCTTAACCGATTCCGCACCAAGGAGCCACCATGAGCCTGAACCTGCCCGCCGGCGTGACCATCAACGCGCCAATTCATCCCCGTTTCGACGAGATTCTGACCCATGACGCCCTGGCTCTGGTGGCCAAGCTGCATCGCGCCTTTGAAGGCCGTCGCCAGGAACTGCTCAAGGCCCGCATTGCCCGCCAGGCCCGCATCGACGCCGGCGAAATGCCTGACTTCCTGCCCGAGACCAAGCATATCCGCGAAGGCGACTGGAAGGTCGCCCCTGTGCCCAAGGCCCTGGAATGCCGCCGCGTCGAAATCACTGGCCCGGTGGAAGCGAAGATGATTATCAACGCCTTCAACTCCGGCGCTGACTCCTACATGACCGACTTTGAAGATTCCAACAGCCCCAACTGGTTCAACCAGATTCAGGGCCAGGTGAATCTGTTCGACGCCATCCGCCGCCAACTCAGCTTCACCAACGAAGCCGGCAAGGTCTACAAACTCAACGACAAGATCGCCACCCTGCAAATCCGCCCGCGCGGCTGGCATCTGGACGAGAAGCATGTGCTGGTGGACGGCCAGCGCGTTTCCGGCGGCATCTTCGACTTCGCCCTGGTGTTCTTCCACAACGCCAAGGAGCAAGTCGCGCGCGGCGCCGGCCCCTTCTTCTACCTGCCGAAGATGGAAAGCCACCTCGAAGCCCGTCTGTGGAACGACATCTTCGTCATGGCCCAGGACCACATCGGCATGCCCCAAGGCACCATCAAGGCCACGGTGCTGGTGGAAACCATCCTCGCCACCTTCGAGATGGAAGAGATTCTCTACGAACTGCGCGAGCACTCCGCCGGCCTCAACGCCGGTCGCTGGGACTACATCTTCTCCTGCATCAAGAAATTCAAGAAGAATAAGGACTTCTGTCTCGCCCAGCGCGGCGCCATCACCATGGAAGTGCCCTTCATGCGCTCCTATGCCCTGGCCCTGGTGCAGGCCTGCCACAAGCGCGGCGCCCCTGCCATGGGCGGCATGAGCGCCCTGATCCCGATCAAGAGCGACCCGGTGGCCAATGAGAAGGCCCTCGCCGGCATCCGCCACGACAAGACCCGCGACGCCAACGACGGCTACGACGGCGGCTGGGTCGCCCACCCCGGCCTGGTGCCGATCGCCATGGAAGAGTTCGTCAAGGTGCTCGGCGACAAGCCCAACCAGTTCGGCAAGCAAGTGACCGGCAGCTTCGGCCCCCAGAACTGGCTCGACTTCCAGCCCGAGCAGCCGATCACCGAAGCCGGCGTGCGCAACAACATCAACGTCGGCATCCACTACCTGGGCTCCTGGCTCGCCGGCAACGGCTGCGTACCGATCCACAACCTGATGGAAGACGCCGCCACCGCCGAAATCAGCCGCTCCCAGATCTGGCAGTGGGTGGTCTCGCCCAAGGGCAAGCTCGACGATGGCCGCAAGGTCACCGTTGAAATGGTGCGCGGCCTGATTCCCGAAGAACTGGCGAAGGTGAAAGCCACCGTCAGCGCCAACGGCGAGAAGACCGAAACCTACGACCAGGCAGCGAAGATTTTTGAAGAAATGAGCCTCTCGGAAAACTACCCCGAGTTCCTCACCCTGCCGCTCTACGAAGCGATGGAATAAGCAACCAGAATCTGGAGCGAGGAGACGCGGCGCCGAGGGAAACCCGGCGCCGTTTTTGTTTATTCAGGAATAAGGTAATGACCAAAGAACAACAGGGCAATACACCTTGCCATTACCCCATTTACCACTTACCATTACCCCATTCCCACTCCATGCGAATGGCTTGAAATGTACTCTCTGGACCCGGCCTACCTGAATCGCCTGCGCTTCGACGCCACTCAGCTCGCCACCCTGCGGGCCATCGGCGAATATCGGGGCAAGCAGGCCCTGTTCTATCAACAGGTTCCCGAGCTACTCAAAGCCTTGCGCCAAACCGCCACGGTCGAATCCGCCGAATCCTCCAACCGGCTCGAAGGCATCACCGTTTCCGGCCCGCGCCTCAAGCCCCTGATCCTCAAGAACCAGCCTCCCCGCGACCGCTCGGAACAAGAACTGGCCGGCTACCGCGACGCCCTGGCCCTGATCCATGAATCCGGGCCAGCCATGCCCTTCACCGCCAACGTGATCCTGCAACTCCACGGCCTCATCTGCCGCTACATGCCCAACCCCGGCGGACGCTGGAAGCAAACCGACAACGACATCATCGAACGCCACCCGGACGGCACCAGCCGCGTTCGCTTCAAACCCACGCCCGCCCATCTGGCGCCGATGCAAGTGGGAACCCTGGCCGACCGCTACCGCACCGCCACCGACCTGGGCGCCCACGACCCCTTGGTTCTCGTGCCCCTCTCCATCCTCGATTTCCTTTGCATCCACCCCTTCCCCGACGGCAATGGCCGCACCGGCCGGCTGCTGACCCTGATGCTGCTCTACCATCATGGCTATGAAGTCGGCCGCTACATCAGCCTGGAGCGCGTCATCGAAGAGAGCAAGGAGAGCTATTACGCCGCCCTCGAAAAGAGTTCCCACCGCTGGCACGAAGGCAAGCACGACATCAAGCCCTGGCTCGATTACTTCTGGGGCGTGTTGCTTGCCGCCTACCGCGAATTCGAACAGCGCGTCGCCGCCGCCCCCAAAGGCCCCGGCAGCAAGACCGACCGGGTGCGCACCGCCGTACAGGCCCAGACCCACCCCTTCTCCATCTCAGAACTCGAAACCGCCTGCCCCGGCGTCAGCCGCGACATGGTGCGCGTCGTGCTGCGGCAGATGAAGGACGAAGGATTGATCGCCCCCACCGGCAAGGGCCGGGGAGCGAAGTGGAATAATAAAATTACGAGCCTTGTCACGAATGGACAAGAAGGGACGCTGAACGATGAAACTTAACCTCCGCCAGACCGTCATCGACTTTCTCAAGTCCTACGCCGACCAGCGTTTCACCGCTCGCGACATCGCTCTCTGGATATTGGAAAACCAGCGTGAGGCCTGCGAGGAGAAACGTCGCGCCAGCCAACAGGACTTGAGCGACGATGCCGCCTTAATTCAGCAGCTCGTCGCCGAGATTGGTGTTAACCGGCAGGGAATCCAGAAGAAAGAGCCGCTCATCCGCACCACGGAGGGCCGGCCTCGCCGCTACTACTATGCGGCCCAAGCAGAGGACGACAATATCTTGCGTCCTGTCCACGAGGACGTCGTAGCGCTATTCAACAAAACAGCACCAGCCAAAGCGGCGCTAAAGGAACACGACCTCTACCCGCTGCTCTGCCGCTATCTTCACGCGGAGTTCGGCATCTACCCGAAACGCATTGACGAGAAGCGCGCATCGAACCGGAACGGCCCCAAGGGCAATATTTGGCTTTTCCCTGATCTGGTAGCGATGGAAGACCTGGGCAGCGACTGGCACAAGGACATCCGCGACTGTGTGCGCCATTACGGAGACCCGCGCTGCCGGCTGTGGTCCTTCGAGGTCAAGCTGAAGCTCAACCGCTCCAACGTGCGCGAGGCGTGGTTTCAGACCGTATCAAACTCCTCCTGGGCCAATCAGGGCTATCTGGTGGCAGCGGAGGTGGAAGACGCGTCGACCATGAAGGAACTGCGCCTGCTGGCAGCGGCCCACGGCATCGGACTCATTGTGCTGGACGTGGAAGACCCGACGGAAGGCAGCGAGATTCGTATTCCCGCCCGTGAACGCAACGAGGTGGATTGGGATGCCTGCAACCGCTTAGCCGAGGAGAACCCAGATTTCCGGGGCTTCATTCGCAGTGTGCGCCAGTTCCACCAAACCGACGACATCAAGCCCGGCGACTGGGACTTGCCGGCGGATGAAGGCTAATGGATAGCGCCTTCTCCGCGTACCCGCTGACCGCTCCCGACTAATTTTCAGGAATTCAACACCATGCCTCTCCTCGCCCAAGCCCGCACTCCTGCCCATGAACTGATCGACTTCATCGACGCCAGCCCGAGTCCCTGGCATGTGGTGGCGAGCGCCGAGGAGCGGCTGCTGGCACGGGGTTACACGCGGCTGGAGGAAGACCAACGCTGGCAGCTTCAGGCCGGCGGCCGCTACTACGTGGTGCGCGGCGGCGCGTCCATCATCGCCTTCATTGTCGGCAGCCAGCCCCTGGCGGAAAGCGGCCTGCGCATCGTCGGCGCCCATACCGACTCGCCGGGGCTGCGGCTCAAGCCGAAGGCGGCCCAGGCCAGCGATGGCATGGTACGGCTGGCCGTGGAGGTGTATGGCGGGCCGATCCTCGCCACCTTCACCGACCGCGACCTTTCCCTCGCCGGCCGCGTCGCCGTGCGCACGGCCATCGGCCACGAGATGCGCCTGGTGCGCTTCGAGCAACCCCTGGTGCGCCTGCCCAACCTCGCCATCCACATGAATCGCGACGTCAACGAGCAGGGCCTCAAGCTGCACAAACAGAACGAACTGCCGCTGCTGCTCGGCATGCTGGGCGACGGGGAGGATGCCGAGCAGCGCTTCCGCTCACTCCTGGCGACCGCAGTGAAGGCCGAGCCCAAAGACCTGCTGACCTGGGAACTGGCGGTTTACGACGTGCAGAAGGGCAGCCTGTGGGGTGCGGACGACGAGTTCATCGCCGACAGCCAGCTCGACAACCTGGCCTCCTGCCATGCTGCCCTCAGCGCCCTGCTGGCGACCGAAAGCCCCGCCTCCACCTGCGTCGCTGCGTTTTTTGACCATGAGGAAGTGGGCAGCGAAAGCACCACCGGCGCCGGCGGCAGCTTCATCAGCGACGTGCTGGGGCGCATTGCCGCCCAGGCCGGCCTTGACGACGAGGGCCGCCGCTGCGCCTTCGCCCGCAGCTTCTTCATTAGCGCTGACATGGCCCACGCCTACCAGCCCAATTTCCCCGCCGCCTACGAGCCCGGGCACAAGGTGATGGTGAATGGCGGGCCGGTCATCAAGAGCAATGCCAATCAGCGCTACGCCAGCAACGCCGACACGGCGGCGCGCTTCATGGCCCTGTGCGACAAGGCCGGTGTACCGTTCCAGCAGTATGCCCACCGTACCGACCTCGGCTGCGGTAGCACCATTGGCCCCATGGTGGCGGCCAATCTGGGCATCGCCTGCGTCGATGTGGGGTCGCCCCTGTGGGCGATGCACAGCCTGCGCGAGAGCGCCGGCGTCCGCGATCACGGCTACATGATTGCAGCCCTGGGGGCGGCCTTCGGGAGCTGAAAAGAAAAAAGGCCGGTGACGTAAACGCCACCGGCCTTTGGCTTGAGTGAAGCGTCTTATTTCAAGGGTGTGGAAGTCTCGCCAACAATGCGCCACTTGCCATCCGTGCCTTTTTCCCAATCCTGGGTCTTCAACACCACGTCCTGGTAGCTTGCCGCCTTGTAGCTCTGGCGGAAGGTGGTGGCGACATGGCGCTCGTCCTTGGGCACCACCTTGACCTCGTTGATGTCGATGCGGATGTCCTTGGCGCGCTCGATGGTCGCCTTGCGCTTGGCCGCCCATTCCTTCTTTGGCAGACCTTCAGGGGCAGTAAAGCCCTCGGCGTAGGCATCGAGATACGCGCCCAGATTCTTGCTTGACCAGGCCATCACCCAGGCCTTCATGGCTTCGCCGACGGCCTGCACCGGCGTTGCCTCGGCACTGGGCGCGGCGGCCGCTACAGCCGCTGTGGCAACTGAGGGGACCATGGCGGGCTTGGCGCCGTTCGCTGCGATGGGCGCCGGGGCCACCGGCGGTGCCGGCATCGACTCCCGCATCAGCTCCAGGGCACGGGCATCGAGGGCGGCCTTGTCGACCACATACAGCGTCGGGGCCTCGGGCGGACACTGATCGGCAGCGTCGCCGTCCATGGCCCAGGCATTGAGCGCTTCCTTGGTTTCGCTGTCGATCCGCGCCAGCCCCATGGCCTCCACCAGAGAGCCCATGCCGGCATGGGCGCGCACATAGGAGATGCTGAGGTCGTAATCGGCGTTGGTATAGGCGCGCTTGGCCTGGAACAGTTCGTTTTCGGTATCGAGCAGGTCGAGCAGGGTGCGCTGGCCGATGTCGAACTGCTTGCGGTAGGCGTCGCGGGCCTTTTCGATCGAAAGCTGATGCTGGTCCAGGTAGCCCAGTTGCTCGGTCAGCTTGCGCGTGTCGTTGTAGGCGATGGCAAGGGTCTGGCGCACGTCGCGACAGGTCTTGTCGCGCAGGTCCTTGGCGACATTCAGTTGCTCGGCGTACTGGCGCGAACGATTGACGTCGGTGAAGCTGTTGAAGAGGTTCCAGGTCAGCACCACTTCGGCGGTCTTGTTGTTGGTGTTGCCGTCGATGCCATTGAGCGTGGTACCGCGATCATTGCGCAGACGGAAGTCCAACCGCGGCTGGTAGGGGGCCATGCGGCCAGCGTGGGCGGAATCGGCGGCGCGCAGATTCTCGACGGCGGCGCGCAGGGCCGGGTGCCGTTGCAAGGCGGCCGCCTGGGCGCCGGCGGGGTCGGCGGGAAGACCCGTCTTGAGCAAACCCGGCTCTTCCATCTCCTTGGCCGGGGAACTGCCGACCAGGCGCTGGAACCGCGCCGTCACATCGTGGAGGTTGGAGGTTTCGGTGAGCAGGTTGGCTTCGGCCAGGGCAAGGCGGCCGGCGGCCTGTTCCAGGTCCACACGGCGACCGACGCCAACCTGGACTTTCTTCTGAATCTGCTCGAACACCGACTTGTGGCGGATGTAGTTGTCTTCGGCGAGGGAAAGCAGCTTGCGATAGCGCAGCACGTCGAAGTAGGCGCGACCCGCTTCCATGGCCGCCGTCTCGGAGGTGTCGAGCAATTCGAACAGACGGGTCATGCGGGCATGATCGAGACGCTTCACCTCGTTGCGGGTGGCAAAGCCATCGTAGAGCATCTGGGTCAGGGTCAGGGTGGACGAGGTGCGCGTGTAATCACGCTGGAGGGAGGGATCGTCCCGGCGTTCCTTGCCCTTGCCGGTAGTAAAGTCCAGGCGCGGGAAGAAACCGCCAATGGCGGCATCATGCTCGCCGTCGGCCGCCTTGAAGGCATGCCAGCGGGAAAGCACTTCCGGGTTGCTCAGCACGGCCTGCTGGGCAACCTCCTTCAGGCTACCGAGCTTGGCCTCTTCGGCCCAAGACACCGGGCTAGCAGAAAAACAGGCAAGAGAAACCGCGAGAGTGATAAGTTTCGTCTGAAAACTGCGCATAATTCCACTTCCAGCCATAAATTAGCCGTTGATGATACTCCTTTGTCCCAACAGGGATAATTCCATTAGAGCGCCACGAACCCGTCTTGGCGCCCTCTTCCGCCTCTGTTTCGCGCTCGGCGCATTCTGGCTCAGCCCAGCACTGGCTACGGATTTCGAGCGTTTGCTGGCCGCCCTGGGCCAGAAAATCGGCGCCGGATCGAGCCAGATTTTTTACGATTGGAAGCGCCTGATCGACGAGGGCAAGGCCCTATCGTCTACCGACAAGTTGCGGCGGGTGAATGAATTCATCAACCGCCGCATCCAGTTTGGCGAAGACACACAAATCTGGGGACAAACCGATTACTGGGCGACACCGATGGAAACCCTGGGCAAGGTCGCAGGCGATTGCGAGGACTTCACCATCGCCAAATACTTCACCCTGCTCAACCTCGGCATCCCCAACGAGCAGTTGCGCCTGGTCTATGTCAAGGCGCGCATCGGCGGCCCGTCGAGCACGGTGCAGCAGGCCCACATGGTGCTGGCCTACTACCCGAGCCCCAACGCCGAGCCGCAGATTCTCGACAACCTGATTACCGATATCCGCCCGGCGTCGCGGCGGACCGATTTGCAACCCGTGTTCAGCTTCAACAGCCAGGGCATCTGGCAGGGCGCGGGGGGCAGTGACGCCCAGGGGCCGGGAGGACCGGGACGTCTGTCACGCTGGGCCGAGCTGTTGCAGCGGGCCCGCGCCGAAGGATTCGATTAACGCTACCCTTGATCTGACAAGGAAACCATCATGTCGATGTACCGCCAACTGTGGCTTGCCATCATCATCAGCACCCTGCTCGCCCTGGGCGGCAGCCTGCTGGCCTCGCTGCTCTCCGCCCGGGCCTATCTGGAGGAGCAGCTGACGATGAAGAACAGCGACAACGCCGCCGCTCTCGCCCTCTCCCTGAGCCAGCAGAAGCCCGATTTGGTGACGGTGGAACTGGCGGTATCCGCTCTCTTCGACAGCGGCCACTACGAGGCGATCCGGGTGGTGGACCCCTTCGGCAAGCCGATGATCGAACGTGTGACGCCAGAAGGTGACCTTGGCGCACCGGAGTGGTTCGTGCACCGCTTGCCGATCAAGGCCAAGCCCGGCGAAGCCCAGATCAGCAGCGGCTGGACCCAGTTCGGCACCGTGATCCTCGTCAGCCACAGTCGCTTCGCCTACACCGCCCTGTGGACCAGCACCAAGGAAATGATCGGCGCCCTCGCTCTTGCCGGCCTCGTTGGCGGCTATCTCGGCAGCGTGATCCTGCGCCGTCTGCGGCGGCCCTTGCAGGCGGTGATCGACCAGGCCCAGGCAATTACCGACCGGCGCTTCATCACCATTCCCGAGCCCGACGTGCCGGAACTGCGCCAGTTGGCCATCGCCATGAATGCCACCGTCGGCCGTCTCAAGGCGATGTTCGAAGAGGAGGCGGCACGACTGGACAACGTGCGCCAGGAAGCCAACTGCGACCCGCTCACCGGGCTTTCCAACCGCGACTACTTCATGGCTCGCCTGCGCGCCACCCTGGAGAGCGAGGAATCAGCCGGCGGCGCCTTGATGCTGGTGCGCGTCGCCGACCTGGCGGGTGTCAACCGCCGCCTCGGCCGCGCCGCCACCGACGACCTGCTGCGCCGCGTTGGCAAGGCCGCCAACCAATGCGTCAGCGACCACGGCGACGGTCTTGCCGCACGCCTCAACGGCGCCGACTTCGCCCTGCTGCTGCCGGGTTGCGCCCAGGCCACGCCGGTAGCGAAAGCCCTGCTGCAAAACCTGATCCACGCCACCGAAGCCTTCGCCGGTGAAGGCCCCTCCGCCTTCATCGGCTTCGGCAGCTTCCCGCGCGGGCTCGAACTGCCGGCCCTCATGGCCCAGGTGGATGCCGCCCTGGCGGCGGCGGAGGCCGAGGGCGTCAATGGAGTGCGGGAAGCGGTCATGGCCAGCGACGAGGACGCGCCGAAGAGCGCCGACGAATGGTCGCGCATGATTCAGAACGCTCTCGAACAACGCTGGGTCCGCCTGATTTCCTTCCCCGTGGTGCGCCTCGACGGCAGCCTGCTGCATCGCGAATGCCCTCTGCGCCTGATGCTCGACGAACACGGCGAATGGCTGCCGGCCGGCCGCTTCCTGCCCATGGCCGAGCGCCTCAAGCTGACGCCGCGCCTCGACCTCGCCGCCATCGCCCTCGGCCTCGAAGAACTCGATGACAAACCCGACCTGGCCGGACTTGCCATCAATCTTTCCGCCAGTTCGGTACAGGACGAGGAATTCCGCAAGCAACTGGGCGTCCTCCTCGCCGCCAAGCCCCAGGCCGCCGCGCGCCTGTGGCTGGAAGTGGCGGAAACCGGCGCCCTCCACCACTTCGAGGCCTTCCGCGCCCTCTGCCGCGACATCAAAGCCGCCGGCAGCCGCCTCGGCCTCGAACACTTCGGCCGCCAGTTCAGCCAGGTCGGCCTGCTCCACGACCTCGGCCTCGACTACCTCAAGGTGGACGCCAGCTTCATTCGCGGTCTCGACACCAACCCCGGCAATCAGGCCTTCCTCAAGGGTCTATCCAGCATCGCCCACGGCATCGGACTGCAAGTGGTCGCCGAAGGCGTGGTCAGCGAGGCGGAGTTTCAGGCCCTGGCTGGCGTGGGCTTCGATGGCGCGACCGGGCCGGCGGTGAAGGAGCCGGCGTAAAAAAGGCCCGCCGAGGCGGGCCTTGGGTAGGGACATGGATCACATCAGTCGGTAATCAGCTTGCCCTTGTTGAGCAGGTCCTGAATTACCAGTTGATCTGTGGTGGCGGACCCGACCAGATCAACGTTTTGCAGGACGATGGTCTGATCCTCGTTGCCTGTCGAGTAGCCACTACCGACCGAGTGCGAGTCGGCGGAGAATCCGCCGTTGGAGCTGACGTGGACCAGGGTATTGGCGCCCGACTTTTCAAAGTGCAAGAAGTCCTCCAGGTTGGCACTACCGCCCGAGGCATGTTCGCCCTGAAGGAGATCGCGCAGATCAAGCTTGTCGCCTGCTGTCGCGGTGTCGAAGTCGGTAAGCGTGTCGATTGCGGGCATCCCCGGGGCACCGCGATCTGCGAGGCTCCAAGAGAACACGTCAACCCCCAGACCACCAGTCATCACATCGTCACCGGAGCCACCACCCAGCTTGTCATTGCCGGTACCGCCATCCAGCGTGTCGTTGCCGCCGCCGCCCTGCAACAGATCATTACCCGCTCCGCCTTGTAGGTTGTCCGCGGCAACATTCCCGATCAGCACATCGTCACCAGCGCCGCCGATCAGGGTGCTGCTGCCGGTGTTACCCACCAATATCTCGGAAGCATTCGTGCCGGTGACGGTCGAACTTGTCGTCGTATTGACATCAACATGTGCCGTGTCATTGGCGCCGGTGTCGGAGACTGTGTAGTCGAAGCCACCGTTGGCCGTAAACGTGGTGTTTTTCAGCGACATCCACAGGTCGTAAGTACCGACGTCACCATTAGTGGCGTTGTACACCCGAACGTAGTAATAGCCATCGGCGGTTGCCGTGTACTCCAGGTACGGATCGTTAGTGGCAACCGATCCGCCTCCGCCTAGGGATGTATTGGCGGCAGTATCGTTGCTGGCCAGCTGGGTGAGGCTGGAGTTATATAAACGCAAACTTAGGTCGGTACTAACCGCTGCGGCAGCAGCAGCGTTGTAACCATTGTCAATGTCCATCACCAGCGTCTCGCCGGCCTTCAGGTATACCTTCATGTAATCGTTGTCTTGGCCGGTGCCTGCTATGGTGCCGGTCAGATGGATACTGGCCGCGTTCGGATCGCCGACATTGGCGGCATCTGCTGCCGAGGGCTTGCCCCAGAGGCTGCGATCCGAGAGGTCCATGGCCTTGTTGATGCTATTGTTGTTTGTCGCTGACGTGCTGCTGTCGCCGGCCGTTTCAGCGACGGTGGGCGCCACGGTGGCAGCGGGATCGAAGGTGATTGAGCCTCCCGCCAAGGAAACCGTGCCGAAAGTGGCATTGGCAACGGCTGACACTACGGAGTCGCCAGTGACGGCATCGTTGTGCGTCAATGCCGCGGTGGAAAGCGTGATCGGCGATCCGTCCGCGATGTTGGTCAGCACCGTGTCGCGGTTGGCATCCAGGTTGGCCACATAATCCAGGTTGATGGTCATGTTGATCTGCTTCACATCGCCATCGCCATCCACGGCGGTGACCGGGATAATCTCCTGCTGCCCTTGAACCGTGGTGCTTACTGATAGTTGGTAGTGGTACTCGCCGGTAGCGAAGTTGATGGTGAATTCGCCGCCCCTGACCGTATTGACCGTGACAATGGGATTGGCGACATCGTAGTTGTACGTAACGCCATCGACGACGATGCTCTGGATATGGCCGCCGTCCGCGCCCATGAGGAAGCCGCTGGCGCCGCCGCCCGAAAGCACGGATACGTTGCCCAGCACCACGCCTTGGTCGATGGTCTGGAGGAGCGTGTTCTCCAACTGCGTGTCGTTGGTGACCACTTGGGCATAGGGCTCGCCGGCAACCGTGCCGTCGCCCGGCCACGAAATCGGCAGCATCGGAGTGAGCGCCGCGCCGCTGCCGATGCCGATGGCGAAGGACAGGTCGACTTGATTGTTGGTAAGGAAGGTTTCCCAGTTTGTCTGCTGGGCAGCGGAAACAGCGTAACCCGAGGTAGGTGCGCCATCGGAGAGGAAATACACCAGGTTTTTATCAGCGCCCACCACCGACGAGAAGTCCGTGGTCATGGCCGTATCCAGGGCGCTGCTGTAATAAGTGCCGCCATTAGGCATTAAACCGCCGACATAGGCCTTAGCTGTAGCAATATCATCAACAAACCAACTCGACTGACCGACGGTGCTGCTGAAGTCCACAATCTTGACATTGACGTTACCGATACCGTCATAGGCATCAAGCATAGATGCAACAGCAGACTTCAGGATATCCATGCGCGTCAGAGTTCCCGACACAACATCACTCATGCTGCCCGACCGGTCGATGATGAGCACCAGGTTGTAGGTGGGCAGATGATCCGCCGCTTGCAGGGTATGCGCCACGTCGCCTCCGATAGGGGCATCGTCCACCACGTTGATGGTCAGCGTACCCGTGGCCGTTTGCAACGAGGTGCTGTTGGTGACGGTGTAGCTGAAGGTCGGCTTATCGTTGCTTCCCTGGGTCGTGGGGCCAGTCAGCACGTAGCTGTAGTCCCCTGCCACATGGCCATTGTAGGCCTGGGTATACACCGTCAGGGAGCCCACGGAATTGGTGATGGTAATGATGCCATTGGCCCCCGGCACAACGCCCTCGACACCGGAAATTACCGATGTACCGCCGACCCCTTCGTCATTGGCAAGGATATTGCCCGTCACCGTGGTGACAGCAACTCCAGCCTGGGTTCCAGCAGTCAAGCCGGCTTCATACACCGTCGCCGTGTCGGACACCGTAGCTGTGGCATCGTTGGTAGTTATTGAAAGCGCCGCAGAAGACGTGTCCCCATCGGCATCTGTCAGCGTGTAATTGAAAATATCTGCGGGCACACCCGAAGTATCCGGAACCGCAGCAATCGACTCTACCCGATAGTCATTGTTCCCATAGCCAAACACGACATAGCGTGCGCTTGCCGTCAGGGTCAGTGTCGTAACAAAAGAGGTTCCATTGTTACTGGTCACCGTGCCGCTGCCTGCCGCAGAACCCGTGTCGTCATAGGCATACCACTGCGCGGTGTTGCCCGAAGTCAGATTGCTCAGAGCAACCTTGACGGCGCTAGCCTCCTTGCCGAGATCCAGTACCAAATACTCCCCGCTCTGGATGCGACTAGTTCCCGAGGCTTCGACGCCCAAGCCCAAATCCCCACTGGTTGTCCCGTAAGTTACGGCTGCGCCGGGAGTGGTGAGTTTCGTCAAATCGAGCCCGGCACCGGCCCCGCCAGTCTTGAACGGGTTACTGCCGTCAAAACCGAATTTTCCGATTGAAGACCATCCGGCGGCGTTACCGCCACTACCTAGAATGTTCTGCAAGGACGATGTATAGCTATAGGCGCCGCCTTGTCCAATTGACAACGTTCCATTCGTTGTCACCATAGTCCATGTCCCAGTACCGGCATTGTAGTTGCTGGAAACAAGGGTGCCTTGAGAAAGCGTGACCCCCGTCAGCGATGTTGCATCCACGCCAAGCGCGTCGGCTCCGGATCCCGTACCACCGGCACCTGTAACAACATTTCCAGTTATCGTCCCGGCAATGCCGACGCTGTCGTAGTCAGCATTGGCGATGGGTACGCTGTCGGCAACAAAAATCTGTAGCGGCACGGTAGTGGTGGCACTATCGCCATTCACCGTTTCGGCGCTGGTCGCCGACAAATGCAGGGTGTAAGTCTGACCCGCCCCGGTGGCGCTCGTCACCATAAAGCTGAGGTTGGAGGTATTCCAGCCAGACAGCGACAACGTGGTATTTCCCGCCGTGGCGGTAAAGGTGTGGATGCCGTCGGTGAGTTGCGCCCCAACCGGAATATCCGTCAGTGTAAGGACCGAAAGCGTCTCGGAGCCGTCGGTATCCACCAGTGCCGCTGAAAGGGGCGCCAGTTTAATCCAGGTGCTTTCCAGACCAGCATTGCCGACCGGATAGTAGCCGCCGTCGCCATTGGCAACCAGAGGCAAGTGGGCGCCCCCGACTGCTTCGAGCGAACTTACTGTGGGGAAAAGAGCGAAGTTGGTCGTGTTTAGATTCACGGCTGCCGCGCCATTCACGCTGACATTGACGTCGAAACTGCCGACGGCATCGCCGTTGTATCCGAAGTATTCGATTGTGTAGTAACCACTCTCGGCGGGAGCGAACGTGGCTCCGGTATAGTTGCCCCAACTGTTGAATCCACGGGCAAGCACTACCTCACCGCCCACCTTCAGTTCCATGGTGTCGTCCGAGTAACCGCTGAACGCATAGGTCTTCCCCGCTTCCAAGAATACCAGCCCGGAGAACCGATAGGCGTCATCGACCCCAACCGACGCCACCGAAAGGTCGGCAGCCGTGGTCGTCGCGGTAGGCGTCACGGACTCGATGGCGCTCTCGATGTTCGCCGCGTTGCTGGCCGCCACGGTATCGAGTGTCGGAATCGCCTGGTAGTACTCCTGTTGCAAGCCCTGGCTTGCGGGCACGGAGGACAGATAACTGGCGGCCGTACCGTCAGCGCCCATACCCGTACGTACAACCGGCGCATCAGCCACCGGAGTGATGTCGAAGGTCAACGTTGCATTGGCGCTAAATGCGGTGCCATCGCTAACCTGGAAGGTGAAGCTGGCGTAATTCACTTGGTTGTTGCCGGTACCTGACCCACCGTACGCATCAACACCAGACTCGTTGGCATCTGGAACAAAACGCAGGTGCCCTGCGGCAATCTCGGCAGCGGAAATCGTCTGATTGGTTGCCACATCACTCCAGGAACTGCCGCTAAAGACCTGGATATTTCCGTCTGCGGGCAGACTCGTAATCTTGACGCTTTGTAGGCTGTCGCCCAGATCAACGTCCGAGAAGGAGAAGTCCGCGACCTGGAACAGGCGGGCCGCGTCTTCAGTGCCAGTCAACGCTGCATCAGCAGTAACCGGGGCGTCGTTCACGTCGGTGACGGTGATCGCTACGCTCTGGGTCTTGCTCTCGCCCGAGGCGGCGTCGGTGACCGTGTAGGTGAAGCTGTCGGCACCAACGTAGTTGGCGTCCGGGGTGTAGGTGTAGCTGCCGTCGGCGGCCATCACCACGCTGCCGTGGGCCGGGGTGCTGGCAGCCGCAAAGCTGAGGGCGCCGCCAGAGCTGGTGTTGTCATTTCCGGCAACGCTGCCACTGACCGGGGTGTCTTCCACGGTGCTGGCGCTGTCGTCGGCGGCAACCAGGTCGTCGGCGCTGCCAACGGTGATCGCTACG
>Ga0316605_10000783_pt1 | contig 19820 bp, 15 predicted proteins | sample OWC_soil_day20_n_FD_207666 | JGI IMG/M metagenome (GOLD analysis project Ga0316605, IMG submission 207666) | Wetland soil microbial communities from Old Woman Creek delta, Ohio, United States - OWC_soil_day20_noCT | ecosystem: Environmental > Terrestrial > Soil > Wetlands | place: USA: Ohio...
GCGCGCTGGAGCCTTCTGTTGGCAATGTTTCCAAGGATGCGCACGAGCGCATGGCCTATCTGCGCCAAGATCAGTTTGCCTTTGAAGATATGCGCGTGCTCGACGTGGTGCTGATGGGCCATGCTGAAATGTGGGCTTGCATGTCCGAGAAGGATGCCATTTACGCCAATCCGGAGGCCACCGAAAAGGATTACATGCACGCCGCCGAACTGGAGTCGCATTTTGCCGAATATGGTGGCTACACGGCCGAGGCGCGTGCCGGTGAATTACTGCTGGGCGTTGGCATTCCTATTGAAAAACATAATGGTCCGATGCGCGAGGTGGCGCCGGGCTGGAAACTGCGCGTATTGCTGGTGCAGGCGCTTTTCGCCAACCCTGACATCCTGCTGCTCGACGAGCCGACCAACAATCTTGATATCAATACCATCCGCTGGCTGGAGGATGTTCTCAACCAGCGCGATTCGTCCATGATCATCATTTCGCATGATCGCCACTTCCTGAATCAGGTATGTACCCATATGGCCGATCTCGATTACGGCAAGATCACCACCTATGCCGGCAACTACGATGATTTCATGGAGGCCTCGACGCAGGCGCGTGAGCGCCAATCGGCGGCCAACGCCAAGGCCAAGGAACGCATTGCCGATTTGCAGACCTTTGTCCGTCGTTTCTCTGCCAACGCTTCCAAGGCCAAACAGGCGACTTCGCGCGTCAAATTGATCGATAAACTGAAGCCGGAGGACGTGAAACCATCGTCGCGCCAATACCCTTGGATTCGCTTCGATTACGACGATAGGGAGAAGTTGCACCGGCATGCGGTGGAAATTGAAAATCTGTCCTTCGCTTATCCGGGCATCGAGTGCAAAATTTTCAAAAACATGACCCTGACTATCAACGCTGGTGAGAAGGTCGCGGTCATCGGTGAAAACGGTGTCGGCAAAACGACACTGTTGAAATTGCTCATGGCCGAACTGTTGCCGCAATTCGGTAGCCTGAAATGGGCAGAGAAAGCCAATCTTGGCTATTACGCCCAGGATCATGCGGCGCTGTTCGATTCCGACATCAGTCTGACCGAATGGATTGCCGAAGATGCGCGCGATTCGGCGGGCGAAGGTGGCGATGTCGAGACGCTGATCCGCGGAACGCTCGGGCGCCTGCTTTTCTCGGGCGACGAAGTGAAAAAGTCCTTGCGTGTCATTTCCGGTGGCGAGCAGGGGCGCATGATTTTCGGCAAACTGATGCTGGCGCGCCCTAACGTTCTGATCATGGATGAGCCGACCAACCACCTCGACATGGAATCCATCGAGTCACTCAATACGGCGCTGGAGAAATTCAACGGTACCCTCGTCTTTGTCTCACACGACCGCGAATTCGTTTCTTCGCTGGCAACGCGAGTGATTGAGGTCAAGGGTGATGGATCGGTGGTCAATTACCATGGCGGTTACGAGGACTATCTGGCCAGTCTAGGCGTGGAATAAGGTATGGAACTTGAACGCATCCTTCACCGGCACGGCTTTGGCAGCCGCAAGGCTTGCCGCGCCTTGATTCGTAGTGGGCGGGTGGCGGTCAATGGGGAAAATGTTGACGATCCTTTTGTCGATATTGATACCAATGGCTTGATTTTCTCGGTTGACGACGTCAGCTGGCCCTACCGGGAAAAGGCCACCATTGTCCTCAACAAACCGGCAGGATATGAATGTTCCCGGCGACCGATTCATCATCCCAGTGTTTACACACTATTACCAATTCCGTTGCTGGAGCGCGGCTTGCAAAGCATTGGCCGACTTGACGAGGATACAACCGGGCTTTTGCTGTTTAGTGACGATGGGCAGTTGAACCATGTCCTGACTTCGCCGAAGCATAAGGTGCCGAAAATCTATCGCGTGCAGTTGAAGCACCCCGGCGCGCCAGAACTGGTTCAGGAGTTGCTGCACGGCGTCTTGCTGCATGACGAGCCGGAACTCATTGTTGCTGCCGCCTGTACGCTGATTGGCGAACGTGAATTGCTTCTGACAGTGACCGAGGGCAAATACCACCAGGTAAAGCGGATGATCGCCGCCGCAGGCAATCGGGTCGAGACCTTGCATCGTGAGATGGTGGGCGGATTCCGGCTCCCGGCTGATCTGGCGCCAGGCCAGTGGATTTGGTTGGAACCGGCCGATCTGGGAGCATTGCAGGAGGTGGAGTGATGACCTTAACGGAAATGCGCTATCTGGTGGCGCTGGCGCGTGAGCGCCACTTCGGCCGAGCGGCAGAGGCCTGCCATGTCAGCCAGCCGACCTTGTCGGTGGCGATCAAGAAGGTGGAAGGGCAACTGGGTGCAGCCCTCTTCGAGCGCAATGCCGCCGATGTCCGGATTACACCAGTGGGCGAACGTGTCGTGGCGCAGGCCAGAAAAGTGTTGGAAGAGTCGCTCAGGCTTGAAGAAATTGCCGTGCAAGGCCGTGACCCGCTGACCGGCATGCTGCGCTTGGGCGTGATCTACACCGTGGCACCTTATCTGCTGCCGCAGTTCATTCCGGCGCTGCATCGTCAGGCGCCAAACATGCCGCTTTTCCTCAAGGAAGATTTCACAGCCAATTTGCTGGTTTCGCTCAAGGCTGGCGAACTGGATGTGATCGTGATTGCCCTGCCGCTCGATGAAGCGGGATTGGTGGGACGTGCCGTTTACGATGAGCCCTTCCGTGTGGTGGTGCCGGTGGATCATCCCTGGGCCGAGCGCCGTGGAATAGGGCCGGATGAGATGGAAGGGCAGAATCTGCTTCTGCTTGGGCGGGGCAATTGCTTTCGAGATCAAGTGCTGGAGGCTTGCCCAAAGCTGTCGGCGCCAAGCGCCCTGGGTGATGCGCTGGAGGGCGGGTCGTTAGAGACGATTCGCCATATGGTGGCGAGTGGTGCAGGTGTAGCGGTGATGCCGAGTACAGCTTCTGACCCGTGGGGCGATCAGGGTATGGTGCGCGTGCTGGAATTTGCCGGAAGCGTGCCAAGCCGCCAGATTGGCCTGGTCTGGCGTCTCACATTCCCGCGGCCACAGGCTATCGATGCCATCAGCGCGGCCATACAAAGCTGCGCGCTGCCAGGAACCTGTTTGCCGCATTGATTGTTTCACGTGAAACCTATAAGTTGGTGCGCTATTCTTTGGCCTTTTTTGCGGCAGGTTTTTTCGGCAACTTTTTCTCGAACTCGAAACCAACCTTTTTTTCCGGCCCGACAACCAGGAAAGCTGAAAATTTACGACGCGTACGGGCAGAGATGAAATCCCTCAGCAAATCGGTCTTGCCAGTACTGAGCAGTTTTTCCATTTGCGCCCGCTCGACGTTTTGCTGAAGGATGATTTTCCCAGAGCGAAAATCACAGGTTTTTTCAGGACCAACCGACTTTTCGCAGACATAGGCATTGCCGTGCTCATAGACGCTGGCTGAGCATTTCGGGCATTTACCTAATGCCTGCTGCTCTGAAAAATCAACCACCTCGGCAGCGCCTTCGCCGCTGTTTTCCTGGCCGAAATCGAATTCCGGTTCGAGCTTGTCATTAAACTTGATGGAAGCAGAAAACGGACGACCCATCTTGTTGCGAAAGCCGATGAGGGGGCCAATTCGTTTTTCTGTGAGCAGTGATTCTATTTCCTCGGGCTCGAATTGACGGCCGGCAACGATCTTCCACAGCGCGAAATCACAGCCACCGCACTGAAATTTCTTGTAGGTTTCACGTACCGTACCACCGCAGCGCGGGCATGGGGTTCGCAGAATGCCAAAATCGCCGGGGATGGTGTCGCTGTCGTAAGATTTGGCGCGATCAACGATGTGGCGAGTCATTTCGGCGATTTCCCGCATGAATTCCGCTCTCGTCAACTCGCCACGCTCGATGCGCGCCAGCTTCCATTCCCATTCGCCAGTCAATTCGGGCTGGGTTAACTCGGGGACGCCTAAACCGTTGAGCAGGGTCATCAGCGTGAAGGCTTTGGCAGTGGGAATAAGTTCGCGGTTCTCGCGATGTACATATTGTTCGCCGATCAAGTTTTCGATGATCTGGGCACGCGTGGCTGGTGTGCCAAGCCCGCGACCGGCCATGGCGGCTTTAAGCTCATCATCATCAACCATCTTGCCGGCGCCTTCCATGGCGGAAAGCAGGGTGGCTTCAGAATAACGTGGCGGCGGCCGGGTTTCATTGGCTTTGAGGTCGACGCTGAGTGTCTTGACCTTCTCCTTGGCCTCGACCGGCGGCAGGTTGCCCTCGCCATCTTCCTGGGCTTCCTTGCCATATACGGCAAGCCAGCCGGGGTTGAGCAACACCTTGCCTTCCGTCTTGAAAGGATGGTTGCTAACGCGGGTGATGCGCGTGGTGACCAGATATTCGGCCGCAGGAAAGAAAACGGCCAGAAAGCGTTTGACCACGAAGTCGTAGAGCTTTTGTTCGAGTTCGTTCAGGTGCTTGGGCGCCTGTGTGGTGGGGACAATGGCGAAGTGATCGCTGATTTTTGCGTTATTGAAAATACGCTTGTTGGGAATTACCCAGTTGCGAGCGATGATTTGGTGGGCGAAGGGGGAGTAACGTGCCAGCAGGACTTCGTCGTGACCCTTGCCGGAGCCTTCGCCGGTCAGCATGGCCATCGTCGCCTTGACGATGCCGATGGTATCCTCCGGCAAGCAGCGCGAATCAGTTCGCGGGTAGGTCAGCACCTTGTGCTTTTCGTAAAGAGCCTGTGCCAGAGACAGCGTGGTTTTGGCCGAAAAGCCGAAGCGGCTGTTGGCTTCGCGCTGCAGACTGGTGAGGTCGAAAAGCAGGGGTGAGAGGCGCGTCTCCGGTTTGGCTTCCTCGCTGACTTCGCCGGGGATGCCTTGGCAGGCGGTGCGAATAGCCTCAGCGCGGCCTTGTTCCCACAGGCGATCGGCACGGGCATGTTCGTCCTCTGCTTTGCCCTTAAAGCCTTCATCGAACCATTTGCCGGTATATTCACCAGCCTTGGCCGCGAAGCGGGCTTCGACCTCCCAGTAAGGACGCGACTTGAATTCGCGGATCTTTCTTTCGCGTTCGACCATGATGGCCAGAGTCGGGGTCTGAACACGGCCGACGGTGGTCAGATGAAAACCGCCTGTCTTCGAATTGAAAGCCGTCATCGCGCGTGTGCCGTTGATGCCGACCAGCCAGTCGGATTCGGAACGACAGACAGCGGCATCGCCCAGCCCTTGCATTTCCTCGCCGGGTCGCAAGCGCGCAAAGCCATCCTTGATGGCCTGCTGCGTCATTGATTGCAACCATAGGCGCTGTACCGGTTTGCCACATTTGGCGTGCTGCGTGATGTAATTAAAAATGAGTTCGCCTTCACGCCCGGCGTCACAGGCGTTGATCAAGCTATCCACATCCTTGCGTTTCGCCAGGCGCGTCAATAGTTTGAGGCGAGACTCGGTTTTCTCGATCGGCGCCAGATCGAAATGGGGCGGAATGACCGGCAAGTGCGCAAACGACCATTTGCCGCGCTTGACTTCATATTCTTCAGGGCAGGCAATTTCAAGCAGGTGGCCGATGGCGGAGGAGAGAACGGCATTGTCGCTCTCGAAGAAGTCGTCGTGCTTTACGAAGCCGCCCAACGCCCGTGCGATGTCGGCTGCGACAGAAGGTTTTTCGGCGATGATTAGTTTTTTGCCCATGGTCCACGCTCATAAGATGCGGGGGATGATAAGAGGCAGCATGCGTAATTGGCAAGCATCAAAACAGAGTTGTTGCAGAAATGCGCAAAATGCTGGTTGGCGCCTAGCGCCAAAATATTGCTCAGGTGGCGCCAGATAGGCGTTGGTAGCGATTTCCGGGCATGCAGGAAACAGAGCCGGAAAGCTCCAGTTCAAGGAGGCGGGGCAGCAATTGCTCGGCTGGCAATTGGGTGAGGTTGGCCAGATCGTCAAGAGAGCAGGGGTCGTGTCCCAGTGCTTTCAGGATGGGATCGTTGCTGGTATTGGTGTTCATTTCTGGAGCAAGGCTGCAGTCTTCTCCGAGTTCTTCAAGAATGTCAGCAGCCGTTTCGACCAGTTTTGCCCCTTGCCGGATCAGCTGGTGGCAACCGCGAGAGAGCGGTGAATGGATCGATCCGGGAACGGCAAAAACCTCGCGGCCCTGTTCGCCGGCAAGGCGTGCTGTAATGAGCGAGCCGCTTTGCAGGGCAGCTTCAACCACCAGAACACCTTTCGCCAAGCCGGAAATGATGCGATTGCGGCGTGGGAAATTGGCGGCGGCCGCTGGAGTACCCAGCGGAAATTCGGAAATGATGACGCCATTGGTGGCGATGGACTGTGCGAGGTCACGGTTGCGCGCCGGATAGACGCGATCAGCGCCGGTGCCGATGACGGCAATGGTGCTGGTTACTGGGTTGGCGGCATCGAGTGCGCCCTGGTGTGCTGCCGCGTCAATGCCCAGTGCCAGACCACTGACGATGGAGAATCGACTGCTGGCCAGCGCTTTGGCGAAGGCGCGGGCGGTTTGACATCCCGACGGGCTGGCGTTGCGGCTGCCGACAATGGCGAGTGTTGGTGTGTTGAGAATTTCGAAGCGACCGCGCACGTAGAGGACGCTGGGCGGATCGGCGATTTGCAGCAGGGCTTGCGGGTAAGTGCTGTCAGCCAGGGTGAGGATGCGACAGGATTCCTGGTTTGCCCAGGCCAAGGCCGCTGCGACAGCCTCTTCATTGGCGGTGTCGAGCAGGAACGATGCGGCTTTTTCCCCGATGACTGTTGCGATTTTGCTACGCTGGGCAGCAAAAACTGCCTCTGGTAAACCGAAGGCGGCGAGCAGCTTACGCTGAGTCTCGCCGCCTATGCCGGGGATGAGAGTGAGCCGCAGCCAGGCGGCCAGGCTCACGGATTGCCGAGGGTATCGCCGACGATGACCGAGCGGCTCGACTCCATAACCAAGGCGTAGGAGATACGGTCAAAGGTACGGAAAACGAAAACCAGGCCATAACGTTCGTCAGGCAGCGTAACGTTCAGCTTCTTGTCATCTTCGTCACGGCCGGTGGCAACTTGATGGCGACTCAGAGCCAGAACATGGCCAACCTCCAGACCATCGCGGCTGCCACGGTTAAGGGTGATGACCGACAATTTGCCGCCTTCGTTCAAACCGCCATACATGGACATGACGCGGGCAGCAATCTTTCTTTCCGGCGCATGCGGGACATAGGCGATGATGTCCTTCCTGGGTGCCGGGGTCAGGCGGTCGCCACGGACGATCTCCTCGCGCGCGGTCATGATTTTGACCGTGGCCGGGGTTCCGACCTGGGTGAGTTGCGCGCTGCCCAGATCGAAGGCCTCGTAGCCGAGAATTTCCTCAGTGTCCGGATCCTTCAGCGCTTTGCCAGGACGGTAGACGCTCCAGTCGATAATTTTGGCGTTCGGGATACCGGTGACGAAAGCGACGTCGCCGCTACCCAGCATGCTTCTTTCTTCCTGGCCGGCGATAATGCGCGGCACTTCATCGAGTGCGTCGGCCGAAACGATCATCGGCTTGGAGATAAAGGCTTCGATAACACTGGAAGGAATGCTGGAAATCTCTTTCTTCAGCGCCTCGCTATAGACCTGCGGCTGCAGCTTGTTGCGCGAGGCCAGTTTGAGGCGTGGCCGGCCGCCGGTGCGATCGAGGACGACTACATCACCCGGATAGATGCGGTGCGGGTTGCGGATCTGCGCCTTGTTGAGTTGCCAGATGTCCGGCCAGCGCCAGGGATCTTTGAGGAATTTGCCGGAAATCCCCCATAGCGTGTCGCCGGCGACAACGATGTGTCTATCGGGCGGATCATTAACCAATTGAAGCTTTTCCTGAGCGAATGCACAGGCTGCAACTGCAGCCAGGATGAGCGCGGATATAATGCGAACCATTGTCGTATCCTCACGTGGAACGAGAAGAGCAGGGTGCTGTCTCAGGCTTGAGGCGGTTGCCCTGTTCCTTATCTCGGGAATTCCTTGAGATTCTGCACATAATGGCTTAATTGAGCAAGCATTTTTAGGTTGTCTTATGTCACTTTTACCCATCTTGCGTTATCCAGACCAACGCTTGGCCAAAAAAGCACAGGCGGTGGCTGTTGTTGACGAAAAAATACGCAGACTTGTCGCCGATATGGCGGAGACGATGTACGAGGCTCCCGGCATTGGTTTGGCTGCCACACAGGTGGATGTTCACTTGCAAGTGGTCGTCATCGACATCTCGGAAGATAAAAACGAACTGCGTGTGTTTATCAACCCTAAAATAGAGGAAGCCGAAGGCTCCTGTGAAGGCGAAGAGGGCTGCCTTTCGGTTCCCGGCGTTTATGAGACAGTCACGCGCGCCGAACGGGTGACCGTCCGCTTTCAGGATCTGGACGGCAAGGAGCAAGTTTTGAAGGCGGAAGGTCTGCTGGCAGTTTGCATACAGCACGAAACCGATCATTTGAATGGCAAGCTTTTTGTGCAGTACCTTTCCCAACTCAAGCAGTCGCGCATCAAAGCCAAGTTGGCCAAGAAAGCCAGGATTACCGCCTGATGAGAGTCATTTTTGCTGGTACGCCCGAATTTGCTGCGGTGGCCCTAGAGCAGGTTTGCACGGCTGGCCACGAGGTTTGCCTCGTCCTGACGCAGCCGGACAAGCCTGGCGGGCGAGGCATGAGCCTGCAGCTGTCGCCGGTTAAAAAACTGGCGCAGGAATACGGGATTGCGGTCTTTCAGCCGCCGAGCCTGAAAGATCCAGCCGCGCAGGAGAAGGTGCGTTCTACCGGCGCCGACCTTATGCTGGTAGCGGCCTACGGGCTGATTCTGCCGCAAGTGGTTCTCGATATGCCGCGTTTGGGCTGTCTCAATATCCATGCTTCGCTATTGCCGCGCTGGCGAGGCGCGGCGCCGATCCAGCGTGCCATTCTGGCCGGCGATCGGGAAACCGGTGTTTGCATCATGCAAATGGAAGCCGGGCTGGATACCGGGCCGGTGCTGGCTAGGTTGTCGACGCCGATTGACTTGGAAGACACGGCCGGCAGCTTGCACGACCGGTTGGCGGAGATGGGAGGGCAACTGGCGGTGGAGGTATTCACCAGGCTGCCTACGTCGGCCGAGACGCAGCCGATGGACGGCGTGACCTACGCCGCCAAAATTGAAAAGAGCGAAGCGCGCATCGACTGGGAAAAATCGGCGATTGAACTCGATCGCCACATCCGTGCCTTTAATCCATTTCCGGGGGCGCAAACGAGTTTGGCTGGTGTTGGTGTCAAGGTTTGGAAGGCGCTAATACTTGTGGAATCAGGCGCTTCGGCTGGTCAGGTGCTGGCGGTGGATAAGGCTGGAATTACTGTGGCTTGTGGCGCAGGGGCGTTGTGTATTACTGAATTGCAGAAAGCTGGCGGCAAGCGTTTGGGTGCCGCGCAATTTTTGGCGGGCCATGCGCTGCGGGTGGGCGATCAGTTCGATTTGAGCGCGCGCTGAATTCAGGTGTTGGGGGATTCCGCAAGGCTGCCGCGGATCACTTCCTTTCGTTCGCAGCGTTGTGGCAGGAAGGCAGCAATCGCTTCGTCGCACAGGCTTCGTGCCGCCTGGCTGTTGTCGGCGCTGAAATTGCAGACATAGACATCCAGTGTGACACCGCCAATTTCTGGCCAGGTGTGGATGGCCAGATGTGATTCGGCCAGGACAACCGCGCCAGTGACACCAGCTGGCCGACCGCAAGCATCGGTGAATTGATGAAAAAACCGCCCCACGACCTTGACGTCGTTACGCTGGCAGGCGCTGATGCAAAAGCTCTCCAGGCCGGCAGCGTCAAGCAGGAACTGCGTTGAGCAACGGCAATCGTGCAAGTCGGCGATAAGGTGCAGTCCGTTCATTGGCCTTGTTATTGAGTGTAAGTTCCCGGTGAATTCTATTCCGAACCGGTTCCACGTGAAACCCCGCCGAAAATGGCTCGCAATAAGCTTCCCAGTCGATAGCCCGCTTCGACAACGCGGCGATTGGCAATGGTCTTGGCTTGGGTGCGAAATTCCGGGGTAATCATGCGTCCAGGCGGATAAGCATGCGCCCGCGCAATTTCGAAGCTTTCCTGTTGCCAGAGCTCGAAATTGCCCTGTGCAGGGGCGTGAGGCGTTTGCGCCAACAGACGTTGGGCGGAATTTTCCAGGGCTTTGCCGTTTAACCAGGGTGCCGCCGGCAGATCATCCCACCAGCGATGCAGTGTTTTGGCTGGCTGCCGTTGGTCGGCAAAGTCTTCCACTTCAAACAGATTGCCGCCCTTGTCGTGATTGCTGCCAATGTGCAGGGGTTGGTGCATTTCTCCAACCAGATGGATGACCCAGGGAAGCGCATAGACCTTTTGCGAACGTGAGGCAGATGAATCAGCCAGTATTGCAACCAGGCGCGGTAATTCAGTATCGAGACTTCCCTTGCCCTCGCGGGGGCTACCATCCAATTGGCGGTCGGTGTAGTGCCAGTTGCGGTGGCGAGCTGTGGTTGCCAAACCGGCAATCGATGGCGTAGGGGGGTCAGCGAATTCCTCGTAAAAACGTGCATCCTGGCGAATATCGTCTGGCCAGGTAGATGCTTCAACAAAGGCGAATTGCTTGCCCTGATGGTGTTCCGTCCAGCGGTCGTAATCAGGATGGGCAAGCAACAGGCTGGATATGGCCGACTTGGCAGAAGGAGAAAGTTGTTGCCAGGCAATGTGCGCGATCAGCCGGTGTGCGCCGCTGTTCCAAGCCCATGCCGGGCTGGCTGTGACCAGTAACAGGAGAAGAATGGCGCGAAGCATGGCGACATTATGCGCCCATGCGATAATCCGGACATGCATCGACTACCCCAGGATTCGCTCGCCTTCAGTTTCTTTCACGCCACGCAGGTGGTTTGCCGGGTAATGGCCGGCCAGAGTCTGGCTGATGGTTTGTTGGATCGTGTGCCCGACAAGATTCGGCCGGCAGTGCAGGAGCTCGTTTACAGTTGTTTGCGCCAATTTGGCCGGGGCGATTTTTTTCTCGCCCGCTTGTTGCATAAACCCCTGGCAGAGGCGGAAATTCACGCCTTGCTGTTGGTCGCCATAAGCCGACTGGAATTGGAGCCGGAGTTTGCGCATACCGTGGTTGACCAGGCGGTAACGGCGTCCGGTGTTTTGCACAACGGCCGCTTTAAGGCATTGACCAATGGCGTGTTGCGTGCTTTTCTGAGACAGCACCCGCAATTGCAGGCCGAAGCCGGGAATGACGTGGTGGCGACGTATTGCCATCCGGATTGGTGGCTGATACGTCTGCGGGCGGCGTTTCCGGAAGCGTGGCGCGAAGTTGCTGCGGCCGGAAATCAGCGACCGCCAATGGCGGTGCGGGTCAATCGCCGTCGTGCTGACCGCGACAGCTGGTTGGCAGAGTTTCAGTCGATTCAGGCGGGAGCGCTAGCCTCGGGCAAGGATGGTGTCCTGCTCGAGCAAGCCTTGCCGGTTGGGCGCTTGCCGGGATTTGTCGAGGGGCTTGTATCTGTTCAGGATCCTGGTGCGCAGCGGGCGGTGGATTTGCTGGCGCCAGCATCAGGCAGTCGCGTCCTTGATGCTTGCGCGGCGCCCGGCGGTAAGGCAGCGCATCTTCTGGAGCGCGCCGATATTGACTTGCTGGCGCTTGATCTCAAGCCGGCACGCTGTCGCATGATTGCTGAAAATCTGCAAAGGCTGGGCTTGCAGGCGGAAATCAAGGTGGCCAATTGTGTCCGTCTTGATGAATGGTGGGATCGCCGATTCTTCGATGCGGTTCTGGCTGATGTGCCTTGCACCGCCAGCGGGGTGGTGCGCCGGCATCCCGATTCCAAGTGGCTGCGACGCGAGGCCGATATTGCTTCCTTTTCCGGCCAGCAGTCGGCTATCCTTGACGCCTTGTGGCAAGTCGTCAAACCGGGGGGTAAACTGCTGTACGCCACCTGCTCGGTTTTTCCTGAAGAGAACCATGTGCAGATGGCACGCTTTGTCGATAGAACACCTGATGCAGTCCTTGAACACGAAGAACAGTTATTGCCTGATCGCGAACACGATGCTTTTTATTACTGCCTGCTTGAAAAGAAACCTTGACGGATTGCGCCTAGCCTTGGTCTGCGCCTGGTTGTCCTTTGCCGGTTTGGCAATGGCGGCCGAAGTCGAGGTTTCCTCGCCGCAGTTAATTGCTGCGGACGAGGGCTACGCCGTTTCTGCCGATTTTCAGTTTGAGCTGAGTTCCCGCCTTGAGGAGGCGGTCATGCGCGGCGTGGTGCTGACTTTTCTGATTGATTTTGAACTGGTCAATAAGCGCTGGTACTGGTTAGACGAAAAGCTGCTCAGTCGCCAGATGAGCCTGCGCCTTTATTATCATGCCTTGACCCGCCAGTACCGCGTGGCCAGCGGCGGCGGATTGCACCAATCATTTCCCACGCTTAATGAAGCCTTGCGCGTGGTGTCGCGCCTGCGTTCATGGCAGGTGATCGAAAAAGCGTCCGACTTTCCGCAAATCAAATCCGGTGAGGGCTATCGTGGCGCTTTACGATTCAAGCTCGATGTAACCCTGTTGCCCAAACCTTTCCAGATTTCCGCCGTGGGCAGCCGGGATTGGCACCTGGCTTCAGACTGGAAAACTTGGAACGTTAACCTGCCGGCGCCGGAAAGCAAATGAGTCTAGCCCAGAGGGTCTCGTTGCTGGGCTGTGCTGAAGAGGCGATGGCATGAGGCGCCTGTTGGTCATCGGCGGTTCATTGGCAGGGGCGTTTGGCGCTATCGTCTGGTTCCTGCTGTTGATATCGACTTCGGCAGATACCGCCATTTTTGAACGCCATTATCCCGTACTGATCGGGATGAATATCTTGATCGCGCTAGCGCTGCTCGGGCTGGTCGGTTGGCAGCTGCGTTTGCTCTGGCTGGAACATCGTGCTCAGATTTTTGGCTCCCGCCTGAAATTGCGGTTGATGGCGATGTTCGGGCTGATGGCGGTTTTTCCCGGAGCGCTGGTTTACGGCGTTTCCGTCCAGTTCGTGACGCGCTCGATTGAAAGCTGGTTTGATGTGCGGGTGGAAAAGGCGCTGGAAGCTGGTCTGGATCTCGGACGAACATCCCTTGATTCACTGCTGGCCGACCTTTCCACCAAGGGGAAAAACATGGCGCTCGAACTTTCGAGCGTGCCAGAAAACGGACGGCGGACGGCGCTCATCCGCCTGCGCGAGCAAAACAGCGTACAGACCGCCTCACTTTTTAGCGCCGGGGGTCAGTTGCTGGCCAGCGCCAATGCCGATTTGAGCGATCTGATGCCGCGCCTGCCGTCGCCCGCTCAGCTCAAACAGGCACGAAGCGCCCGGCAGTTGTCCTGGGTTGACAGTGACGGCAAGAAAATGATTTTGCGGGTTCTGGTACCGGTCTCGGGTTTTGGCGTTTTTGAAGAGCCGCGTATTCTGCAATTGACCCAGCTGGTTCCCGAGGCGCTCGGCGCCAACGCCGAGGCGGTTCAAGCGGTTTATCGTGATTACCAGGAGTTGCAATTGGCGCGTACCGGCCTAACCCGGATTTATGCGCTAACACTGACCTTGACCTTGTTGGTGGCTTTGTTCGGGGCTTTTGCCCTGGCCTTTATCATGGCACGGCGACTTTCAGCCCCGCTCTCGATTCTGGCTGAAGGGACGCGGGCGGTGGCGCAAGGTGACTTCTCGCCGCGCCAGGCGGTCTACAGTCGTGACGAACTGGGCATCCTGACGCAGTCTTTCAATCGCATGACGGCGCAGCTTGAGGAGGCACGTCTCGAAACCGAAAGGCATCGCGCCGAGGTTGAATCGGCAAGAGCCTATCTTGAATCCATTCTGGCCAATCTATCGGCCGGGGTTTTGGTTTTTGATCGCCAGTTTTTTCTGCGCACGGTCAATGAAGGTGCGCTCAATATTCTCGGCGACAATTTCGAAGGACTCATTGGCGAAGAAATTCAGAAATGGCCGCGGCAGAGTGTGCTGGGTCAGTTCATCGCCGAGCATTTTGCCATGCTGGAAGATACCGAATGGCAGGGACAGCTTGAACTCGATTGTCCCAACGGAATGCCGCAGATTCTTCTGCTACGTGGTTCGCGTTTGCCCGAGACGAGTGGTGGCGGCGATGTGGTGGTGTTTGACGACATGACCAGGATTGTTGCCGCCCAGCGCAGCGCTGCCTGGGGTGAGGTGGCGCGCCGTCTGGCGCATGAAATCAAGAATCCGCTGACGCCGATTCAGCTTTCGGCCGAACGCTTGCAACACAAGCTGGCCGACAAGTTGACCAACAGCGATGCCGATATGTTGAAGCGTGGTACACAGACCATCATCAACCAGGTACGGGCGATGAAGCACATGGTCGATGACTTCCGCGACTATGCGCGCTTGCCGGCGCCCGAATTGGCGCCGCTCGACATCAATGCCCTGATTCATGAGGTGCTCGGTTTATACGAGACCTCCGAGGCGGAAATCGAAACTACGCTGGCGGGAGATCTTCCGCCCATCATTGGCGATGCGACGCAGTTGCGGCAGGTGATTCACAATTTGCTGCGCAATTCCGAAGATGCCATGGAAGGCCGGGAAAATCCCCGTATCGAAATCAGCACCGAACAGCGCGGCAGAATGGTGCGTCTACTCATGGTTGATAACGGGCCGGGTTTCCCGCCGGAACTGCTGGCGCGCGTTTTCGAGCCCTACATTACCACCAAGGCCAAGGGTACTGGCCTTGGCTTGCCCATCGTCAAGAAGATCATTGACGAACATCATGGCACAATCACGATTAATAACGCACAGCCCGGCGGAGCGGAAATTGATATTCGCCTGCCGCTGCATAAGGAGGAGTAAAAACATGGCGATCATTCTGGTCGTTGACGACGAAGTCGGGATTCGCGAATTGCTGTCCGAGATATTGATAGACGAAAGTTACGACGTGCGTCTGGCCGAGAATGCTGATGCGGCACAACGGATACGCGCCGAAATGCGGCCGGATCTGGTATTGCTTGATATCTGGATGCCGGGCATGGATGGCATTTCCCTGCTCAAATCCTGGCACGCCGGCGGGCAACTCACCATGCCGGTGGTGATGATGTCGGGGCATGGCACGATTGATACGGCCGTTGAGGCAACCCGTTTTGGCGCCTTTGATTTTCTCGAAAAGCCGATTTCTCTGCAAAAACTGTTGGCCACGGTACAGAAGGCGCTCAAGCACGATGTCGCCTCGCGCAATCCGCCATTGACCCTGGAAGCCTTCGGGCGCTCGCCCTTCATCAAGGATTTTCGCCGCCGTCTGGAGCAGGCAGCGTCCAAATCGCCCTTTTTGTTGTTACGCGGCGTCAGTGGCGGCGTGGCGGAAATCTGTGCGCGAACCCTGTTGTCGGCGCAGGCGCCCTGGCGCGATTTGTCCACCGTGACCAGCGCACTGAATCAGGAGTTTCTGCAGACGGCTTCGGGCGGGGTGCTTTTTGTTCCCGATCTGGCAGCACTGGGCAAATTGCAGCAAATGAACCTGTCTTTTGCGCTCGAGCGTCTGGAAAAATTCAATGTGCAACTGGTTGTGGCCAGTTCGCGACCATTTTCTGTTTTGTCGGAACAGGGCTGGGATGGCAAGTTGCTGGCGCGCTTGGGCGAAATCTGGATTGCCATGCCGACACTGGCTGGTCATGCAGATGAAATTCCGGAGATTGCCAACCTGTTGCTGGCGCATTTTGTCACGCGTGGCGAGGTGCAGCCGCGTCGCTTCTCGACCGGTGCGCTCAATGCCTTGCGCAATCAGCCTTGGAGCAATCATCAGGATAGCGGTTGGGGCGAGCTTTACGTGCTGGTGCGCAATGTTGCCTTGAATGCGCTTGACGAAGAAATCAGTGCCGAAGACGTCATTCGGGTTCTGCCCGAAGAGGAATCCGACAATGGTGAAATTGCCGCTCTGGCGCCACTTTTTGAGCAGCCGCTGCGCGAAGCGCGTGATGCCTTCGAAAAGCTCTATTTCGAGCACCTGCTGCGCCTGGAAGGCGGCAACATGACGCGGGTGGCCGATCGCTCAGGGCTGGAGCGCACCCACCTCTATCGCAAACTGAAACAGCTTGGGGTAGAACTGGGCAGGCGTGGCGAGAATTGATGCCTAAGAGCTACGCAAAGCGGCACCGATGAGTCGACCGCATAACGATACTTTTTTGCGCGCCTTGCTGGGCGAGCCGACCGATTACACGCCGGTGTGGCTCATGCGCCAGGCGGGTCGCTATCTGCCGGAATACCGCCAGGCCCGCCAGCGCGCCGGTGATTTCCTGACCCTGTGCAAGACGCCGTCGCTGGCTTGCGAGGTTACGCTGCAGCCGCTGGCGCGTTACGACCTTGACGCGGCAATTTTGTTTTCCGATATTCTGACCATCCCCGACGCCATGGGTCTGGGTTTGTATTTTACGGAAGGCGAAGGCCCGCGTTTCGAAAATCCGCTGCGCGAAGAGTGGGATATCCGCGATCTTTTCGTACCCAACCCGACTGAACACCTTTCCTACGTGCTGGAAACCGTGCGCGAAGTGCGGCGGGCACTCGACAATTCGGTGCCGCTGATCGGTTTTGCGGGCAGCCCGTTTACGCTGGCTTGTTATATGGTTGAAGGTGGTGGCTCGCGGGATTTTCATCACTTGAAGCGCATGCTCTATGGCCGTCCAGACTTGCTGCACCACATACTGACCGTGACGGCAGATGCGGTGACGGACTATCTTAATGCCCAGATCGAAAGCGGTGTGCAGGCGGTGATGATTTTTGACAGTTGGGGCGGAATATTGAGTACTCCTGCCTATCGGGAGTTTTCTCTGGCTTATTTGCAGAGGATCGTTGATCGGCTCATCCGCGAAAAAGATGGGCAGCGTGTGCCGAGTATCGTGTTCACCAAGGGCGGCGGGCTCTGGCTGGAAGAAATGGCGGCTTTGGGATGTGATGCCCTGGGTGTGGACTGGAGTGTCGATCTGGCAGCGGCGCGCTCGCGAGTCGGCGATCGGGTTGCGCTACAGGGTAATCTTGATCCGGCCGTTCTGCTGACGACGCCCGAGATTGTGGCTGCCGAAACCACCAGGGTTCTGCAAAGTTTTGGCGTGGGCAACTCTGGCCATGTTTTCAATCTTGGTCACGGCGTTTCGCGCTTTACACCGCCAGAAAATATTTCGGTTTTGGTGGACACGGTTCATACGCAAAGTCGGTTATGGCGTAAGTTATAGTTTTTGCACGTTAGACTTGACTTATGCACAGAACGGGCAATGCTAATTTGGCGTTCTGATAAAGCCTCTGGAAGCCATTGCGTCAGTGGCAACCGATTGAAATATATGGGATTAAATTTGATCTTGCCAAATTATTACGATTTGTGCTTGATTATTTTGGCTTTATAGGCACCTGCCCGGATAAAAAACTCACAGGTTTATCCACAGGCTGGCCGGGTCCCAAGAAAAGCAAGTCAGGTTAAGGGCTTACAGATTGTTTCGTAGATTTAACTGGAGTGTCTTCGCCTAAATGACCATCTTGCGCATTGCTCTGGCTGTGCCGCTGCATCGCCTCTTTGATTATCTCTGGCAGGGCGCGACAGAGCCGGTCATCGGGCAGCGGGTGCGCGTTCCTTTTGGCAGCCGCGAGCGTATTGGTGTGGTGGTGGAAATCGCTAGCGAGAGTGCGTATCCGGAGGCGCAGATCAGGCCTGCGCTGGCAATTCTGGATGATATTGTACCGTTGCCTCCTGATTTTATGGCGCTCTGCGAGTTTGCGAGCACATACTATCAGGCTCCGCTCGGCGAGGTAATCATGCAGGCATTGCCGGCAGGCCTGAAAAGGCCGGTGGCGACACAACGTCGCGCCAAGCGTTCAGTTGGCCTGAATGCACCGGTGCACCCAGCACCTCATTTGACCAATGGCCAAGTGCAGGTGCTTGAAGAATTGCGGTGCGCAAAAGGTTTTTCTCCCTTTCTTCTGCATGGTGTGACGGGAAGCGGCAAGACTGAGGTTTACCTGCGCCTGATGCAGGACGTGATCGAAGCGGGTGGGCAGGTGTTGTTGCTGGTGCCGGAAATTAACCTGACGCCGCAACTGGAGGAGCGGGTGCGCGGGCGATTTCCGGGTGCGCGTTTGGTGGCATTGCACAGCGATCTGGCTGAAGCTGCACGCGAACGTAACTGGTGTGCTGCCTTGGCTGGCGAAGCGGATATTGTGCTCGGCACCCGACTGGCTGTATTCACACCCATGCCGTGTTTGCAATTGATTGTGCTTGATGAGGAGCACGATACTTCCTTCAAGCAGCAGGAGGGCATGCGCTATTCGGCCAGGGATGTGGCTGTGGTGCGCGCGAGTGCGCTGGCTATCCCGATTGTTCTGGGTTCGGCAACACCGTCGCTGGAAACCTGGGCCAATGCCCAAAATGCTCGCTATCGCTTGCTGAGTCTGCGTGAACGGGCGCACAGCGAAGCGCGCATGCCGTCCATGCGCCTGATCGATACGCGCAAGGTGGTTTTGCAGGAAGGCATGTCGGAAGCTCTGCTGCAAGCGATTGAAGAACGCTTGCTAAAGCGCGAGCAAAGCCTGATTTTTCTCAATCGGCGCGGCTATGCGCCGGTGCTGGCCTGTCCGTCTTGCGGCTGGATCTCGAATTGCCGGCGTTGCGCCGCCAATCTGGTGTTGCATCTGGCCGATCGGCGCTTGCGCTGTCATCACTGCGGATTTGAGGCGCGCGTGCCATCGGCTTGCCCGACGTGTGGCAATCAGGACATTCATCCCTTCGGACGCGGGACGCAACGGCTGGAGGCCTGGTTGCAGGAACGCTTTCCAACGGCGCGGGTGTTGCGCGTCGATCGTGATTCGGCCAGGAGCCGCAAGCAATGGGAAATCATGCTGCAGCGTATTCGGGCTGGCGAAGCTGATATTCTGGTCGGAACCCAGATGCTGGCGAAGGGACACGATTTTCCGAAACTGACGCTGGTTGGTGTTTTAGGTTCCGATGCCGCGCTTTTCGCTGCCGACTGGCGGGCGCCGGAGCGTCTCTTCGCCCAACTCATGCAGGTTTCCGGCCGAGCCGGCCGGGCCGAACACCCGGGCGAGGTGCTGATCCAGACGCAATACCCGGATCATCCGCTTTATCGGGCAGTGGCCGAGCATGATTACGAAGGCTTTGCCGCGTCGCAGTTGAGCGAGCGCAAACAGGCGGGTTTCCCCCCCTACGCCTATCAGGCCGTGCTGCGCGCCGAGGCGTCTGCAATGGCAGATTCACTCGCATTTTTGGAGAAGGTTCGCGCTTTGCCACTGCTTGCCGATCACGCGCTGGTCAGCGTCTATGATCCTGTTCCCATGCGAATGGCGCGCCTAGCCAACCTGGAGCGGGCGCAACTCTTGGCGGAATCGCCTTCGCGTGCTGCACTGCAGGCCTTTTTGCCCCGCTGGCGGCAAGCGATTGAAGCGATCAAGACACCGGCGCGACTGCGCTGGCATATTGAAGTGGATCCGCTGGAATTTTAGACGCGGACAGCGACGCCCTTGACGTTGCCATGGGTGGTGGAGAAAGTGCGCAACGGGCTGCAACCCGACTCAAGAATCAACATGAGCAGATCGCGCTCGCTGTAAAGGCAGATTTTTCCCTGAATGTCGTACTTCTCGCGGATTTTGGGGGAAAGTTCGAAGTGCCGGTTGCCAACCAGCACTTCGGCACCGGGGTAATGGCTGCATAGCTCGGAATGCAGGCCGAGCAGTGAAATATAGATACGGCCACCAATTTTGAGGCGACGCATCAGTTGGCGCACGACATCACGAGCGGTGGCATAGGGCAGCGATGATAAACCGTAGCGACAGACGACGACATCAAAAGGTTCGCCAGCCATCTTCTTGCCGAGATCGGTTAGCGTAATTGGA
>Ga0316605_10000784_pt1 | contig 19788 bp, 13 predicted proteins | sample OWC_soil_day20_n_FD_207666 | JGI IMG/M metagenome (GOLD analysis project Ga0316605, IMG submission 207666) | Wetland soil microbial communities from Old Woman Creek delta, Ohio, United States - OWC_soil_day20_noCT | ecosystem: Environmental > Terrestrial > Soil > Wetlands | place: USA: Ohio...
CGCACCGATTCGAGGAGGGACGCCTGGGCCAAGGATTGCAGGATCTTGGCGAGGTAGGGTGCGGGAAGGTCCAGCTGGGCCGCCAGATCTTTGGACAGGCAATGGCTTCCGTCCTCGGGCAGGGCGGCTAGGGCACGGAGGGCATAGCCCGTGGCGGTGTGGAACAACATTCAGGAGTCCTTGCTCTGAATTATAGGTACACCAGGACCAGCGCAATCGTCCACTGGGCTGTGACCGGCGTCATAGCGTTTCTTGGAACAATGCGTTCAGGGCCGCCCCAGGCCCATGCGAGCAAGGATGAATCCGGCGATGGCGGCGGGATCATTCAGGTCCAGCCGCGGGATCGCGAGGCCGGGCAGGGGGCGATCGCTCGCCACGGCCACGATCTCCGGGTCGTCATGGCAGAGCAGGGGCTTGCCCTCGGACTCGCGGTGGATCTCCAGCTTGGGATGGGAATGGGTCTTGAATCCCTCGATGAGCAGCAGGTCCACGGGGGTCATGCGCTCGATGAGGGATTCAATGCTGGGCTCGGCCTCCTCCCGGGATTCGTGCATGAGCACCCAGCGTGAGGAGGTCACGACCAGCACCTCCGAGGCACCCGCCTCGCGATGCCTGAAGGAATCCTTGCCGGGGGTATCCAGGTCGAACCGGTGGTGCGCGTGCTTCATGGTGGACACCTGAACCCCCGCAGCCTTCAGGAGCGGCAGCACCGCCACCAGCAGGCTCGTCTTTCCGCTGCCGCTCCAGCCCACGATCCCCATGACCTTCATCCCGCCTCCTGCCGACCGGAATGTGGGCGGGGTGTGACCCCGCCTGTCCAGGCATTCATGATCGTGGGTGATATTCCAGGCTATCCAGTCTTTTATGTCATTCCCGGGCCGCGGATGGAATCCCGGGGGCTATCCCTTGAGCTTCGCCTTGAGCGCCGCCAGCCGTCGTTTGGCCAGGGCAGGGCAGCCCGCCTCGCCATCCTCCAACTCGCCAGGTTCCGGCTTCACCCGCCGATAATACGACTCCGCGGCCGCCGTCTCCCCCAGCTGCTCGGCGACGCGCCCGAGGAGATACCAGTCCGCTCCGGTGGGCTCTTCTTCTTCCCGCAGTTCCAGCGCCTTGAGGAGGAAGCCTAGGGCCTCGGTCGTCCGGCCGGATTCCGCCAGCACCGTGGCCAGGGTGTGGTGGGCGGCGCTCGAGGAGGCTCCCGTCCCCTGGATCGACCGGCGGGCATAGTCCAGGGTCTCCGGATCGATCTTTCCCTGTACCACCAGCCACCATGCGAGGTTGTTGAACTCGCCTGGGCCGGCCTTGCCACGCTTGATGCGGTCGATGGTCAGCGCAGCCGACTCGGCCGCGCGTCCCAGCCTGCTCAGGATGTACGGCTTCCGGGCCTGGAAACGGTCTTCCTCGGGGTATTTGGCGATGGCAGCATCCACCGCCTCCAGGGCTTCCGGCCACCTCCCGGAGGTCACCAGGCAGTCGATCCTCCAGCTCCGGGCCGCCAGGGAATCCGGATAGAGACTGACCAGCCGCAGCGTGGCCTGGTCCAGCGTCTGGAAGTCCTTGCGGTCGCCCGCCCCGATGGCCGCGCTGCGCGCCACAGCGCCCATCTTGGGATCGGGGAGGGCTGAAGCCAGGGCGGCTTTCACCGCCGAATAGGCCCCGTTCTCATCCTTGTCGATCGCGAGCAGGCTCTCGCAGGCCAGGCGGATTTCCGCCGCGGTTCCCTGCTGCCCCTTCTCCCATAGCCGGCGGACGAGGTTGCCGGACAGGGGGTCGCCGTCCTCGGGCTTCCGGCTTTCCTCGTGCAGGCGGTCAAGCCAGGCGCGGGCGGGCCCCAGCTCGCCGCGGTGGACATGCCAGAGGGCCTGGCGCGCCAGGTCAAAGAGTTCGTTCCCGACGAGACGGCAGGTGGTTCCGATCCGCGCCACGTAAAAACGTGACGGGCTCTGGCCCGGCATCTGCGCCTGGACGACGTAGCCCTTGAGGTCGTCACCATCTGCGGTCACATCGCTCAACGACATGGTCAGGTCGATCATGACCGGGACGGAAAGCCCCTGTTTGGCGAGGCCCGCGACAACTTTCTGCTGCTCCCGGTTGGCCTTCCGGATCTGGGAGGCCGTGAGGTTGGCCTCCGAGAAGAAAGGCCTGAGGCGGTCTGCGGTGAGGTGATGGTCTCCGATCGTCAGGAACATCGACCGCACCGCATCCCGGGGATCCTTCAGATCCAGCACCCTGGTTTCGAAGGGCCTGACCTTGGCGAGGATCTCGGCCCTGCCTTTCACCTGGACCATGTCAGAGGCCCCGGAAGCCCCTTCGTTCAGGAGACCGGAGGCCTCCGCATACTTTCTGAAGATGACCGCCACATCAGCCGCCCCGAGGTAGGTGGCTCGGCGGGTGGCCAGATCGGGGAAGAGCGTCCGCCCAAGGGCAATGGCCTTCTCCTGACCGTTCAGGCAGGCCTCGAGCCCGACCAGCCAGGCGTTGCGGCGGGGGGACGCCTCCCTGGCCCGGGCGATCTCCTGGGCTTCCCTCAGCTGCCCCAGCTTGGAGAGGCAGACCATGAGGTTGTCCTGCAGCGCATCCGACTTCTCCTCCTCGATGAGGGCTTTGTAGAAGCGAGCCGCCTCCTGGAGGTCCGCTCCCTTGGCGTACCTCTCCCCGTCCGCATCGTGTTCGAGGAGAATCGCCAGGTTCTGCCGGGCAAATCGATCCTTTGGATCCAGGGCGATGGCCCGGCGGTAAGCCTCTACCGCGCCCTTTCGGTCCCAGCCCGGCTTCATCTTCCGCCCGATCCAGTCGTGCTGGAGGACCCAGCCCTGGACCTGGTGGGCGATGCCCCGGGATGGTTGCAGCCGGATCGCCTGCCGGAGCGAGTCTCGCGCCGTCTCCGCCAGGCCGGCGCTCAGTTGGGCTCGGGCCAGGCGCACGAGCGGGTCCGCACTGGTCGGCAGGGCTCCCATTTCCCGGCGGAATTCGGCCATGGCCTCCTTCGTCTTTCCGGCGCCCAGGAAGGCTTCACCCACCTGCTGGAAGACCACCAGGGGGATTTTGGTTTCCCCGAAGGCCTTCAACGCGGCCCTGCCCTGGTTGACCTCCTTGGGCGTCCAGTGCCGTTTCGGGCAGTCCATCCGGTAATCGGCCTGCACCGTGCCGTCGGGAAGGCCTTTGTAGCCCATGGACAGGGTCGCCGGGCCGATGGCCACGGATTGGTCCTGGGGCAGGGTGTCGTAGGCATAGCCGGTCGGCGGGTGAATGATCCACCTCGCTTCCATGGCGTAGGGCGCCTGCAGCAGGAGGTCCGTTTTCCTGGGGACCACCTCGCCAGGCTTCTTCGATTCCGCGGTTGCCTCGTCTTCGGTCGAGTCATCCTTGCTGCCGGCATTCAAGGTGTTGGAGAGCCCCTCGACCAACGGCCAGGCGTTGGCGGCGACAGCGGCGTCCGTCGTTCCTGTGTTGGCGATTCCCGCTTTCTGGGCCTCCAGGACAAGGCGGAACGGAAGGTTCACATCCTCGGGGTGGGCGTATTCCAGGCGACCCAGTTCCTTGGCCTTGAACGCACGCTCCACGTAGCCCTTGAGGTTCTCGCGGGTCCGCTTCGGGTCGACCCCAAGATACTCTCCGCGCAGCTGGATCCCGGCGGGTCCCTGAGCTTCGCTGGTCTCGACGATGCGGCCCGTTCCATCCTCAGCCAGAAAGACTTCCTTGGTCTCGTGGTAGAGGTTTTGCTGAGCGGTAACGCCTGGGGTCGTGACCAGCCCTGGCGCGGGAAGGCCGATCACCAGGGCCTGGCGTTCCAGATCCGCAGAAGGGAGCTCTCCAACGGGCGCTTCCGGGACCGTGGGATCGATCCACAGGGAGGGCGGGCCGGGGATGTAGACGATGGCGTGGTCGAAGGCCGACAAACCCGGCATGTCCGGCTCCACGTCCTGCCTTGATCCCGCCCGGAGAAGGGCCAGATGGGCGGGAATTCCCGCCTCTCGCAGGACGGCCACCAGAAGCGCCGACTTGTCCTTGCAGTCTCCATAGCCCCGCTTCAACGTGTCCGCCGGAGTCCTGGGGACCACCGACGCCTCGCCGAACTCGAGCCCCGTGTAGCGAACATCCTTGTGCATCCGCGCCACCAGGCGTTTCAGAATCTCCATCCGATCCGTGGCTCCGCCCACCGCCTGGCGCACCCAGGCCTGAAGCTGGGCGCCCTTCAGCTGGCCTTCTAGAATGTCTGAGTATTCGGCCGCGGCGGTTTCCCAGGAAGGCGTGGTGGTGTAGTACATGACTGGGCCGGGGTCCTGCCCCGGAACCTGGTGGGGCTCCGCCTTCTTCCTTGGCCTGGTAGGCCCAAGAACCACCGTCAGAGACGTGCGTCCGTTCAGGGTCTGGGACTGAGGCTGAATGCCCGGCAATCCCACAAGCTTCCACTTCAGGGGCGCGGTTGCAGGAACCTCAAGGGTGTACCGGCTCTGCTGGACAGGCACGTTCTGGGAAAGGGAAAAAGAAGCCCGCGTGCCGGTCCGGGAGAAGGGGCGGTGGTCCTTCCACAGGATTTCCACTTCGGCGATGGCGCCTTTCGCCAGCTTGGGAAGCGGGGCTCTGAGCTGCCGGCGGTCCGTGAAGACGCCCGAACTTTCCTGCTCGGGACTGTAGTCTCCGATCGTGGCCGGGTCCAGGGCGTGCTCCTGACCGTCCGCCGTGATGACCCTCGCCCGGATGACCGGCCTTTCCTCCCACCAGGTGGTGTAGTCCGCTGTCACCGTGCCCCAGCCTTCGATGGCCGAGTCCTGGTCGATGCGAAAGATGTAGCGGTAGCGCGCGGTGCGCCGTCCGGCCTCATCCAGCGAGACATGGTATTCCTCGAGAAGCTCTTGCTGGGCGTAGCCCGGCTGGATCGGGAGGCTGGCGGAGGTTCTGATCAGATCCTGGGGAGCCGCGCTGAAGGGCGGAGCGGCTTCCCAGGGGGTCGAAGCAGGGAGGTTGAGGCCCGCCAGGGACATGCATGCAGGAACCACCAACTGGATTCGGGCGAGCGACATTCAACCTCCAAGGGCAGGAAGGGGATGCAATGGATTAGATCCAAATGGGAAGGTGAATTGAGTCAAACTCCGCCGCTCCGACCGGATTTCGAAGGGGTGGAAAGGTGGCTCAAACTATCGAATTGGCGCACCGATCATGATGTCATCGAGCCATGCGGATTGGCTAGCCAGCGGGCCTTCCCGCCCAGGGGCCCAGCGACAATTCCAGCGGGCCGCCCATGCCTCTCGGCAGTCCCGAGTCTGTCGGTTAGGGTGGGCGTACAAAAACACCGGAGCCGCTCGGCTCCGGTGCGTTGGGTGGTGGCTGTTCCTGGACTTCAGGCAGCGTCCGCGCTGACCGAAGGAGGCAGACTCGAACTGGCGCGTGGCTGGCCCCGGCTGCGGACGCTGTGCAGGCTCCACTGGAGCCTTGCTCGCTGCAGTGTGGGGAGAACACTGAAACCACAATCTTCAATATGAGCGCGCAAAACATGCAGTCATAAAACTTGTACTTCACCTGAAAGCCGGTTGGCCTGCCATCTAGGCACTTGGCACCCTCATCCGGCCCCCACACCATTTCAATAAGAACAGACCTGGAACGCGCACTAACCAGTAAGTGCCCATCCACAACGAGCCCACGAAAGGTGATTCCCTCCTTCGTGATACGCCGCTCAAGTCGCGCTCGCTCAGCCTCAGCTCGGTTGCCCCAATGGCCAGCTGCTGCTGAGGCTAATCAGGCTTCTCCCCGGGCTCCGCGATCATGGATCCCCAACTGGTAATTGCTTCCACGACCTGTTGGAAGCCGCATCCCTTGCAGGTTAGCTTGTACTCCACCTTCACTGGGGTGGTGGGGAAGACATGGCGCGCCAGCAATCCCTGGGACTCCAGTTCCTTAAGCCGAGCTGATAGAACCTTCTCGCCGATGCCTGTCACGCGAGTGGCGATTTCGTTGAACCTCAGCGGGCCTTCCTGGAGCGTCCACAGGATCTGGCCGGTCCATGGCTTGGCCAGAAGGTCGACTGTCTTTCGGAAGACTTGGCAGCTACTGGGTGATTCAGGGGTGTCCATGAAGGATCCTTGACCATTTGTGGTCTTCACAAAACTATCCCAAGGAAAGTTGCTTGACAAGGGGAAGCGTGTGGATGAGTATTGCTTTCATTGAGAAATTGACTTCCCCATAGAAAGCGACGGAGGCACCATGATACACACCAACACTTCCATCACCCTGACCCAGGCCTGGGCTCCTCGCGTTGGCCGTCTGGCCCTTGGGGCCATCTTTCTTTTGAGTGGTCTTGGGAAATTGGCAGACCTTTCTGGAACGGCCACCTACATGCGGGCCGCCCACATGCCTGGCGTGCCCGTTTTCTTGGCAGGTGCCATCGCCTTGGAAACGGTGGGCGGCCTTTCCGTGATCACCGGCATCAAGCCTCGATGGGGCGCAGCGGCACTGATCGTCTTTCTGATCCCGGCCACGCTCATCTTTCATGGCTTTTGGGCCTACCAGGGCTTGGAGCGCCAGATGCAGATGGTCAGCTTCCTTAAAAACGTCTCCATCGGTGGTGGTCTCCTCTACCTCTTCGCCACGGCCCCCAGCCATCAGGGCTGACCTTCGGCGGACACCCTTCCTCGGTCCGATCCCAGTAAACATTCCGCCTACCACCACCCAGGTTACGGCCTGGTAAGGGGGGCTTGCCCACCCGCGCCACTCCAGGAGCTTCTCATGCGCGCTCTGCTTGCGCTGGCCCTTGGCCTGTCTCTGCAGGCCCAAGACAACCCCTATCCCGAGATGGGCCCTCTGCCGACACGAAACATGTTCACCCTGCTTCAGGCTCCCATGACCTACCAGCCGACGGCTCCGCGCCCGATCGGAGAAGGAACTTGGAAACTGACCCTCTCTCACGTGCGGGCCAATGTGTTCGAGTTCTCGGGTCTGATCAAGGATCATCCGCCAGCCTGGTTCCAGGGGCGTCGACGAATGGACCGCGCTTCTCTGGAGGCCCTGGCTGCCGAATACCCCAGTGCGCCCTTCGTCTTCTACTTCGATGAGGAGATCGCCCGAACCACGCTCCAAGTGCGTCGAGGCATCACAGCTCGAACCGACGTTTGGATCGAATTGCCCGTAGAGGCTCATGGCGGTGGGAATTTGGATACGTCTATCGAATCCTTCCACAAAGCCTTCGGGTTCGAGCAGTGGGGGCGCACCGGTATCGCACGCAACCAGGCGGTGGTGGCCACCATTCGATACGGCCATCTGGAGTTTGTGCGAGAAGGCTCTCAGCCAACGCACGTTCAGGATCCGCTCCTGGGTGTTGTCCACGAGATCTACCAGAATGGACGCTCCGGTTTGAGCGCCACCTTCACGGTGAAACCGCCCTTGGTGACCACGTATGGAAACTATCGAGCGGGTTGGGATTTAGAAGGCGGGCTGACCGGGTGGTGGAACTTCAGCCGCACCCAGACGCTTTACGTGGGAGCCGCCTACACCCACCGAGGGCGCGGCAACTCTGCCTACAACGGCTTGGACTACTCCTCCGATCTGGGTGCCCACATCACTTGGCAAGGGCGCCGAAACAAGGCTGTTCAACCCTTCGTCCAACTCTATTTCCTCAGCGGATTCAGCGCGCCTCAGCCGTTCGCGAAGCTTCACGAAGGCAGCCTTCAGCACGATCTCGGTCTGCATGTGCAATTGGACCGTCGCGCAACCTTGACGTTCCGCTACATCAACAACATCACCCATCACGAAAACACAGATGACGCTTCCTTCGGCGTGAGCCTTACTTGGCGGATCTGACCTAGGAACTGGGGGATTGAAATCACGAGAGGTTTTTCGGATGCATGCCACGCTAACAGTCGCCGCACTTGCCATCCATCGAAAGCTGAGTGGTAGGGCCTCTCTTCCTGTAGGGCTCAGGGGTCTGGGTCAATCGCAACACCTTTCTCGTCAAAACAGGGACGCCCATGAATCCCGCGGAGAGAGGCACACTCGGCCTCCTCCTCTCGGTCAATCCCAGAGGAAATCCAAAAAGCCGCGGGCGTGCTGAACGCTGGAAATCGGGATTGCTCGAATTTAGCGCAGCAAAGCTGGCTCAATACCTCACGGAAAGGAAATAGATTTTGACTACGAACATTCCCAACAAACTACTCTCTCCTATTCAAGTGGGTGCCCTCAAATTGAGTAATCGAATGGTCATGGCGCCGCTAACGCGCAGCCGTGCGGGCGATGGTGATGTACCCACGCCGATGAATGCCGAATACTATCGGCAACGTGCGACCGCTGGCCTCATCCTTACTGAAGGATCTCAGATTTCGCCTCAGGGCAAAGGGTACCCACGGACGCCAGGGATCTTCTCTCAAGGGCAGATTGCGGGTTGGAGGCAGGTAACAGAGGCCGTTCATGCTGAAGGCGGGCGAATCTTCCTGCAACTCTGGCATGTTGGTCGTCTCTCGCACTCGGTGGTGCAATTGGACGGCAGTCTGCCGGTGGCACCCTCTGCGATTAAGGCTGAAGGAGAAATTTTTACTGTTTCAGGGCTCAAACCCTACGAAACGCCGAGGGCCCTTGAGATCGATGAGATCTCAGGTGTGGTCGCGGACTTCCGCCAAGCGGCTGAGAATGCCAAGCTGGCGGGTTTTGACGGTGTCGAAATCCATGCAGCCAATGGCTACCTGATTGACCAATTTTTGCGTGACGGCTCCAATATCCGCACGGATGCTTATGGCGGCTCCGTGGAGAACCGTGCGCGCTTCCTCCGAGAAGTAGTCGAAGCCGTCATTCCTGTTTTTGGTGCAGACCGTGTTGGCGTCCGCCTGTCGCCCATCTTCAATATCTTCTCGATGAGCGACAGCGATCCTGCGGCTCTTTTTGGCCATGTGGCCGACCTCCTCAGCCAATACGGACTGGCCTATTTGCATGTCGTGCAATTAGGTGAAGGGGCATTCAACTTCGCGGACCTTAAGCAGCGCTTCGGAGGCACCTATATTGCCAATGGAGGATTTGACGCGGAGCGAGCCACAAAGGCGATCCATGCAGGTAAGGCCGACCTTGTATCGTTCGGCGCCCTTTTCTTGGCGAATCCAGATTTGCCCGAGCGATTCAGAAAGGGAGCCCCGCTGAATACGCCGGATACTTCGACGTTCTACCAAGGAGAAGAACACGGCTATACGGATTACCCGGCGCTAGCTTAGGTCGCGACGTGGCTATCTGCTGGCCCCCAGGAAACAGAAACTGGCGCTTCCGCAGGCTAGGTTAGTGCGAACACTGCAGTCTCAACCTCAACGCCGTGCCAGTAATTGGGATGGCACTACCGTCAGCCTAAGGGGCGCTAACGCGTAGCTTTTGTCCGCCCCGTAGTTCTCAGGAGTAAATCATGAAAATCGGAATCGTCGGTTCCGGCGCCCTCGGCTCCAACGTCGCCCGCGCGCTCGCAAGCAAAGGCATCTCGGCGACCATTGCCAACAAATCCGGGGTTGCATCTCTGGCACCGCTGGTCGCGGAATTGGGGCCCACGATCACGGCTGGTACGATCGAACAGGCAGCAAGCGCGGATATCGTTTTCGTCGCCGTGCCCTGGGCCGCCCTCAAGACCTTGCTGAGCAGTCTGCCTGCCTGGAATCATCGCATCGTAATCGACGGCACCAATCCGGTCCTCTTCCTCGATCCAAATTCCCCGGACGCCAAGGATCCGAGCAACCCGCTGGCGGCCTTCGGCATCAAGGCCGTTGATCTCGGCGGCAAGTACTCGAGCGCGGTCTTCCGTGAACTGGTCCCTGGCGCACGAGTGGTCAAGGCATTCAACCATGTGGATGCCACGGTGCTATCACAGCCAGAAGTCGCAGGGGGGAAGCGCACTCTGTTCTTTTGTGGCGACGATGCGGCCGCGAAGGCCGAGGTTCGCCATTTGCTTGAGACCACAGGGTATTTCCCGGTTGACCTTGGCTCGCTTGATGTGGGTGGCCCATTGATGGAACTGCCCTTCGGTCCGCTGGCCATGAGCAACTTCATCAAAATCTGAGAGTAAGCATGAATAGCGGTGCTGGGGGCTCTCCTGAAGCATGGGAGGAACCCCCAGCACAGCATCTTCTGGCATGGACCCGACCAGCGGAACCGAAGACCAGCGACGGGGAGCCAGGAGCGCACAGATTCCCCGATACGCCGACCACGACAAGGCGACGCAACCATAAAGCCCTTCAAAACAACCAATACGAATTCAATATTCATTTTTCCCCTTCATTTCGTGGAATGCCACTTCATTCCGCTCCCGACATGCAGCCTACCGGGCCGCCACCGCTTCTCGGCAGTTCGAGTCTGCTGGTTTGGGTCGGTGTACAAAAACACCGGAGCCGTTCGGCTCCGGTGCGTTGAGGTGGTGGCTGGAGGCAGACTCGAACTGCCGACCTAGGGATTATGAGACCCTCGCTCTAACCACCTGAGCTACCCAGCCATGAAGGAGCAGTTTAGCGTGGGTGTGGGCCTGCGTCTACGCCAGATCATCCACGAGCACCACGATGAGGCGCTTGGGCCCGTGGACGCCGTAGGCGAGGGTCTGCTCGATGTCGGCGGTCTTGCTGGGGCCGGAGATCAGCAGGGCGTTGGGGGGGAGGCTGCGGCCCCAGCCCAGGGCCTTCACGGCGGACCAGAAGGTGTCGTGGATGGTGGAGGCCTTCAGCAGGGCGATGTGGACGGGCGGCACCAGGGACATGAGACGGGGCTCGTCGGGGCCGGGCATCAGCAGCAGGCCGCCGGTTTCGGCCACACCGCCCACGGTGCCGGTGAAGCCAGCGTCCACCCCCGTGAAGAGCTCGTGCTTGAAGGCTTCCACGGGCCGGTCGTAGGGCATCAGCTGCGTACCGCCCGGAGCCCAGGCGGCGGCGAGTGCCTTCCCCGCCTCGCTGGTGGGTCCGTAGAGGAGGTTCTTCAGGCCCGCTCCGTCGCAGAAGGCGCGGACCACCGCGGGCCAGGTGGCCGGCGTGGCCTCCAGGAACTCGGTGTGGACCGCCTCCATGCCTTTGCGCAGCCGAACCATCCGCTCGGCGGCGGGCCACTGTCTCCGCTCGAGCACGGCGGTATCTGGGACGGGAAGGGGGCCGGCGCCATCGGCCGCGCGGAGGCGGCCAAGGATGGCGGTACGGGCGTCAGTATGGGTGTCGGTACGTGGCTCAGACATGCTTGCCTCCCTCGGCGCGCATGCGTTCGCTCAAGGAGCGCCGGGCCGGAACGGGTTTGGTGCGGGATCGGGTCCAGTTCTTGATCAGCGGGGCGCCGGCGGGCAGGGCCTTGCCGAAGCGCGTGGCAAACCAGGCGGCCAGGCGGTAGAGCGCGGGACGCTTGAGGACGCCGGCCCAGAGGCGCCAGGCCCAGTCCTCGGTGGCGGTGCGGCCCGTGCCCCGGCCCGCCACGTTCGAGCCCTCATCGTCATGGGTGGCTTCCCGGCGCAGGCGCACGAGGATCTCCGGGATGGGAATCTCCACGGGGCAGACCTCGCCGCAGGCGCCGCAGAGGCTGGAGCCGTGGATCAGGTCGTGGCGCACGCCCACGCCTTCCATCTGCGGCGTGAGGATCTTCCCGATGGGGCCGGGATAGACGGCCTCGTAGGCATGGCCGCCCACCCGGGTGTAGACGGGGCAGTGGTTCATGCAGGCGCCGCAGCGGATGCAGCGCAGCGTGGCCCGGAGCTGCGGGTCGGCGTAGATCCGCGACCGGCCGTTGTCGAGGATGACGAGGTGGACTTCCTGGGGGCCGTCCTTCTCGCCCTCGCCCCGGGGGCCGGTGATCATGTTGAAGTAGGTGCTCACCGCCTGGCCCGTGGCCGAGCGGGTGAGGATGGCGTAGAGGGGCGCCACGTCTTCCAGGGTGGCCACGACCTTCTCGAGGCCCATGACGGCGATGTGGAGGGGTGGCACGTGGGTGCTCATGCGGCCGTTGCCTTCGTTCTCCACCAGGCAGAGGGTTCCGGTCTCGGCCACGGCGAAGTTCACGCCGGAGAGGCCGGCATCCGCATCGAGGAACTTCTGGCGCAGGACTCGGCGGGCCATGGCCGTGAGCTCATCCACATCCTCGGTGTACTTCGCGTCCTTGATCTTCTGGCTGAACTGCCGCGCGATCTGGTCCTTGTTCTTGTGGATGGCGGGCATGATGATGTGGCTCGGCGTCTCGCCATCCAGCTGGATGATGTATTCGCCCAGGTCGGATTCCAGCGCCTCGATGCCGTTCGCCTCGAGGAAGGCGTTGAGGTGCATCTCCTCGGAGACCATGCTCTTGCCCTTGACGAGGGTCTTGGCGTTCTTGGCGCGGAGGATGCTGAGGATCAGCTCGTTGGCCTGTTCGCAGGTCTCGGCCCAGTGGACCTTGATGCCGTTCTTCGTGCAGTTGACCTCGAACTGCTCGAGCAGCTCAGGCAGGCCCAGGAGGCTGCGCGAGCGGATGGTGGTGCTGAGGTCGCGCAGGTCCTGCAGGTCGCGGGGATCGGGGAACTGGTTGCGCCGCTTGGTGATGAGGCCGTCCATGGCGCGGCGGAAGTTCGCCCGGAGCTGCGGATCCAGCAGGGCCTTGGCGGCGGAATCGCGGAACAGGACTTCATGCTCAGCGTGCATGGGTGCGCTCCCAGAGGAACTCGGCGATGTGCTGGACGCGCAAGGGACTCTGCTTCGCCTCCAGGGTGCCGTTCACGTTGAGGAGGCAGCCGCCGTCCGTGGAGAGGACCACGGAGGCGCCGGTGGCCTCGGCATCCGCGGCCTTGTCGCAGGACATGGCCCCGGAGATCTCCGGCTGGCGCACGGAGAAGGTGCCGCCGAAGCCGCAGCATTCATGCTCGCGGGCGAGGGGCGCCAGCTCCACGTTGGCGAGCTGGCCGATGAGGGCCTGGGGTTCGCCCTTCAGGCCAAGATCCCGCACCGCATGGCAGGAGCTGTGCCAGGTGACCTTCACCGGCGCGCCGAGATCCTTCAGCTTCACGTCGAGGACATCCACCAGGAACTGGGTCAGCTCGTAGACGCGGGCGCTGAAGGCCTTCACCTTGGCTTCATCGGGCTGGCCGTGGAACAGTTCCGGATAGTGGACCTTCATCATGCCGGCGCAGCTGCCGGAGGGCAGGATGACCGGCAGGTCCTGGGGAAAGAGAGCCACCTGATTACGGGCCACATCGCGGGCCTCCTCCCAGTAGCCGCAGTTGAAGGCGGGTTGGCCGCAGCAGGTCTGGCCTTCGGGAAAGACCACGTCCACGCCGGCCTGACGCAGCAGCTGGATGCCGGCCATGCCGGCGTCGGGAAAGAAGAGGTCCACCAGGCAGGTGCCGTAGAAGTAGACCTTCTTGGGCTTGGGTTCACTCACTTGGAGGCCTCCGGTCGCGTGGCGGATTCGAGCAAGTATAGGAAGCTGCGGTAGACCTCGCCCGTGGAACGCGTCATGCCCACCTCGCAGGTGCGGCTGCTGGCGAAGTGGCCGTCGAAGGCCTGGGCCTTCACTTCCTTCGCTTCGTGCTTGGTGGCGGAGGCGGTCAGCTCGGGATGCGTGAAGCCGCGGTCGCCCGCGAAGCCGCAGCAGCCCGCGTCCCGCGGCACCACCACCTTGTCGGCGCAGGCCTTGGCCACGCCTTCGAGCTTGGGCAGCAGGTTCATCTTGGTGACCGAGCAGACCGGATGCAGCGCCACCGAACCCACCTTGTGGGTGACCTTCAGCCGGGGCAGCAGCACATCGTGGGCGAACGCGGTGCTGTCGAGCACCTTCAGCTTGTCGAACTTCGCCTGGTTTTCGGGGGTGAGGTAGGCGCGGCTGGTAACCACGCCGTAGGTGCAAGGGCTGGTGTCCATCACCACGGAGAGGCGGCCTTCCTGGCTCCACTCCCAGAACTTCTCGATGGCCCGGTTCACGGTGAACCGGTGGGCCTCGTCGAAACCCTTGGAGGAGAAGGGCACGCCGCAGCAGGTGCCCTCCACGTCGTAGGGGATGTGGACGGGCATGCCCGCCCGCTCGGACACCTTGACCAGGGCCTCCACCAGGCTCATCTCGGTGGGCTCGCCGGGCAGGTGGCCCATCATGCGGGAGATGCAGGCGGGGAAGTAGATGGCCTGCGCGCCCCCCAGGCTGGTTCTCGGCAGGACGGCCTTGGCCGCCTTGGGCATCTCGGGGCTCCACTGGTGGGAGGCTCCGAAGCCCTTGAAGATGCGGGTGATGAAGGGCATGACCTTGGGGCCGAAAATGCTCTGCACCAGGTGCCCGCTGCGCAGGGCCAGGCGCATGACCGGCTCCACGGTGGCGAAGTTCCTGGCCACGGTGAGCGCGATCTTCTGGGCGCGGCGGCTGTGGTTGGCCCGGCGGAAGCGCTTGGTGAGCTGGCCGGTGTCGATGCTTACGGGGCAGGCCGTGGCGCAGAGGCCATCCACGGCGCAGGTGTCGAGGGCCATGTAGGGGAAGGCCTCTTGCAGGGAGGCGAGCAGGGCGGGGTTCTCGCGGTTACCTTCGAGGCGCGCCATCTCGCGGCGCACCACGATGCGCTGGCGGGGCGTCAGCGTGAGCTCGCGGCTGGGGCACTTGGGCTCGCAGTAGCCGCACTCGATGCACTTATCCACTTCCTCTTCCACGCCGGGCATGGGTTTGAGGTCGGACAGGTGGCACTTGGGATCGGCGTTGAGGATGACGCCGGGGTTCAGCAGGTGCTGGGGATCCACCAGGGCCTTCAGCTTGGCCATGACGGCCTTGGCCTCCGGTCCCCACTCGGCCTCCACGAAGGGCGCCATGTTGCGGCCCGTGCCGTGCTCGGCCTTCAGGGCGCCGTCGTACTTCTTCACGACCAGCTCGACCACGTCGTCGATGAGGGCCGAGTAGCGGTCCACCGCCGCCTGGTCGTTGAAGGACTGAGTGATGACGAAGTGCAGGTTGCCATCCTTGGCGTGGCCGAAGAGGATCGCTTCGTCATAGCGGTGCTTGGCGAAGAGCCGGGTGAGGTCCACCGCGGCGTCGGCCAGCTTCTCGATGGGGAAGGCCACGTCTTCGATCAGCACTGTGGTGCCACGCTTGCGGACTGCCCCCACGGAGGGGAAGGTGCCCGAGCGGATCTTCCACATGAGGGCCTGTTCCACGGGATCGTGGGTGAAGCGGGCGGGCTCCAGGAGGTTGAAGCCGGCGGCGGCGGCGAGCGCGGTGCGCTCCAGGTCGGCCCGGACCGATTCCTCCCGGCCGTGGAACTCCACCAGCAGCGCCGCGGCGCCTTCGGGCAGGGTCTTGATGCTGGGGGGGATGCCCGCCTGGTTTTCCACGGATTTCAGGGAGGCGCGGTCCAGCAGTTCCAGCGCGGCGGCGCCGGCATCCCGGAGGGGCACGATGGCGGCGCAGGCCGCGTGCAGGTCCGGGAAGATCAGGAAGCCGGTGACCTTCACCGGCAGGTCGGGCACGGACTTCAGCACCGCCTCGGCGATGAAGGCCAGCGTGCCTTCCGAACCCACCAGCAGGTTGCGGAAGATGTCCACGGGCCGGTCGAAGTCAATGAAGGCATTGAGGGAATAGCCCGTGGTGTTCTTCATCTTGTACTTGGCGCGGATGCGCTCGGCCAGGGACCGGTTCGCCTCGAGCTCGGCCTTGAGGTCGAGCAGGCCCTTCGCCAGGGCGGGCTCCAGCTCACGGAAGCGCTCATCAGCGCCAGGGGCTGCCGTGTCGATGACGGTGCCCGAAGGCAGCACGAAGGTCAGCGATTCCAACGTGTGGTAGGCGTTCTGGGTGACGCCGCAGCACATGCCGCTGGAGTTGTTCGACAGGATGCCGCCCACGGTGCAGGTGTTGATGGACGCGGGATCAGGCCCCATCTTGGCGCGGAAGGCCTTCAGCGCATGGTTCACGTGCGCGCCGATGACGCCGGGCTGCACCTTCACCTTGGCGCCGCCTTCGAGCACCTGGATGCCGCGCCAGTTGCGGGCGACCTCCACCAGGATGCCGTCTGAGACAGACTGGCCCGACAGGCTCGTGCCCGCGGCCCGGAAAGTCATGGGGATGTTCCGCTCATGGCTCAGGCGGAAGAGGCCGCGGATGTCCTCCACGCTGCCCGCGAAGGCCACGGCTTTGGGGATGAGCCGGTAGAAGCTGGCGTCGGAGGCGAAGGCGATCAGGTCCACCGGGCGGTCGAGCACGCGCTGCTCGCCCACGATGGCCGCGAGGGAATCCCGCAGGGAGGTGGCTGTGGTCGTGGTCATGTCGTACATCCTCTCCCCGGAAGGGGCGGTAAAAAGTCCCGCCGACCCTGAAGCTGTCGGCGGGACCAGGTCGTTCGTCTGAAAGCCGCCGGGTCTACTTGGCCGGGGCGGGGGCGGGCACGGCGGCGGGAGCGGCCGGAGCAGCGGGGGCGGTGACAGCGGCCGGCGCGGCGGGAGGCAGCTGGGGCATCCAGTTCGCGGGCAGGACCTTCGCATAGAGGAAGATCACGACGCCGACCATGGCGGCCAGGGCCAGGCTGTGGAAGAACACATAGCGGAGGATGGTGCCTTCCTCGCCCTGCTGGTTGGTGGCCACGGAGGCCACGACGAGGCTCTGGGCGTCGATCATCTTGCCCATGACGCCGCCGGTGGTGTTGGCCGCGGCGGTGAGGATCGGGTTCAGGCCCAGCTGCTGGGCGGTGATCTTCTGGAGGCCGCCGAAGAGCACGTTGGCGGAGGTGTCACTGCCGGTAAGGGCCACGCCCAGCCAGCCCAGCATGGCGCTGAAGAAGGGGAAGAGCACGCCGGTGCTGGCGAAGGCAAGACCCATGGTGGCGTCCAGGCCCGCGGACTTGGAGACGAAACCAAGACCCAGCATGGCGGCGATGGTGAGCAGCGAGATCTTCACGCGATTGACGGTGCCCCCGAAGATCTTGAGCAGTTCCAGGGGGCCGAAGCCCACCAGCAGCCCGCTGCAGATGCCGGCGAGCAGGAGGCTGGTGCCCGTGAGGGAGAGCCAGTTGAAGGTCCAGACGGCGGCCTCAGCAGAGGGCTTGGCGACCACGGGAGGAGCCTTGATGACGTTCTTGTGGAGCAGGGGGATCTCGAAGTTCTTGACGGTGTAGCCCTGCAGGAAGTTCGGCTTGTCCTTGGTGCCGCCGTTCAGGAACGTCTTGACCTGAGGGGTGCCCCAGGCAAACACGAAGAGGGACAGGAACACCCAGGGCATCCAGGCCTTGACGATCTTGCCGGTGGGCTGCTCGACCTTGGCGGCGTGGGCATCTTCGCGCTCGTGCTCATAGCGCCAGGTGGTCTTGGGCTGCCAGACCTTCAGGAAGAGCACCAGGGCCACCATGGACACGATGGCGCCGATGATGTCCACCAGCCAGGGGCCGTGGAAGTTGCTCACCGCGAACTGCGTGATGGCGAAGCTGCCACCGGCCACGAGGCAGGCGGGCCAGACTTCCATCATCGCCTTGCGTCCGGCCATGGTCCAGATGATCCAGAAAGGCACGATCAGCGAGAAGATGGGCAGGATGCGGCCGGCGGCGGCGCTCAGCATGTCCAGGGGCAGGCCGGTCACGCCGGCGAGGGCGATGAGGGGGCTGCCCAGGGCGCCGTAGGCCACAGGAGCCGTATTGCCGATCAGGGCGAGGCCCGCGGCCTGGAGGGGGCGGAAACCCAGGCCAATGAGCATGGCGGCCGAAATGGCCACGGGCGTGCCGAAGCCGGCGGCGCCCTCGATGAAGGCCCCGAAGCTGAAGGCGATCAGCAGGGCTTGGATGCGGCGGTCACCGGCAAGGCCGGCGATGGAATGCTTCACCACCTCGAAGTCGCCAGACTTCACGGTGATGTCATAGATGAAGATGGCGTTCAGCACGATCCAGCCGATGGGCAGCAGGCCGAAGAGGGCGCCATGCACGGCAGCCATGCCGGCCATGCCCGCGGGCATCTTGTAGATGAGGATCGCGACGGCCAGACAGGTGATCAGGCCCAGGATCGCGGAATAGTGCGCCTTCACGTGTTTGGCCAGGAAGCCCAGCAGCACGAAGACTGGTAGGGCGGCCACCAGGGCCGAAAGGAAGATATTCCCCATGACGGGGGAATAGACTTGGGTCCAGGGGGTCATGCAGCCTCCAGAGGTGGGGGGTAAGAGGATGGGTAGGTAGAGTTTTTGGAAAGAACCTGGGCGAAGATTACAATGGGTCTAGTGGTCAGACCATACTGAAGAGACCTGGAATTGGTCACAGTTTGCATGTAGTATGTTTTTCAATAGTTAAATTTTTTCGAGACGTGCGCCCATGGAATTCACCCCGATCAGGACCCGCCGCCTCTACGAGGAAATCGTGGAGCAGATCAAGCAGCTCATCACGGATGGGCGGCTGAAGCCCGGGGACAAGCTGCTGGCGGAACGGGAACTGGCGGAACAGTTCCAGGTCAGCCGGGCCTCGGTGCGCGAGGCGATCCGAACCCTCGAGATGCTCGGCGTCATCGACATCCGCCCCGGCGAGGGCACCTTCGTGCGCGGCACCGAAACCGACGACATCATCCGGCCCCTGGCCATGTTCCTGGCCGTGGAGCGCAGCTCACTGCTCGACATGTTCGAGATGCGGCGCATCTTCGAGACCGCCACCGCGCGCCTGGCGGCGGAGCGGGCCACCGAGGAGGAGTTCGACCAGATCGAGGCGATGCTGGAGAACATGCGGGAACGCCTGAATGTGCAGGATCCGGAGAAGGGCGAGGAGTATGACGCCGCCTTCCACTACGCCGTGGCCGAGGCCACCCACAACAGCCTGCTCATCAAGCTCTTCAAGACCGTCTCGGAAGAGTTCGCGAAGGCGAACTCCGTGGCCCGCAGGCAGCTGTACCACAACAGCGTGCAGAACGCCCAGAAGATCATCGATCAGCACTCCGAGATCCTCGAAGCCATCCGGGCCCGCTCACCCGAGCTCGCCTCGGCAGCGATGCTGTCGCACCTGATCTTCGCCGAGGATGAGCTTCGGAAGTGGATCGTCTAGACCGGAGGGAAACCGCCGACAGGTTGGCGAAGGCACGTCATGTGCCCTCGCCTTGTGCCTTTGCATCGCGGCACAGTGGTGGCCCCGGTGGGGTTCGAACCCACGACCAAGCGGTTATGAGCCGCCAGCTCTGACCGCTGAGCTACAGGGCCAGGGCCAGTGTAGCAAACAGCTCCGGGCTCGCCCGGTGCCGTTTGCCGGGTCAGAGCCCCTGGATGGAGCGTCCTCCCAGGGCGAAATCCAGCAGCTGGAGCATGCGGTCCGCGAGGGTCGGCAGATCCCTTGCCTCCAGAAGGAACTGGCGTTCCGTGGGCTCGAAATCCAGAGCCATGGCCAGGGTGTTCAGCCGCCCCACGTCCTCCAGGGGCAGGTCGAGGAGCTCCTTGAGCTGAGCCTCGATGCCTTCGGAGGCCGCGTAGGCCTCGAGCGATTCCATGAGGCGGCGACGGTGGGGACCGGGCCAGAGCACCGAGGCGTCGAAGGGCAGCACCTCGGTGCGGGCCTGGCGGTAGGGCTTGCCCGGGACCTCCTGGAGGACGCGCACCGTGTCCTTCCCCTGAAGCAGCAAGTTCCAGCGGCCGCCCGTGAGGGGCTCGGCGCGCACCACTTCCGCCAGGCAGCCGATGTCGAAGATGGGCGCGGATTCGCCCAGGGAACCGGGTTCGGGGTTCTCCCGCATGAGGGTGAGGACGAGGTGGTGGTGGGAGTTGAGGACATCCACCGTCATCTCCTGGTACCTGGGCTCGAAGATGCGCACCGGAAGGAAGGTCTCCGGGAAGAGCACGACCTGGGGCAGGGGAAAGAGGGGAAGAATGGCTGGTAGCATGAACACCTTGTTCGCCAATGCATCGGAGTCCGCACCGTGAAGG
>Ga0316605_10000785_pt1 | contig 19767 bp, 16 predicted proteins | sample OWC_soil_day20_n_FD_207666 | JGI IMG/M metagenome (GOLD analysis project Ga0316605, IMG submission 207666) | Wetland soil microbial communities from Old Woman Creek delta, Ohio, United States - OWC_soil_day20_noCT | ecosystem: Environmental > Terrestrial > Soil > Wetlands | place: USA: Ohio...
AATGGCTGGCCATTCGGCAAAACCGTCGGCAGTGATAGCGCCGCGGCAAGCGAAACAATGCCGCGCATCCCGCACCAACTGATAATCATCAACTCCCGACGTCGCGGCGCCGCCCCATTTTCATGCAGGTTGCCACTGAGCCAGCGCGGCAAGTAAGCCGCCGGGAATACCCAGAGAAAGCGAACCGCAATGGCTACCGCGCTGATGACCGCGCCCAGCAATAGCAAATGAGACAAGTGGAATCGACCCAATTTTTCCATCACATCCGACATCTGGATCCCAATAAGAGTAAAGACCAGGCTGTTCAAGACAAACACCAGAATGTTCCAGACAGATCGAGCCATAATTCGCATTTCGGCCGAAACGATTTCTGGCGCATACCTGCCGCGCACTAGGCCGGCCACCACGACAGCCAGCACACCCGACACATGCACCGATTCAGCCACGGTGTAGGCCGCGTAGGGTATGGTCAATACCGTCACCACTTCAATAAATGGGTCGCCCAGACGACGGTGAATGGCGATATACACAAAGGCCAGGATAATGCCGATCACCACGCCACCGAGAGAGACCAACGCAAATTGCGCACTCGCATTGCCAAATGAGAAAGTCCCGGTCAGAACGGCAACAATAGCCAATTTGTAAATCACCAGACCCGAGGCATCGTTGACCAGGCTTTCACCCTCCAGGATAGTGACGATATGTCGGGGAATGTTCAGGCGAGACAAAATGGTCGTTGCCGCCACTGCATCCGGCGGTGAAACAATGGCGCCCAGAACAAAAGCGGCAGCCCAGGGTACCGATGGCACCATGAGCTTGAGCGCCGTACCAACCGCCAGCGTCGTCGCAATGACCAAACCGATGGCCAAGAGACTGATAGGGCGGATATGCGCCTTGAAATCCGTCCAGGAAGTAAGCAGCGCCGCCTGATAAAGGATGGGCGGCAGGACGATGACCAGAATCACTTGCGGATCAAACGGAAACTGCGGGAGTTTCGGGATTACGCCCAGCAGTGCGCCGCCAGCCACCAGGGCAATGGGATAAGGGAACTTGAAATGCCGTGCCAGCCAACCCAGGGCAACGGCACAAATCATCAGCAGCAGGATCAGTTCAAGCAGCAGCATGGATTATGGTTTTGAATGCGCCGGAACGGTGTCTGCCCGAACGCAATGACCCGCATTGTGCCACATAACGCGACTTTTTTTGGAACCGGAAATGATATTGTCTTTTTTTGTTGGTGCTTTTCCAAGTAACTGCCGCCCATTCGCCTTCCTACCCCTGATATGATGCAGCGCAACAACACTTGGCTTTTATTGTTGTTTTTCATTGAGTTTTGCTGGTCAATTGCGTAAAATTTTCCCGCCTGGGCGTACACCCCGCCTGACATCCAAAAGGGCAACCCGCCCCCATGCCGCACCGCCCGATCATCCCTGAAGGCTTTAGGAAAACTGAAAAATCTGCTGCACCTCTCACGCACAGCAATTTATTCAGGGTTTTCAAGATTGTTCCGCCGACGCTATAGCGCCTGACCTATCTCAACTGAACCCATTCAGGTTGCTGTTGATCAGGCACTTTAATCGCCGTAACCCAAACTTCTTCGGAGTCAGCTTTCATGATCACCGCCCTCATCGTCGTTTTCGTCCTCGCTTACGCGGCCATTGCCCTGGAACACCCGATTCGTATCAATAAATCCGCGACGGGTCTGTTGGCCGCTGGCCTGCTGTGGACCATCTATGCCGTTAGTACCGGCGACCATCAACTCGTCGGCGCCAAGCTGTCCGAATCACTGGCCGCTACCGCCCAAATCGTCTTCTTCCTGATGGGCGCCATGACCATCGTTGAAGTGGTCGATGCGCACAATGGCTTCGAGGTCATCACCTCGCGCATCAAAACCACCAAGCTTTCGTCCTTGATGTGGCTGGTCGGTTTTGTCACCTTCTTCCTGAGTTCGGTGCTGGACAACCTGACCACCACCATCGTCATGATCTCGCTGATGAAGAAGCTGCTCGACAATCACGATGACCGGCTGTTCTTCGCCGGCATCATCGTCATTGCCGCCAACGCTGGCGGTGCCTGGACACCGATTGGCGACGTCACCACCACCATGCTGTGGATCGGCGGCCAGATCACCACCGTCAACATCATGAAATCACTGTTCATCGCCTCGATGATCAACCTGCTGGTGCCGCTGACCATTACCGCTTTCATCCTTAAGGGGCGAGCTGTGGTTTCGCCGGCGAAAGTGGAAAGCGAACACATTTACGAAACCACTGCCTTCGAACGCAATCTGATGTTCTTCATGGGAATTGGCACCCTGGTTGCCGTGCCAGTATTCAAAACCGTTACCCATCTACCGCCATTCATGGGCATACTCTTTGGCCTCGGCATCCTCTGGCTGGTCGGCGAACTTCTGCACCGCAAAAAAGACGACGAACAAAAGGAGCATCTGACTCTGGTGAGCGCCCTGAAGAATATCGACATGACCTCGATCGTCTTCTTTATCGGCATCCTGCTTGCTGTCGCCTCACTGGAACATACCCACATCCTGTCCGGCCTTGCCACCTGGCTTGAAAAGACAGTCGGCAACCAGACCATTATCGTCATCCTCATCGGCCTGTTGAGCGCCATTGTCGATAACGTGCCGCTGGTCGCCGCTTCGATGGGCATGTACAGCCTGCAGCAATTCCCCACCGACAGCTTCCTGTGGGAATTCATCGCGTACTGCGCCGGCACCGGCGGCTCAATCCTGATTATTGGTTCGGCAGCAGGTGTGGCAGCCATGGGGCTGGAGAAAATCCACTTCTTCTGGTACGCACGCCGCATCGGTGGTCTGGCGCTGGTGGGCTACTTCGCTGGTGCCATCGCTTACGTCGTGCAGTACAACCTGATGCACTGAGCGATCTTTTTCTCTACAACACGCCGGATTCTGGCCAAAGCCGAATCCGGTTTTTTTTGCCCCAAAAAAACGTACCTCACAACTTGCCGTCGCTATTCAGGCGCCCTGGAATCAATAAGCAGCGTCACCGGGCCATCGTTGCAAAGGCTCACCGCCATATCGGCGCCGAAGACCCCCGTGGCTACCGGCCTACCAAGCAAGCCCTGCAAGCGCACCACAAATTTTTCAAAGAGTGGCTGCGAAACTTCACCTGGCGCCGCCCGGCTCCAGGAGGGACGATTGCCTTTGCGGGTTGAGGCGTAGAGCGTGAATTGCGAAACAGCCAGGATATCTCCACCAACCTCCTGCACGCTTTGATTCATCACTCCCGCCGCATCGGCAAAAATGCGCAGACGAAGCAGCTTGCCGGCCATCCACTCAATATCGCTCTCGCCATCGTCCGCCTCGAAACCGGCCAGCACGAGCAGACCCGCGCTGATGGCACCCACAACTTTACCATCAACCTCCACCCGCGCATCACTAACGCGTTGCACTACCACCCGCATTGCCTTCTCCTCAAGCCGGTATTGCCTTTTCAAAATCCATTCGTCGCAATTGCAATCTATATTGTTACGCTTCGTTACACGGCGTCAAAGTTTAGAATATAATTCGCTGTTTTTTTAAGTGGCCAGAGCCAACATCTGGCCAAAATCCATCGCAACCTTAACGGGAGCATAAACACATGCAAGAAACCTTAGTCAAAATTCGGGACAACCCCAAATTCAAGGCCTTGGTGAACAAGCGTAACACCTACGCTTTCATCATGACAGCTCTGATCATGGTGGCCTATTACGGCTTCATCCTGCTCATCGCCTTCGACCGGGAATTCCTGGCTCAGAAAATTGGCGGCGGCGTCACCACCATCGGCATCCCGATCGGCGTTGGCGTCATCCTCTTTACCATTATCGTTACCGTCATCTACGTGCGTCGCGCCAATACCGAATTCGACGACGAGAGCAAGACCATCCTCGAGGAGGCACAGAAGTGAAAATCCAGAGAAAACATCTCTTTACGGGCCTGCTTGCCCTGATTGTCGCCGGTTCCGCACTGGCCGCCGGGGCAGACCTTGGTCAAACCACGAAACAGTCGACCAACTGGATTGCGATTGCCATGTTCGCCATCTTCGTTGGCTTCACGCTCTACATCACCAAGTGGGCGGCTGCCAAAACCAAGTCGGCAGCCGACTACTACACGGCTGGCGGCGGTATCACCGGCTTCCAGAACGGTCTGGCCATTGCCGGCGACTACATGTCGGCCGCCTCCTTCCTCGGTATTTCCGGCCTCGTTTTTGCCAACGGCTACGACGGCGTGATCTTCTCGATCGGCTGGCTGGTCGGTTGGCCGGTCATCACTTTCCTGATGGCAGAGCGCCTGCGCAACCTGGGCAAATTCACCTTCGCTGACGTTGCAGCCTACCGCTTTTCACAAACCCCGGTTCGCACCTATGCCGCCACGGGTTCGCTGGTCGTCGTACTGTTCTACATGATTGCCCAGATGGTCGGTGCCGGTCAGTTGATCAAAGTACTGTTCGGCCTCGAGTACTGGGTCGCCGTGATTTTGGTTGGCGTCCTGATGATGTGCTACGTGTTCTTCGGCGGCATGACCGCCACCACCTGGGTGCAGATCATCAAGGCCGTGCTGCTGCTGTCCGGTGCCACCTTCATGGCCATCGCCGTACTGTGGAAATTCGGCTTCTCACCAGAAGCCCTGTTCGCCAAGGCGGTTGAAGTCCACTCCAAGGGTGACAAAATCATGGCGCCAGGGGGGTTAATCAAAGATCCCATCTCAGCGGTCTCGGTCGGCATGGCACTGATGTTCGGTACTGCCGGCCTGCCGCACATCCTGATGCGCTTCTTCACCGTACCGAGCGCCAAGGCTGCCCGTTCTTCTGTCGGCTGGGCAACCTGCTGGATCGGCTATTTCTACATTCTGACCTTCATTATCGGCTTTGGCGCCATCGTCATGCTGATTCAGGATCCGGAGACCTTCTATGTTGGCGGCGACATCGCCAAGGGTCTCAAGGGCGGCGGCAACATGGCGGCGGTACATCTGGCCAAAGCTGTTGGCGGCGACATCTTCCTTGGCTTTATCTCGGCAGTGGCCTTTGCCACTATCCTGGCCGTTGTGGCTGGCCTGACGCTATCCGGCGCCTCCGCCATCGCACACGACCTCTACGCCACTGTGATCAAGAAGGGTAAAGCTGATTCTGCTGACGAACTGCGCGTCTCCAAGATCACCACACTGGCTCTGGGCGCACTTGCTGTGTTGTTGGGCATTGCCTTTGAAAAGCAGAACGTCGCCTTCATGGTCATGCTGGCTTTCACCATCGCCTGCTCGGCCAACTTCCCGGTGCTGTTCATGTCGGTGTTGTGGCGTAACAGCACGACGCGTGGCGTCACGGCTGGCGGTTTTGTCGGCCTGATCCTGGCTGTGGTGCTCACTGCCCTGTCCGATTCCGTCTGGGTCGCCGTCTTTGGCAACCCGGCCGGCAGCGCTCCGTTCCCCTATGCCTCGGCAGCCATCTTCTCGATGCCGCTGGCTTTCTTTGTCATCTGGATCGTCTCGGTTCTGGACAACAGCGAACAAGCGCAGAAAGAACGCGCCCTGTTCGACGACCAGCTCATCCGCTCCGAAACGGGCCTGGGTGCAGTCACCAGCGCATCGCACTAAATCATCCGTTGTATTGGATGATTACTGAATACAAGCCCCGCTCCGGCGGGGCTTTTTTTGCCCCTTGAGCAAGGGCAGGCCGGGTTTATACTTCCAAAAAACCAACATCTTCAAAACGCAAGGATACGTCCATGAACAGGGATCCCAAAAGCTGGCAATTTTTCTTGCTGCGCATGGCCGTACCCGCCTTTTCGGCCATTGTTTTTTTCATCTGCATGATCCAGTTCATCATCATTCCGGCCTTCGAGCAGGGGCTGATGAACGATCGTCGCGTGATGATCAAACAACTGACGGAAACCGCCTGGAGCGTCTTGCAGGATCTACACAATGAGGAAAAATCCGGGAAGATGAGCCGGCAGGCCGCCCAGGACATGGCGCGTACCGTCATCAACACCATGCGTTACGGCGAGGACAGCAAGGATTACTTCTGGGTGCTTGATCAACATCCGCGCATGATCGCCCACCCCTACCGGTCTGACCTCGAGGGCCAGGACGTCACCGATTTCAAAGACCCCAAGGGCAAGCAACTTTTCCTTGAATTCGCCAATCTGGTCAAAGCGCACAAAAGCGGCTATGTCGAATACATGTGGCAGAAAAAGGATGACCAGAAGCAGATCGTCCCCAAACTTTCCTACGTCAAGGGTTTCGAACCCTGGGGCTGGATTGTCGGCACCGGTATTTATATCGAGGATGTCCAGCATGACATTCAGAAGCTGACCGACAACATTCTGCTCAGTTCCATTGGCATCATCTTTGTCATTGGCAGCATCATCATCTTCATCGTTCTACAAGGGATGCGAATCGAGAAAGCCCGCCAGCAGGCCGAATCCAATCTGGTCGAATCAAAAGACAAGTACCAGGCTCTGGTCGAAGCCTCTACCGACGGCTTCATCATGTTGCTCGACAACCGCGACATGATCACCAACAAAACCATCATTTCGATGCTGGGCTACACCGAAGACGAATTCAAGCTGCTCAGTATTTTCGACATCCTGGCCGAACATGACCAGGAACATGAAAATCAGGGTCTGCGCTATCTTGAAGCACTGATTTCTGGCCAGAAAGTGCCGGCTCAATTTGAAGCCAGTCTGGTCAAGAAGGATGGCGAGTTGCTGGAAGTCATCATGACCGCTTCCAACATCGATTTTTCGGGTCGCCCCGGCATCATCCTGATCGCCCGTGACATCAGCAGTTTCCGGCAAATGGAGCGCAAACGGGTCGATGAAGAGCGCGATGCCATCATTGCCGAATTGCAGACCGCCTTGCATTACCTGAACCACAGCATCAAGGAACTCACCCACGAAGTCATTCCGTGCGGCATGAATTCCTCCATCCGCCGTGCTGCGCTGCTGATGAACCAGAAGGAAACCAGCGCCCTGCTCGTCCAGGCCGATGACGGCCAGTACCTCGGCATCGTCACCGATCACGATATCCGGGAAAGAGCAGTCTCCCGCCAGCTCGATACCGAATCTTCAGTCGTCGGCATCATGACCGCGCCCATCATTACCATTCCGGAGCGGGCGCTGGTTTTTGAAGCAGCGCTTGTCATGCACGACAACAACATCCCCTATCTTGCTGTCGAAGACGGCACCGGACGCATTTGCGGCATGATCAATCGTGGCGACCTGCTCAAGATTCAGGGCTATTCGGCGGTTTCTCTCATCCAGTCCATCCAGCGCGCCGAAACACCGGAAGAAATCGCCATGCGGCGCGAAAAGCTGCCGATGCTGGTCAAAGCCGTTCTCGACAGCGGTAGCCAGCCGCAAAACGTCACCCGCATCATTTCCAACCTGTCGGATGTCATCATCCGCAAACTGATCAAACTCGCCATCAGCGAACTCGGCGATCCGCCTGCCAACTTCGCTTTCGTTGTTCTTGGCAGCGTCGGGCGCGAGGAACAAACCCTGTGCACCGACCAGGATAACGCCATCATTTTCGATGACCATGTTCCGTCAGATCGGCTTGATGCCACCCGCGACTATTTCCTGGCTCTGAGCCGCAAGGTTTGCGGCTGGCTCAACGATATTGGCTACAGCTACTGCCAAGGCGACATCATGGCGCAGAACCCGAAATGGTGTCAGCCACTCAGCGTCTGGAAACAGAATTTCTCGCGCTGGATTCATACTGCCGAACCGCAGGACATGCTGGAAATCAACATTTTTTTCGATTTCCGCAGCGTCTTCGGTGACAAATCCCTGGTTGACCAATTGCGCAACCATATCCAGATGGCCTGGCAGGAACACCCCCTGTTCATTTTCTTGCTGGCCGAGAACGCTTTCCGTTATAAGCCGCCCATCGGTCTGTTCGGGAACATCCTGACCGCCTCGCCAGGTGAACACCACGGCAGTTTCGACGTCAAGGACGCCATGATGCCCATTGTCAACATCGCCCGCGCCCAGGCTCTAAGACACCACGTCAGCGAAACCAATACCCTGGCGCGCGTTCATCGCCTCTTTGAGCAGAAGGTTTTTTCCGAACACGAATACAGTGAAATTCTGCTGGTGTACAACTTCCTGATGCAGTTGCGTCTCAAGCACCAAGCCCTCGAAGCCAAGAGCGGCCAAAATATCGACAATTTCGTGAACCTCAAATCTCTGACCCACATCGAACAAATGACCTTGAAGAACGTCTTCAACAAGATCAATGACTTTTTGGCAAAGCTGCGGCTCGATTTCACGGGAATGGTGCAATAGCCGGCTTGTCCGCTCCGACCGCAACCCATGAAAATACAAGTCTTCTCCGATTTGCACTTCGAAGCGCACAGCGAATTCGACATTCCAGAGACAGAGGCAGAAGTCATCGTCCTGGCGGGTGATATCAACGAGGGTCTGGGCGGTGTTGAATGGGCACTGCGCCAATCAAAGCGGTTGAGCAAGCCCGTGCTCTACGTCTTCGGCAACCACGAGCACTACCAGAACTCTTTTCCCGGCCTGATGACTCAAGCGCACATGCTGGCGCTCGGCAGCGATGTTCACATTCTTGAGCGCAATCGTTTTATCCACGGCAACACCCGCTTTCTCGGCTGCACGCTGTGGTCCGATTTTCATCTCTTCGGCTCCGAGCGCGCAAATGAATGTCGTGAATTCGCCCGCCTCAACATGCCGGATTACCTGATCGTGGTCAAACAGAACGGCGAACTCCTGCAACCCGAAGACACCCTCTGGATTTTCGATCAATCATTGAAATGGTTGCAACGCGAACTCGACCGTCCCTGGCCGGGCAAAACGGTCGTCGTCACCCACCACGCTCCCAGCAATCTTTCCAACAACCCAAAATACGCTGACGATCTGCTGACTGCCGCCTTCATCAGCAACCTCGACCACATCATCAAGTGCCACCGCATTGACGCCTGGATCCACGGCCACACCCACTTCAATGTCGATTTTCACATCCGCAAGACGCGCATCATCACCCATCAGAGGGGCTACCCCGGCGAGGAATTGCCTGGCAATCCTTTCTCCAGAAGCCAGGTGTTCAAGCTATAAATGGACACTTAACAACCTGTCACATTCGGTTACTGGTCGTCTATCTTTGTCACGTTTAGCTGACGCAATTACCACAGACAGCACCACGCTCATTTCATAGGATGCGGCGCATTTAGAAGCTAGAAAATTCTGCCCGCCAGCCATTCGCAATTGGGTTTAGAGGCAGGACGACACAGGGAACTTTCCATCAGATACATCGGATGACGGGGCGGGTTGCGCCCTTGGAATCTGCGTCGCACTTTGTCACCAATTTGTTTTCGGGTAATCTGCAAATACGAAATCAATTGAATTGGATTTAACCGATTTTCAACCAACTGGAGTGATCTACCATGAGCAACACTGAACTACCCCCCCAGAACTTACCGCATCCGGTCATCAACCGCCCCTACACCGCCAAGGATCTGCCCTCCGCCAACTTCGGCCCCATCGGTCTGCTTGGTTTCGGCATGACCACCATCCTGCTTAATATCCACAACGCCGGCTTCTATCCAGTCAGCGCCGCGATCCTGGCCATGGGCATCTTTTATGGCGGCATCGCCCAAATCATCGCCGGCATCCTGGGCTCGCGCAAGGGCAATACCTTTGCCGCTACCGCTTTCATTTCTTACGGTTTCTTTTGGCTGACTCTCGTTGCCATCTGGGTCCTCCCCAAACTGGGCTGGACCGAACCCACACCTGCCGGTTTCATGGGTTGGTTCCTCGCACTGTGGGGCATCTTCTCCTTCTTCATGTTCATCGGCACGCTGAAGGCCAACCGGGCGCTGCAGTTTGTTTTCTTCACACTCGTCATCCTTTTTGCCCTGCTCGCCATCCACAACTGGACTGGCTCTGAATTCATCGGACATCTTGCCGGCTGGGAAGGCATCCTCTGCGGCGCCAGCGCTTTCTACCTGGCGGTCGCTGAAATTCTGAACGAGCAGTTTGGCCGCGACGTTCTGCCCATCTGAGGTATCGGCAACAACCAGATTAAGAGAGGGGCGCCAAGCCCCTCTCTTTTTTGGACAGAAGGCTTACCAGGTTTTGACGTGCCTTTGCCTTCCCATCCAGTCCCGGATGCGCTAGCATACGGTCTTGCCACGGAAGATTTATTGACATGAGCGAACATATTCACTACGTCACCGACGACAGCTTTGAAACCGAAGTTCTGGAGTCGCCGCAAGCCGTTCTGGTGGACTATTGGGCAGAGTGGTGCGGCCCCTGCAAGGCAATCGCCCCCATTCTTGACGAAATCGCCAGCGAATATGCCGGCAAGCTCAAGGTGGCCAAGCTCAACATCGACGATAACCAGAACATTCCAGCACGATTTGGCATTCGCGGCATCCCGACCCTGATGATTTTCAAGAATGGCAATGTTGAAGCCACCCGCGTTGGCGCTCTTTCCAAGTCACAACTCGCAGCATTCATTGACAGCAACCTTTAATCCACCTATCCTGCACCCCTGAAGCAAAAAAGCGCCTTCAGGCGCCAGTAGCACTCCCCCCTCAAACACATTGAAAGACTGCGCCCGGCCTTATGGCCATGACAAGGGCGCCGTATGCTTATATGCATCTTTCCGAAATCAAAACCCTACACCTCAGTCGCCTGCTTGAAATGGCGGCCGAAGCCGGCATCGAGAATGCCAATCGCCTGCGCAAACAGGATCTGCTCTTTGCGTTGCTAAAGAGCGAAGCCAAGAAGGGCGACGCCATTTTCGGCGACGGCACCCTGGAAATCCTGCCCGACGGCTTTGGTTTCCTGCGCTCACCTGACAGCTCCTATCTCGCCGGCACCGACGACATCTACGTTTCACCCTCACAGATCAGGCGCTTCAATCTGCGCACCGGCGATTCAATCGAGGGCGAGATCCGCACCCCGAAGGATGGTGAGCGCTACGTTGCCATGACCAAACTTGAGCGCATCAACGGCGAACCGCCCGAGGCGACCAAGAACAAAATCATGTTCGAGAACCTGACGCCGCTGCATCCAACGCGCATGCTGCATCTGGAACGCGACATCCGGGCCGAGGAAAACATCACCAGCCGCGTCATCGACATGATCGCCCCAATCGGCGCCGGTCAGCGCGGCCTTATCGTCTCGCCACCGAAATCGGGCAAGACGGTCATGCTGCAGCATATCGCTCACGCCATCACCAGCAACCACCCGGAAGTGATTCTGATCGTCCTGCTCATTGACGAACGGCCGGAAGAAGTCACCGAAATGACTCGCACGGTACGCGGCGAAGTGGTTGCCTCGACTTTCGACGAACCGGCCACCCGCCATGTCACCGTGGCCGAAATGGTGATCGAAAAAGCCCGCCGCCTGGTCGAGCACAAAAAAGACGTGGTGATTCTGCTTGATTCCATCACCCGCCTGGCGCGCGCCTACAATACCGTACAACCGGCCTCCGGCAAGGTACTGACCGGCGGCGTGGACGCCAACGCCCTGCAAAAGCCCAAGCGTTTCTTCGGTGCCGCTCGTAATGTCGAGGAAGGCGGATCGCTGACCATCATCGCCACTGCCCTGGTCGAAACCGGTTCGCGCATGGACGATGTCATTTACGAAGAATTCAAGGGTACCGGCAACATGGAAATCCACCTTGACCGCAAGATGTCGGAAAAGCGGATTTACCCTTCCATCAATGTCAATCGTTCCGGCACCCGGCGCGAGGAACTGCTGCTCAAGCCCGATGTCTTGCAGAAAATGTGGGTACTGCGCAAACTGCTTTACCCGATGGATGATCTGGCTGCGGTTGAGTTCCTGCTCGACAAGGTCAAGTCAACCAAGAGCAATGCTGATTTCTTCGACGCCATGCGGCGCGGCTAAACCTGCAAATTTGATTGCATCCCGCTGATTTTTCCGGGATAATTGCGCCCTCTCAGGCCGGCCAATACCGCCGGCCGCTCGAAAAAAGGATAATCCATGAAGACCGCCATCCACCCCGATTACGCTGAAATTCAGGTCACTTGCTCCTGCGGCAACACCTTCACCACGCGCTCGACCATGAAGAAGGCGCTGCACATCGAAGTCTGCTCCGCCTGCCATCCGTTTTACACCGGCAAGCAGAAGATTGTCGATACCGCTGGCCGCGTCGAGAAGTTCAACCAGAAATTCGGCGCCCTGCGCAAGTCAGGCTAGGCAACACCGAAAAACCATGGGAAAAGGCAGCCAGCGGGCTGCCTTTTTAGTTTATGACTGAACTCATCGCCCGACTACGCCGTGGCATGACACTACCGCCCTCCGGCCTGGCGCTGGCGGGCATGTTGGCTTTTTACGTCATCGCCGGTTTATTCGGCCGCGATCCCTGGAAGGGTGAAGACGCCATCCATATTGGCGCCACCTGGAATATCATCGCCCACAGCGACTGGCTTTCGCCCGAACTGGCCGGCCGCGTTTTCAACGAACCACCGCTCTACTACTGGAGCGCCGCTATCACCGGCAAGCTGTTCTCCTGGCTACTGGCGCTGCACGACGCCATTCGTCTCGCCAGTGGCCTTTGGATCGCCCTGGCCTTGGCGGCGCTTTACTACGCCGGGCGCGAACTCTACGGCAAGGAGCGCGCTGCTGCCGCCCCCCTGCTTCTTGCCGGCAGCACCGGCCTCATCCTGCATGCCCACGACGCTCAGCCCATGCTGGTCGCACTCACCGCCTACTGCGGAACACTGGCAGCCATTACTGTTTTTGTGCGCAAACCAAGGCTGGCAGCCGGCTATTACGGGCTTTCACTGGCAGGCTGTCTGCTCGGCGCCGGTATCGCACCAACGCTGCCGCTCATTGCCGCCGGCCCGCTGGCGATCTGGCTCATGCACGCCGAACGATCGGCTTGGCGCACCTGCCTGCTGGGCTGGCTGATTTTCATTGTGCTGGCTCTGCCCTGGCCCATTGCACTGGGCATTCTCGAACCGCACCGCCTCAATGACTGGCTGCTGGCTGAATGGGCACAACTGGCAAGCACCCCGACACCGCTCCTGGCGCTGGGCAGTTATCTCGGCCGCCTGCCGACGCTAGCCTTCCCAGCTGTTTTTATTGCCGCCTGGACGCTCTGGCTTAACCGCAAACGTCTCATCCAACACGAAATCGCCCTGCCGCTAGCCATTCTGGCGCTTACCCTGGTCATGCTGGTTATTGCCTATCATCCTCAGGAACTGCCCGCCCTGCTACTGCTGCCACCTTTGGCGCTACTGGCAACCCCCGGCGCACTGGCGCTGCGCCGTGGTGCCACCAACGCTCTGGATTGGTTTGCCATGATGGCCTTCAGCTTCTTTGTCATCCTGGCCTGGGTTGGCTGGTCGGCGCTAACGCTGGGCTGGCCGCAAAAACTGGCACAGCGCACCGTGATTCTGCGCCCGGGATTCGTTGGCCAGATCGAACCTATCGCGATTGCCACTGCCGTTATCTGCACCCTCTGGTGGTTCTGGATGATTTTTTCCACGCCGCGCTCACCTTACCGCAGTTTGCTGCACTGGGCGATGGGATTCACCATATTCTGGGCGCTCCTCACCCTGCTCTGGTTGCCCTGGTTCGATTACGGCCGCAGTTACCGACCAGTGGCACAAGCCCTCGCCCGCCAACTGCCTCGCGAACAAGGCTGTCTGGCCGAAATGAATCTTGGCGACACCCAGCGTGCCTCGATTGCCTATTTCTCTGGACTCGAAGCCAAGCGCTTCCGAACTGACACGCCCTGTGAGTGGCTAATCGTCCAAAACCGGACGCCCACCGAAATTACGCGCAACCCAGCCTGGCAGAAAGTCTGGGAAGGCAGCCGCCCCGGCGAGCGCAGAGAGCGCTTTACCCTCTATCGCAAGCAGCCCTGAAACCGCGAAAGCGTGATTAAACTTTCAAGAAGTGCTCGCGGTAATACTTCAGCTCGTCAATTGATTCGTAGATATCCGCCAGCGCCGTGTGCCGGCTTTTTTTCTTGAAGCCCTTGTAGATTTCCGGCGCCCAGCGCTTGCTCAATTCCTTGAGCGTGCTGACATCAAGGTTACGGTAATGGAACCAGACTTCGAGTTCCGGCATATAGCGCACCATGAAGCGGCGATCCTGACCAATGGTATTGCCACACATGGGCGAAGCGCCGTGCGGCACATACTTTTTGAGAAATTCCAGAGCTTCGGCCTGCACCGCGGCCTCGTCCTGCGTACTCGCTTTTACCCGCTCGATGAGGCCGGAACGGCCGTGCGTCTTCTGGTTCCAGTCGTCCATGGCCGCCAACACAGCATCGCTCTGATGCACCACCCAGGACGGCGACTCAGCCACCAGCTCCAGCGTGGCAGTGGTCACCACCATCGCCAGTTCGATAATGCGGTCGGTATCGGGATTGAGGCCGGACATTTCCATATCCAGCCAGACGAGATTGTTTGCGTCGCGTGCCATAAGAAGCCAATAACTCAAATCAAGCCCCGGATTTTACCCGCATTGCTGCAAAACCCACGAAGAAAAACGGGCTTCCCGCAGGAAGCCCGTTGAAGAATTGCGGAACCACCGGCAGGCGGCGGTTCCTTATTCAAGCCAGATTAGAAGGCCAAGGCGCTGCAATCTGCCTTGTTGGTCCATACTGTCGGGCTACCGCAACCGTAGAGCATCACGGAATTGATGTAACCGATCTTGCCACCACAAGCCAGGTACTGGTTGAGGTTCAGACGCTTGGCAACATAGTGAGCGCTACAGGTCGCTGACGACGTCGTCGTGTAGGACACTTCCGGCTTGGTCTTGGTGGTCACGCAGGTTGCCGCGCTCTCGTCACCGTTCTGATCAACAGTCGTCACGCAGTAGTTGTAGTCGGTTTCCGGGGTCAAACCGCTGTCAGCGTAGCTGGCGGCAGTCGGCGATGCGATCAGGGCAGCATTACGCTTGACGTTGTACTTGACGCCAGCACCCTTCCAGCTCAGAGCAACCGTCTTGGCCGCTGGCGTTGCCACCAGTTCGGTCGGCGCAGCAACCGGAGCCGGCGTGCACACGATCGGCTTGGCTTCTTCATACACGGTTCCAGCGCGCTTGGCGGCCACGGTGAAGGTGTAGGCCTTGCTGGTCGTCAGCGGCTTGAATTGCATGCTCAGCGCCGTTGTTTCAACGTTCGCACCCGCTGTCATGTTCTTGGCGATATACGCATCGGCGCCATTCTTCGGAGCTTTCCAGGTCAGATTGACGGAATCCTTGGTCACCGTGCAAGCCAGGTCATTCACGACATCTGCCGGAACAGTCTCAACACGCAGGTTGTTTTCCGTGAAGAATTTACCCAGATAATCCGCATAGTTGATGCTCAGCTTGCTGACATAGCTGGTGCCAGTCGCACCTTCGCCAGCCGACCAGGCATGGGGAACTTCGTTGAAGGCAACAAGCGAAACCCTCTTTTTGGAGGTATCGGCAGAAGACCACAGCCACTCGGAAGCGCCCTTGCCACCTGTCAGAGTAGCGGTACCGCCCTTGCTATAAGTTTGAGCGGTATAGGACTTGTAAAAGCCAGCAAACAAATCGGAGTTTTGAGCACCGTAGCTGGTGCTCACCGTTGTATCCTTGGTGCCATAAGCTACGCCGGCAATCTGGGTCTTGAACAGATTTTTGTCCACTCCATTGGCACTTGCGTAGGCATTACATTGCTGCGTGAAGGTAGCTTGGCTAACCGAGCAGAATGAGCTTATTGCGCAGCTGCTACCAGAGGTCAGGGTCGGACCAGCGCTGGGGGCAACGCCTGCGAACAGATCTGGAGAGCCACATGCGGCTGCTACGGAGATGGTTGCGCCAGAGGAGAGACCCGTAATGTACACCTGATTTGGGTCGATATTCAACGACGCATCTTTCAGCAGATTTTGCACCAAAGTGCGCACCGCCTTGATGGAGGCACTAGCTTTCGCCGACTCCCAATAACCCCAGCATGAGAAACCTGCCTGCGTTGAGGAGTTTTTCGCCGGAGCCACCATGACCATACCCCAATTCTTTGCCGCAGTTTCAAGGTTGGCGGCAGAAGTGCTGGAATCGGTAACGGCAGTGTTTTCCTGCGTACAGCCGGTCATAACCAGCATCAGGGCACGCTTGTCAGCAACGGGTTTCGAAAAGGTGGACGGAACGTGAATTTTGTAGGTCAAACCGCCAGAATCTGTGGCCGACTTCCAGTCAGCAGTTGCTGCATGCGCGGCGGTGGCGGAAAAAACCAACGCCAGTGATATTGCCAAAGCACTTTTTCTCATGTCCAACTCCTCGTTATATGGTATGAATTTACAGTTATTGCCGCCATTGAATTCAGCAGCATGGTCGCATCCTAGTCTCGCAACCCCCTCATCTCAATTAGGAGATACCCTTAAGGGAAAACCCTAATCGAGCCAGTGAGCGCCATACAATTTGCTGCACGACAAAGTGCTTTCGGCCATAATCGCCGCCATTGCCATTTCAGCCTTCCCTCATGCCTGATCATTTCCGCACTGTTTTTCTGGTTCTATTGGTTTTCTCATTTCTTGCCAAGCTCTGGCTGGATCTGCGCCACCTCCGCCACGTTGGCAAGCATCGCGACCAAGTACCGGCAACTTTCGCCAGCCGCATCGGGCTGGATTCGCACCAGAAAGCCACTGATTACACCTGCGCCAAGACTCGCCTGGACATGCTCTCCACCCTGGTCGAAACCGCCTTGCTGCTTGCCTTCACCTTGGGTGGCGGCATTCAGGCTTTGCATGAGATTCTGAGCCCCCAGCTGCAGGGGCTAGCCTATGGCGTTGCCCTCATATTCAGCGTCATGGTTATTTCCGCCCTGATTGATCTGCCCTTTTCGCTTTTCCGACAGTTTGTCATTGAAGAACGCTTCGGTTTCAATCGCATGACCTTTGCCCTCTTCCTCGGCGATCTCGGCAAGCAGCTAGTGCTCGCCGTCCTGATCGGGACGCCCGTGCTGCTCGCCGTTCTCTGGCTGATGGGTGCCATGGGTGAATTCTGGTGGTTCTACGTCTGGCTTTTCTGGTCTGTTTTCAACCTGTTGATCCTGTTCATCTACCCGACCTGGATTGCGCCACTTTTCAACAAATTCACCCCGCTCACCGATGAAGCGCTGAAGGTCCGCATCGAAAAACTGCTTGAACGCTGCGGTTTCTCTTCCAGCGGCCTGTTCATCATGGACGGTTCCAAACGCTCCGGGCACGGCAATGCCTATTTCACCGGCTTTGGCCGCAGCAAGCGCATCGTCTTTTTCGACACCCTCCTCGAACGCCTGCAACCACCCGAAATCGAGGCCATTCTGGCGCACGAACTCGGCCATTTTCACCACCGTCACATCATCAAGCGCATCGTGCTCCTGTTCAGTCTATCGCTGGCTTTTCTCTGGTTGCTTGGCCAACTCATCAACGCGCCCTGGTTTTATCAGGGGCTCGGTGTTTCTGCCCAGAATACGGCCTTGGCGCTTATCCTCTTTTTCCTCGCCATGCCGGTATTCATTTTCCCATTCTCGCCGCTGATGAGTTTCCTGTCGCGCCGCCATGAATTCGAGGCTGACGCCTACGCCGCCCGCCATGCCAGCGCCGACGATCTCATCCATTCCCTGGTCAAACTCTACGAAGACAACGCCTCTACCCTGACCCCTGACCCGCTTTACTCGCTGGTTCACGACTCCCACCCGCCGGCCGCACTGCGCATCGCGCACCTGCAAGCCCAATCGAGCCCATCATGATGGAAAGTGGCCGCATCATCGCCGCCCACGGCCGCCATTATCTGGTCGAAGCGGCCAACGGTGCTCATATCCGCTGCGTCCCACGCGGCAAAAAAAGTGAGCTGGCCTGCGGCGACAATGTACAGTACCGTCACACTGGACCTGGCCAGGGCGTCGTCGAAGCTACCACACCGCGCCAAAGCCTACTTTACCGTTCCAACGAATTCCGGCAAAAATTGATCGCCGCCAACGCCGATCAACTCATCGTTGTGGTTGCCGTCGAACCGGCCTTTTCCGTCGACCTCATCAGCCGCGCCTTACTGGCGGCAGAGAGCCAGGATATTGCCAGTCTCATCGTACTCAACAAATCCGACCTGGCCGATCGCCTGCCAGCTGCGCGCCAACAGCTCGAATGCTTACGTTGCATCGGCTACCGCATCATCGAGCTGTGCGCCATCGAGCAGGCCGAAAATTTGCGTCCCTTGCTGGCCGGCCATACCAGTGTTCTGGTCGGTCAGTCCGGCATGGGCAAATCGACCCTGATCAATGCCCTCATCCCCACGGCTGGCGCTGTCACCCGCGAAATTTCGAGCGCGCTTGATTCCGGCAAGCACACCACCACCCACGCCTACCTGTACCATCTCGATACCGACAGTCACCTGATCGACTCGCCCGGCCTGCAGGAGTTCGGCCTTGCCCATTTAAATCGCGGCAATCTCGAACAATGCTTTATCGAATTTCGCCCCTACCTCGGGCAGTGCCGTTTCCGCGATTGCCAGCATGACCGCGAACCCGGATGTGCCCTGCAAGACGCCTGTCGCAACGGCGCAATCGCACCAGAACGACTCACCTCCTTCTTGCGATTAACATCCAGCACCAGCAAAGCCCACCACTGAATTCAATGACAATGAATGACGCTCCATGACCGTCAATGACAAGCTCAATCGCATGGTTGCCGGAAACACAGTCAAACAGGAATTGTGGTCTCTGCGACTCAAGTTTCGGCCTTCACAAGGGTTTGCACAGTTATAATCAGCACTTGATGTTGCACTGGTAGTGCAATCAGGTTAGCCGCACCGGTAATGCCGGTAGGTAAACGATCAAAACCAAGAGGAGCCATGTACAAGCAATCGGGCAACCTGACCTCAATCAAAATCGGCACCATGGCCGCAGGCAAAGCACCCGCTGTTATTGCCGCACCAGTCTATGTCAATGGTAAACTGCGGGTTGATTTGCGGGCAGCCGTCGATTCAGATACCCTGATCGACGCCTGTATTCACCTCGGCAAAAAATACTCTGTAGAAGCAAGGAAGCACGCATGAACAAGCCGGCCGGCAGCCTGACCCCAATTCTCGTCGCCACAATGGGCGCCTGCACCCTGCTGACGGCGCTGCCCGTTCTATTCATCGTCATTTTTTCCAAATCGGCCATGCCGGGCTGGGGAATCGCCCTTGTCTCACTGGCTTTTGCGCTCATTGCCTCGGCGGTTGGCGTTCTACTGCTACGCCGTCTATTGCTTCTACCACTGCGCGACATCGCCGGCGTCGTTGAAGAGGCATCCTCCGGCAAGGGCGATCTTTCACAAGACCTGCCAGACGGCAAAGATTGCGAAATTGGCCGCATCAGCAGCAACTACAACATTTTTCTCGCCAAGCTGCGCGAGGTTCTTGACCTCATCCGTCGGCAGGCTGTCCGTATCGCCAGCGAAGCCGTGCGGGTCAAGGATCACCTGAGCATCGCCGCCAACACCAGTGAAAAACAGGAAGCTCTGGCGCGCGACATCAGCGTCTCTTGCGCCGCCATTACCGATACAGTCGGTGGCGTTGCAAACCGTGCCGCCTCGCTCAACGAGGTTTCGCAGGATCACCTCGATGACGCCAGACGTTCGCAAAGCGAACTCACCGCCCTGGTCAACAGCATTGCAGCCATCAATGAGCGGCAGAAGTCTTTCCGCGTCACCGTTGAATCTCTGTCCAAGCACGCGCACGAAATCGACAAGATCACCCTCCTGATCAAAGATGTCTCCGACCAGACCAATCTGCTTGCCCTCAACGCCGCCATTGAGGCCGCCC
>Ga0316605_10000786_pt1 | contig 19763 bp, 19 predicted proteins | sample OWC_soil_day20_n_FD_207666 | JGI IMG/M metagenome (GOLD analysis project Ga0316605, IMG submission 207666) | Wetland soil microbial communities from Old Woman Creek delta, Ohio, United States - OWC_soil_day20_noCT | ecosystem: Environmental > Terrestrial > Soil > Wetlands | place: USA: Ohio...
GTCCATCGAGGGGGCCTTCTGGTTCGTCGCTGCGGCGATGATGCTCTCCGGTTTCGGCCTGCTGATTCTCGGCGAGGAAACCCATCCGCGCCTCAATCCCGCCGACCACAAAGCCTGATTTCAGTGCCCCCAACCCGAGTAAACCATTCAGGAGAACGCCCCATGTCTCAACGCCGTCCGCTTGCCCCGCTGCTGCTCATTGCAGCCCTGGTTCTGGCGCCTCTGCATAGTCGTGCCGACGACAAGAACGACGCCATCAAGGTCATGGAGGAGTATCTGGACTTTGTGGACTATGGCGGCGCAACGATCTTCCCGGAGCAAATACCGAAGGAAGACTGGAAGCGTTTCTACGTCATTGACGCCCGCGACAAGGATCAGTTCGCGAAGGATCACATTCCCGGTGCCGTGAATCTGGAGTGGCGGCAGGTGCTGGCAAAGCGCGACTCGATCCCGACCGACAAATCGGTGTTGATCTACTGCAATACCGGTTCCCTCTCCGCCCAGGCCGGATTCGCCTTGCGCGTGGCCGGCTTTGAGAATGTGCGCATACTTCAGGGTGGATTCGCGGAATGGAAGGCCAAAGGTGGCTTTGATGCCGCGGCCAAGACCAACAAGGGTGGACATTAATTTCACGCCTTGCCGTAAGCTTAAAGCTGTCCGGCTGACGTAGATTCAGAAAAGGGGATGGTCAACAATGAATGATGCCAAGAATGCCCGAAAGGGATTTTCGACTCGCGCAATCCATCATGCTTACGATCCCTATATGGGATTTGGAGCATTGAACCCTCCGGTGTATCTCAGTTCCACCTATACATTCCCCACCGTGGAAGACGGCGCTGCCCGGTTTGCGGGTGAGCAGGCCGGATATCTCTATTCACGTGTTGGAAACCCAACGACAGTGCTGCTTGAACAACGAATTGCCGACCTGGAGGGTGGCGAGGCGGCACTGGTAACAGCCTCTGGCATGGGCGCAACGACATCCTTGCTTTGGACATTACTCCAACCCGGTGATGAGGTTATTGCCGACAAAACGCTTTATGGCTGTACGTTTGGCTTCTTCAATCATGGCCTGGCCAAATTCGGGGTCAAGATAACCCACGTCGATCTCACTGTGCCGGCGAATCTGGACGCTGCCATCAGTGCCGAGACCAAGGTCGTGTTTTTTGAGTCCCCGGCGAATCCCAACATGCGGTTGGTCGATATTGCAGCGATCTCCTCCATCGCCCATCGGCACGATGCCAAGGTTGTCGTCGATAACACGTACTGCACTCCTTACCTTCAGCGCCCTATTGAACTTGGCGCGGATTACGTCGTCCATTCGGCGACGAAATACCTTGGCGGCCATGGTGATCTGATTGCCGGCGCCATCGTTGGTCCAAAGGAGTCGATGGATCAAGTGCGCTTCTATGGCATCAAGGACATGACGGGTGCAGTTCTGTCATCGCAGGATGCGTTCCTGATTCTGCGCGGCATCAAAACGCTGGCCTTGCGTATGCACCGGCACTCAGAAAACGCCCAGGGTATCGCCGAATTTCTGGCAAACCATGCGAAGGTGGCGATCTGTCACTTCCCGGGACTTTCCTCGTTTCCTCAGCTTGAGCTTGCCCGGAGACAAATGAAGCTGCCCGGCGGAATGGTTGCCTTTGAACTCAAGGGCGGGATTGAGGCAGGGCGTCGCTTCATGAATGCCCTGAAGCTGATAACCCGAGCCGTCAGTTTGGGCGATGCGGAAAGTCTGGCCCAGCATCCTGCGAGCATGACCCATTCCTTCTATACGCCAGAGGAACGCGAAGCACATATGATTAGCGAGGGATTGGTGCGGATTTCAGCCGGTCTGGAAGATCTGGACGATTTACTCGAAGACATCGGGCAGGCTCTGGATGTTGCGTAATTAGCCGGTTGCCAATCAGCGATAGGCCCTTGCCAGTTCTCGACCTCCAAGCCGTGGCTCATTCCCCTCGCGCTTCATTCGCCGCGCCGCGCACATAGCCGACATAGCCCCGCCGGCCGCGCTTGAGCAGTTGTCTCAACTTCCTGTCGGCCTCCTCGGGGGTGGCGAAGAGTTCGTCGAGGAAGGCATTGCAGGCGGCCCAGCGGTGATCGGCGGTGGGGAACACGGCCACCGGGCGGCCGCCGTGGAGGGTGGCGATCAGGCATGTGGTCGCGCCCTGACTGCGGGAAGCGGCCACCAGCATCATGGCGTCGGCGCGGGAAACGCAGAGGGCGACCAGGGCATCAATCGGCGAGTCGCAGACGACGCAGACGATGGCGGGGAAATAGCCCTCCCGTGGCGGTGTCGGCAATGGGGTCATCGATGGGGCCTGGGCGGTGTCGGCCCCGGCTCAGGCCACCAGCACCGGAAACAGGCCACGCAGGCCGGTGGCGATCATCTCGATGGCGATGGCGGAGAGGATGAAGCCGCCGATCTTTTCCACGGTGTCCAGCGCCGACTGGCGAATTTTGCGCTGGGCGCTGGCGGCGGTGTGGAAGACGATCCAGCAGGCGGCGCCGACGGCGAGGATGGGGATGACGATGTGGATCAGGTCAAGTTCACGCTGCCAGGCGCTGTTGCCCATGACGTAACTGAAGGCGGCGGGGCCGGCCAGGAGCGGGATGGCGAGGGGAACCACGGAGGCTTCGTGACGGGCATCGCCGCTGGCGGGGGCGTTGGCGCCCTTGAAGGAGGTTTCCTTGCCCATCACCATGGCGATGGCCAGCAGCAGGACGATGATGCCGCCGCCGATCTGCATGGCGCCGATGGAAACACCGAGGATGCCGAGCACGGAGGTGCCGAGAAAGGCGGCGACCAGCAGCGCGATGGTGACGCTGAGGCCGAGGGCACGGGCGAAGCGCTGCTTCTCGTCCAGGGTGTGGCCGGTCACCGCCGCAAGAAACACAGGAATCATGGTGAACGGGCCGACCAGAACCATCAGGGTGATGGTCTTCTTCAGCGTCAGTGCGAGCAGTTGCAGCATGGTCGTTCCCCCTTCACTTCAACTGATGATGCTGACGGCGATAGCCTTTGGGATCACGGGGCACACGTCTTCGCTCTTGCACCGGTCTGCATTCGCACGAGGTAGCGGTGGCTTTGCATCGTCCAAGGGGGATTGCCGAGACCCGTATCATTCCGGAATTGCGTCTGCAAAAAAACGCAGCCGGTTCCTGCCGGCCTGCTTTGCCTGGTACATGGCCTGATCGGCGTGTCGCAGCAGGAGGTCGGGATCGCTGTTGTCCGTCGGATACAGGGTGATACCAATGCTGGCGGAAACGGCAGCGCTGTGGGACCCGATCTGCACTGGTTCGCTTATTTGGACCAATATTCGTTCCAATGCCTTCTTGTATTCATCGGTCGGCTCCAGTCCCACCAGCAGCAGGACGAACTCGTCGCCGCCAATGCGGGCGATGGTATCCCCACCCCGAATCGCGGACCGCAGCCGCCGCGCGATCTCGATCAACAGCGCATCGCCGGCCTGGTGGCCCAGAGTGTCGTTGATGGGCTTGAATCCGTCGAGGTCCAGATAACAAACAGCCAGAGTCGTCCCCATGCGCTTGGCCTGGGCGATTGCCTGCTGCATGCGGTCGGTCAGCAGCAAGCGATTGGGTATTCCCGTCAGGGCATCATAGTGGGCAATCCGGTCCAGCTTGGCTTCATTTTCCTTGATTGCGCTGATGTCATATTGAATGCCATCCCAGAGGATGTCTCCACTTTCCAGCACGTTCGGGACCGACTCGATATGCAGCCACGCTGCGCGCATGCCCGGGCGCAGGCGCCCCTCCCATATGAAGGGAATCCGGCCTCTGCGCGCCAGATCGCTGAGGTGGATGTAGCTGCCCAGATCGTCGGGATGGATGCGGGAAAGCGGCGCCTCAGGGTCCGCGTAAACCGTGGCTGCGTCTATTTCTAACAGATCGCACCAGTGCGGACTGACGAAGTCGTAGCGCATGCCGCCGCCGGCCAGCATCTTCAGCTTATATACCCCGGCTGGTATGCGGGTAATCAGACTGTCGAGCTCCCGCATCGCATCGCCAATGCGTTGTTCCAACTGGACACGGGCATCCTGAAGTCTCTCCGCCATGCTATTGAAAGCCATGGCGGTTTCCGCCAGTTCCGGAACATCGCTTACGGTGGCGCGACAGTTCATATCGCCGTTGCCGAAACAGTGGGCTGCCGCCGCCATATCTTCTAGGGGCTTCAGGCTCTTGCCGAGAAACCGCTTGAGCAGGAAAAGGGCGGCGGAAATCGTCAGCAGCCAGAGCAGCGATGCTGTCAAGAAGCGCCGCCAGATATCGGCAACTAGAAATCCCGACGAAGACTCGATCGCCAATGTTCCATATTTGGCGCTGCCCGCTTCGATTGCAAAATACCGGGCTGGGAATCGAATGCTCATCATGCTCTGGAACCAGGGCGGAGCGGCGGTCGCGACGGTAGAAGCAGCCTTTCCCTCGGCGATTACATCGCGGCCGTTTGGCCCGTAAAGCGCCATGCGCGAAAACTGGCCGTTGTGCATGATGTTGTCCAGCGTTTCCTCCGCCGTGGCGAGATCCCCGACCACCAGGGCCGTCTTGAGGAGCGGGATGGCTGCCGCCGCAACGTCTTCGGTGACTCTGTCCGTTCGCTGGCGAGCGGTGTTGATGTCGCTCACTATCTGGGTCGCAAGATGAGCAATGAAGACCGGAACAGCGGCAACGAGCACGACAACGAACAAGCGATGCTGAAGGCTGCCGGATATCATCGCTCGGAAGCCCGGTAGAACCTGCGAACGTTGTCGTAGTCGCTTTCCGTGGCGTCCTCAAAGCCAGGGCATCCGGTGCGCTCCAACATGCCAGCGGCGCCGGGATCATCACGCATGGACAGTAAGGCTTGCTTCAAGGCGGCAACCTGACCGGCCGGCAGCCGCGGATGGACGACGATCGGCAATTCCCGGTAAGGCTCGGAACGGTACAGTATTCGATAGCTCAGATTTTCCCGCTGTGCATAAGGCTCCAGGAAGCGGGAATTCACTGCCGCCGCATTAACCTGTCCCGCCTTAAGTTGCGCGAGAGCGCCATCCTGACTACCCGCAAACTTCTCCGTCACGGATACGCGGGCATCTTGAAGGGCAAGCTTGGGTACCGCATAGCCAAGAAAAGCATCCCTGGATGGAAAGGCCACCGTCAGGCCGTCAAGCTCCTGAATGCTTTTAAACGAACTGCTTTCGAGAGCCACAACTACGCCGTGCGAAGGCTTTCCGGACCGGCGCACGAGCACCCGATACTTTCCATCGTACTTGGCCTGGAAATTGTGGTTGGTGAATATCAGATCCAACTCCTCTCGCTCCATCATGCCGTCGGTTGCTTCAACCGTCGGCCCCATTTTCAATTGCAGCGGAATGCCGGTCACTTGGGTAATGTGTCGCAGGACGGGATTCCAGTACTCAGCTGTCCGGATCGCGCTTTGCTGGTTCAAGACACCAAACAGCAACGGTCGGATGACTGCCTTCTCGGCAGCCATGACACCCCCCGGCAGGACCGACAGGCTCACCGTCAGCAAGATGAGAAACCGGCACAAGGACGCCAAGAGGCTACGCCAATCTGGCCGCCTAGCATTCCATTCCGGACTGGTATTCAAGGACACGGTCTCCTTCCCAAAAGAAACCCGATTTGCGAATCTCGCTAAGCAGTGCGACTGATGACTCTCCCCATTTTCCGTTGTAACGCTACCCCCGGAATTCAAAAGACATATTGACGATGGTCAACGCGATCCATCTTCTCCCGGGATAGCCATAAACACCGGCTGGCGGCGCCGACAGAGGTATTGCTAAGGCATGCCGGGCCGAAAAGGAAGTCCGGCCGCGCCGTCAGGGCACGGCCTTGGAGATCACCACCTTGAGGTCCTGGCTGCCGACGGCGACGGCGGCGGTGTAGCCCTCCAGATCACCCGGCTTGGGCGTGGCGTCGCCGGACTTGGAGACGCGGGCGCCGACGATGACGCGGCCGGCGCCGGAGAGGGTGGCGCCGGGCATCATGGACATGGAGTCGTCGAGGCTGAAGCGCACCGGCAGGCTGGCGGCGGTGGTCTTCATCATCGCCAGGGGCATGCGCGGGCCGTTCTCGGCGCGGGCGAAGATGAAGATGGTGTCGCCGGGAGCGACCTTGCCCTTGAGGGCCGGGTCGATGGTGACCGTGCCGGCAACGCCGGCGCCGGTGGCCGCGGCCATGGGGCTGGACTTCTTCGCCGCCGTGGGCTTGATGCCGGCCTTGGCTTCGGCTTCGGCGATGCTGCCGCGAATCTCTTCCGCTACTTCCGCGTCCGGCGGCAGTTGCTCGAGAATCTTGCGCCACTCGCTGGCGGCGCGCTTGAAGTCGCCGCGCTCGAAGGCGGCGGAGCCGGAGAGAGCGAGGCCCTTGAGGTGCTTGGGATCGAGCTTGAGGGCCTGGGCGACGAGTTGTTCCGGCTCGCCCGCCAGCTTGCGGCCGCGGGCGGTGGCGAGGGCGTCGGCGTAGTCGGCCAGCAAGCTGGCGTCCGGCGGCAGCAGCGGCACGGCCTTGGCGAAGGCGGCGGCGGCCTCGTCGAACTGGCCCATGATGGATTTGGCGCGGCCGAGCATGATCCAGCCTTCGCCGTCCTGGGGGCTGTCTTTCAGCTTTTGTTCCAGCTTCACCACCATCTCGCGGATTTGATCCGGGGTGATGGAATGACCGCCATTGGCGGCCACCGGCGCATTCATCGCCGCCGGGTTGCCGAGCAGGACGTAGAGGCCGATGGCCAGCGCCGGCACCAGCACCGCCAGCAGGGCGGCGAGGCCGGTGCGGCGGGCTGGCATGGCGGCTTCAGCGTGGGTTGCGCTGCCGTCTTCGAGGGCGCGGCGCTCCAGCTCGGCCTTTTCCTGGTCGTAGAGGGCGGCGTCGAGGAGGCCGGCGTTTTTATCCTTTTCCAGATCGGCAAGCTGGTCGCGCAGCACCTGGAGGCTGAGTTCGGCGTTGCTGCGGGTGCGGCTGGCGGCGCTGCTGCCCCGCCCCAGCAGGGGGGGTAGCAACAGCGCCAGGCTGGCGGTGATCAGCAGGGCGGCAAGGATGAGAAAGGTAGGGGTCATTATTTTTAACGTGAAACAGCAGAAATGAGCGCTGGGTGATATATCGAGCGCAGCGAGCTAAACGATAGCCTCCCCCGCGAGGGGCAGCGGAGTCGTTGGCGGCTTTGCCGCCTTACGAATCCGGCGTCCCCTTTACGGGGAAAGGACGGGAGGGGGCGGGGCTTTATATCGCCTTTCGCGTGTTTCATCATCGGCGAGTGGTGTTGCCAGATCATGAGCGTTTGTCCTCGCCGGCCAGCAGCTTGGCGGCGGCGTCATGTTCCTGGGAGGTGAGTTCGGCAGCGGGTATCTGCTTGTCACGCTTTCTCAGCTTGGCCAACAGCACCGCGAGGGCGACGATCAGCAGCACGAAGGGGCCGCCCCAGAGCAGCCAGGTGCTGGTCTTGACCGGCGGCTTGTAGAGCACGAAGTCGCCGTAGCGCTGGACCATGAAGTCCATGACATCCTGGTCGCTCTTGCCCTTGGTCAGCATGTCGCGAATTTCGCGCCGCATGTCGGTGGAAAAGTCGGAATGGGAATCGGCGATGCTCTGGCCCATGCAGGTCAGGCAGCGCAGGTCTTCGGCGATCTTGTTCACCCGTGCCTCGATGGCCGGGTCGCCCACTGGCTGGGCCTCGCTGGCGTGGATGGAAAGGGAAAGCAGCAGGCCAGCGACGACGATGGCAATCAGCTTACGCACGTTCGAGCTCCTTCATCAGCGGCAGAATTTTCTTTTGCAGGGCTTCCGGGGTGACAGGGCCGATGTGCTTGTGGCGGATGATGCCAGCCTTGTCGATGATGAAGGTCTCCGGAACACCATAGACGCCGAAGTCGATGCCGACGCGGCCGTCGGCGTCGTAGGCCGAGGGGGCGTAAGGGTCTCCGCCGTGCTGGGCCAGCCAGCGGATGGCGTCGCTGCGCTCATCCTTGTAGTTGAGACCGACGATATTCACGCCGCCCTGCTTCGCCAGGTCCACCAGCACCGGATGCTCCTCGCGGCAGGAGACGCACCAGGAGGCCCAGACATTGAGCATCCACACCTTGCCCTTGAAGTCGTCAGGAGAAATGGTCTTGGCCGGCGCTTGCAACTGGGCCAGCTTGAAGGCTGGCACCGGCTTGCCGATCAGGGGTGAAGGCACCTCACGCGGATTGAGGCGCAGGCCGATGGCGAGGAACACCACCAGCACGAGAAAGATACCAAGGGGAAGGAGAAAGCGACGCATGGACAATCCTCAAACAGTCACGGTGGTGCCGACAGGCGCGGCGACTTCGCGGTTCTTCAGGCGGTAACGGCGGTCCGACGCGGCCAGCAGGCCACCCAGCGCCATCAGCACACAGCCGCCCCAGATCCAGGCCACCAGGGGCTTGTGCTGGACGCGGACGATCCAGGTGGTGTCGTCCACCGGCTCGCCCATGGAGACATAGAGGTCGCGGAACAGGCCGGTCTCAATGGCGGCCTCGGTCATTGGCATGCGCTGCACCACGTACATGCGTTTTTCCGGTTCCATCACCGTCAGCAGCTTGCCGTCGCGGCTCACTTCCATCTTGGCGCGGGCGGCGGTGTAGTTGGGGCCACGCACATTCTCGATGCTGACGAACTTGAAGCTGTAGCCGCCTGCCGTAGTGGTGTCGCCGGGACCCATCTTGACGTCGGCGGCAGTCTCGTAGCCCTTGACCAGGGTGACGCCGAAAATGAAGACGCCGATGCCGACGTGGGCCAGCACCATGCCCCAGGTGGCGCGGGGAATGACCGCCAGGCGCTGGCCGAGGCTGGCGTCACCGCCGCGCTCCTTGAGGCGGCTGACGATCTGCGCCGCGCTGGAGAACACGGCCCAGAAGCCGAGCAGCAGGCCGAGGGCCACCAGCGGGCTCCAACGACCGAGGACGAAAGGCAGCGCCGCCGCCAGCACCACAGCAGCGATCACGGCCCAGGCCAGGCGCGGCCAGAAGTCGATCAGCCGCGCCTGCTTCCAACGCGCGAAGGGGCCGATGCCCATCAGCAGCACCACGGGAATCATGAGGGGGAAGAACACGGCGTCGAAGTAGGGGGCGCCGACGGAAATCTTGTTGCCGCTGACGGCATCCAGCAACAGCGGGTAGAGGGTGCCGAGCAGCACGGCGGCGGCGGCCACGGCCAGCAGCACGTTGTTCACCAGCAGCAGGGTTTCCCGCGACAGCAACTCGAAGCGGCCACCCAGGCCCACCGTTGGCGCGCGCCAGGCGTAGAGCACCAGCGAGGAGCCGACCACGAGAGCGAGGAAGGCAAGCACGAAGACGCCGCGCTCGGGATCGGTGGCGAAGGCATGCACCGACGTCAGCACCCCGGAGCGGACCAGGAAGGTGCCGAGCAGCGACAGGGAGAAGGCCATGATCGCCAGCAGCACGGTCCAGTTCTTGAAGCTGCCGCGCTTCTCGGTGACGGCCAGGGAATGGATCAGGGCGGTGCCGATCAGCCAGGGCATGAAGGAGGCGTTTTCCACCGGGTCCCAGAACCACCAGCCGCCCCAGCCCAGTTCGTAATACGCCCACCAGGAGCCCAGCGCGATGCCCAGCGTCAGGAACAGCCAGGCCACCGTGGTCCACGGCCGCGACCAGCGCGCCCAGGCGGCGTCGAGGCGGCCAGAGATGAGAGCGGAAATGGCGAAGGCGAAGGCGACGGCAAAGCCAACGTAACCCATGTAGAGCATCGGCGGGTGAATCGCCATGCCCGGGTCTTGCAGCAGCGGATTCAGGTCGCGGCCGTCGGCGGGGGCCGGCAGCAGGCGCTCGAAGGGGTTGGAGGTGAGCAGCAGGAACAGCAGGAAGCCGACGCTGACCAGGCCCATGACGCCGAGCACATTGGACACCGTGGCTTGCGGCAGGCGACGGCTAAAGGCGGCCACGGCCAGGGCCCAGAGGGCGAGCAGGAACACCCACAGCAGCATCGAGCCCTCGTGGCCGCCCCAGACGGCGGACACCTTGTAGAACATCGGCAGCAGGCTGTTGGAATGCTGGGCGACGTAGAGCACCGAGAAGTCGTCTTTGGCGAAAGCCGCCGTGAGGCAGCCGAAGGCAATCGCGATAAGGCCGAACTGGGCCACCGCCGCTGGGCGCGAAATACTCATCAGGCGCGGGTCCTGGCGGATGCCGCCGACCAGGGAGGCGATGCCCTGGACGAGGGATACCGCGAGTGCCAGGATCAGTGCGAAATGGCCGAGTTCGGGGGTCATGGGTGTGCTCTCAAAGGAAATCGTCGGGTCCCCGCGACGGGGACGGGTGGCTTTACTGCTTCAATGTCTTGGCGGTCTTCTGGGCTTCATCGACCGCATGCTTGGCCTCGGGAGGCATGTAATTCTCGTCGTGCTTGGCCAGCACTTCGGTGGCGGCGAACTGGCCGTCGCCGCCGAGGCGGCCCTGGGCCACCACGCCCTTGCCCTCCTTGAACAGGTCGGGAAGGATGCCGGTATAAACCACAGGTACTTCCTTCGCCGTGTCGGTAACGACGAAGCGCGCCGTGGTGCCTTCGCGCACAATGCTGCCCATCTTCACCATGCCGCCGATGCGGAAGGCGCGATCCTTCGGCGCCTTGCCGTCGATTACATCAGTGGGGGTGACGAAGAGGGCGATGTTGCTGTTGAGAGCTTGCAGTACCAGAAAGGCGGCGATGCCGAGGGAAGCAAGACCACCGAGGATGATGGCGAGACGTTTGTGACGGGGTTTCAAGCGCTTTCCTTTTCCAGTTCTTCCGCCAGGCGTTCCCGGCGCAGGGAGGTGATGATGGCGTTACGGCGTTTCGTCACCAGGATCGGTTCCAGGATCATGCCCAAGGCGCAGACGCCGAAGCTGCCCCAGACATAGAAGGCGTAACCGCCCATGGCGAAAAAGTCAGATGCGGAGGCCCAGATCATGCCTTGATGTTCCTCATGTTCATATATTCAACTTACCCGTTGCGACCATTTTTCCGGATTCCGGGAGGTATGGAAGACGGCAAATACGGTGACCTTGTCGCCGTCCTGTTGGTAAAACACGGCGTAGGGAAAGCGTCGCACCAAGGCGCGCCGGAATTCGCCGTAGATTCGTGCGTAAAGCTGGGGGGTTGCGGCTGACGGATGCGAGGCAGGCTTCGATGCAGGCAAGAAATTCCTCGCCCAAGCCCCGGCGATGGAGTTCATACCAGTCGTAGGCATCCGCAATATCGTCAGCCGCCGCCGGGGAGAGTACGAGGCTAACGGTCATGGCGCTCCTGAACGCGCCGTTTGACGGCCTCCCAGCCGAGGCCCGTTTCGGGGCTGGCCAGTAGCGCCGCCCTGCGGCGGTCAAGCTCCTGCCTTTGCCAGTCATGAAGAGGAACAGCGTCGGGCGTTGCCGCAACGTCATCCCACAAGTCCTCAACCAGTTGCAGCTTCTCGGCGGGACTCAGATCGAATACTGAAAGGCTGGTCATGGCGCGATCTCCTTCAATTCCTTGACCCATTCGGTGTGGCGTTCCCGTTCCAGGATGATGGCCCGCGCCCGGGTCAAGGCGACGGCGATGGAATACATCCAGACAGCGAGGGACATCAGCAGCATCCCCCAAAGCATGGTGACGGCCATGGAGGAGCCCTTGGTCAGGGAAACGGAAGCGCCCTGGTGCAGGGTGTTCCACCACTTGACCGAAAAATAGATGATCGGCACATTCACCACGCCCACCAGGGCGAGGATGGCGCCGGCCTTGTCGGCTCGGCGCGGGTCGTCGATGGCGGCTTGCAAGGCGATGAAGCCGATATAGAGGAAGAACAGAATCAGGCTCGACGTCAGGCGGGCGTCCCACACCCACCAGGCGCCCCACATCGGCTTGCCCCACAGGGCGCCGGTCCACAGGCTGAGGAAAGCCATCAGGGCGCCGGTGGGGGCCAGCGCCTGGGCCATCATGCCGGAGAGGCGGGTGTTCAGTACCAGCCCCAGCCCAGCCCAGGCCGCCATGACCAGATAGATGAACATGGCCATCCAGGCGGTAGGGACATGAATGAAGATGATGCGGTAGCCCTCGCCTTGCTGCGCGTCGGTGGGGGCGACGAAGAAGCCGAGCCAGAGACCGGCGACACCGAACACGGCCGCCAGAGCCCAGAACCAGGGCACCATCTTGCCCGCCAGGGGGTAGAAACTCTGGGGCGAGGCAAACTTAAACCAGTTGATGAGGCGATTGGACATCGTCGGTGGTGTTGAGGGCGAAGAGTGGCAGACAGTTTACGGTGAATTAGGTTCCCGACAGCCCGGGATGACGACCCTATAATCGTCCTTTCCTGAACCGTTGAGCCAAAACCATGGATTATCGCATCATCCCCGTCACCGCCTTTGCCCAGAACTGTACTTTGCTCTGGTGCGAAGAAACCAAGAAAGCGGCTCTGGTGGACCCGGGCGGCGATCTGGACACCCTGCTGGCTGCCGTGGCCCAGTTTGGCCTGACGCTGGAAAAGATCCTCATCACCCATGGCCACGTGGACCACGCCGCCGCCGCCGCCGAGCTGGCGCGACGTCAGTCGGTGCCGATCGAAGGCCCGCAGCGGGAAGACGCCTTCTGGATTGAGCAGATGCCGCAGCAGGCGCGCATGTTTGGCTTTCCCGGCGTCGCCGAAGTCTTCACGCCCAATCGCTGGCTGGAAGATGGCGACACGGTGACGGTGGGCAAGCTGAGCCTGGAGGTGTTGCACACTCCCGGCCACACGCCGGGCAGCGTCTGTTTCTTCGACCGCGCCGCAAAAATCGCCATCGTCGGCGACGTGCTGTTCGAGGGTTCCATCGGCCGCACCGACTTCCCCCGTGGCGACCATGCCGCATTGATCCGTTCCATCCGCACCAAGCTCTGGCCCCTGGGCGACGACGTCGAGTTCATCCCCGGCCACGGTGCCATGTCGAGCTTCGGCGAGGAACGGCGCTCCAATCCCTTCGTTAACGACGGAGCCTGACCCATGAAGCGCGTCCTCAAGCTGCTCGGCAAGATCCTTCTCGGCCTGCTGGCCATCCCGGTGGTCTTCTACGTTTTTCTGGTGCTCTACAACCTGCGCGACGACGCCCTCGATCCCCAGGTCGAAAAGATCATGGCCGCCGCGCCGCCGCAAATTCCCGCCGCCGAGAACGGCTACTTCGCCTGGGTTGGCGTCGTCGGCCCCGCCGATCAGGACCCCCACGCCTGGGGTCAGCGCTGGGTGCGCGAGGCCCTGGAGGCGGATAAAAAGGCCGCCGCCGACCTCAACGCCAGCACCACCCTGTCCATTGACGCCGAAAAGCGCAAGGATGGCCTGAGCAACAAGGGCATCGCCTGTGGCGAGAAGATCGAAACCTGTCTGGAGACCGTAGCGGCCCAGCCCGACGCGGCCCGCGCCGTGCTGGAAAAAGGCCAGGTGGCCCTGGCCCGGGGCGACGCCGCCCTGGCCTACCCGGCCTATCAGGAGGTCTGGCGTCCGGAGTTTTCCTACACCTCCCCCATTCCCGGCTACGCGAATTTCTACCGCCAGCTCAGCGCCACCCGCTTCGCCCTGGCGGTGGCCGAGGGACGGCACGATCAGGCGCTGGAGCAACTGGGAAGCGAAATGCCCTTCCATGCCCGCCAGATGGCGGGAGCGGTAACCCTGATCGAGAAAATGGTGGCCGTGGCCAGCCTGCGCAACGACTATCTGCTGCTGAACCAGTACCTGGCGCGCCATCCGGCCGAGGCGAAGCAGCGCGCCGAAAGTCTGGCCGCCCTGCTCGCCCCGCTGTCCGCCGATGCACTGCGCTTCCAGGGGATTTGGCTCAACGAGCAACGCTCCGGCCTGCGCACCATTTTCTCTCTCAAGGACATGGATGGAACCGCGCTGTTCGGCGTCGCCGGTGCCGACGATGGCGCCGGCACATGGTTCCTGAGCCACTTCGGCAAGCCGCTGCTGCTGGTGAACGCCACCGCCAACGAGTTCTCCCGTCACCATGACGGCCTGCTCGCCGCCGATGCCCTCTCCGGCGCGGCTTACCGGGATGCCCTGGCGCGTACCAAACACGACCTTGAAGCCGCGACGCAGGACACCTACGTGCTGCGCAACCCCATCGGCCACATCCTCAACGCCATCGCCATCCCGAGCTACGACAGCTACTACCTGAAGCGCGACGATCTGGTGGCCCTGCGTGAAGCCCTGGCTTTCCAGCTTGCGCAGTCGCGGTCGGGAGCCGATGGCGAGGCCATCGCCCAGGCCCTGCCGGCCGCTGCGGCCCTGGTTCATCCCTACGATGGCGTGGCGCCGGCGTGGGACAAGGCCAAACGCACCCTCACCTACGCCGCTCTGCCGGCGCGCAACGGCAAGCCGATCGTCCTGAATTTCTAAGGAGCCGAACATGACCCAGCCCCCTCACATCTGGCGCTTCTTCCGTGCCGGCGGTTTCGACCAGGTGCGCCTCGACAGCGGCGCCGACCTGCTCGCCCTCGACCAACTCGACCAGAAGCTCTGGGTCGCCCTCTCCTGTCCGGTGACCGGCATCGAGTTCGACGCCCGTAGCCTGGCGCTGATCGACAGCGACAACGACGGCCACATCCGCGCCCCGGAGCTGATTGCCGCCGCCCAGTGGGCCGGCGCCCGCCTCAAGGATGCCGAAATCCTCGCCGCCGGCCTCGCCGGGGTGCCGCTGACAGCGATCCGTGATGACGACGAAACCGGCGCTGCTCTCGCCGCTGCCGCCCGCGCCCTCGCCGCCGATCTTGGCAAGGGCGACGATGCTTTGATTACCGTCGACGAAGCCAGCGCCGCCCAGGCCCGCTTCGCCGAGAAGGCACTCGCTGCCTGGGAAGCCGCCGGCGCCGCCGCCAAGCCCTTGGGCGAGGCCACCGAGGCCGCCTATGGAGCCTTGCTGGCGGTGGCCGCCAAGGTGGACGACTACTTCGTGCGCTGTCGCCTGGCCGCCTTCGATAGCCGCGCCACCGGCGCCCTGAATGCCAGCGAGGAAACCTTCGCCGCCCTCGGCAGCCTCGCCGCCGGCAGCCTGACGGCCGATGCCGCCGTCATCGCCGCCCTGCCCCTGGCGCGGGTCGAGGCCGGTCAGGCACTGCCCCTGATCGAGGGCGTCAATCCGGCCTGGACCGGCGCCCTCGCCGCTTTTGTCGCGGCGGTCGTCACGCCGCTGCTGGGCCAGCGCGACCAGCTCACCGAGGTCGACTGGCAGGCCCTCAAAGACGGCTTCGCGCCCTACGCCGAGTGGCTGGCCGCCAAGCCCGATGCGGCTGCCCAGGGCGATGGCCTGCTCGATCTGGAGCGCCTGGCTCACTACGTGCGCGACCTGCTGGCCTTGGCCAACAACTTCGTCGCCTTCAAGGATTTCTACACCCGCCAGGGCAAAGCGACGTTCCAGGTCGGCACCCTCTATCTCGACGGCCGCTCGGCCGAACTCTGCGTCGCCGTGACCGACGCCGGCAAACATGCCGCCCTCGCCACCCTGTCGCGCATCTGCCTGGTGTATTGCGACTGCACTCGCGGTGGAGAGAAGCTCAGCATCGCCGCGGCTTTCTCGGCGGGGGATTCCGATCAACTGATGGTGTCGCGCAACGGTGTCTTCTACGACCGCCAGGGCCGCGACTGGGACGCCACCATCACCAAGATCGTCGATCATCCCATCAGCCTGCGCCAGGCCTTCTGGTCGCCCTACAAGAAGCTCGGGCGCCTGGTCGGCGAGCAGTTGCAGAAAATTGCCGCCAGCAAGGCCGGTGCGGTGGAGGGCAAGCTGGCGGAGACTGCCGCCGGCGTTGGCAAGCACGTGGACGCGCCGCCCAAGCCCGCCGCCCAGCAGGCCTTCGATGTCGGCAAGTTCGCCGGCATCTTCGCCGCCATCGGCCTCGCCGTCGGCGCCATCGGCACCGCCCTTGCCTCCATGGTTACCGGCATTCTCGGCCTCTCCTGGTGGCAGATGCCCCTCGCCCTGGTCGGACTGATGCTGGTGGTCTCCGGCCCCGCCGTGGTGCTGGCCTGGTTCAAGCTGCGCGGCCGCAACCTGGGTCCGATCCTCGACGCCAACGGCTGGGCCGTGAACGCCCGCGCCCGCATCAACATTCCCTTCGGCACGTCACTGACCCAGATCGCCCAATTGCCCGCCGGTGCCCAGCGCACCCTCACCGACCCCTACGCCGAAACGCCGACGCCCTGGGGCTTGTATCTGTTTCTTGCGCTCTTCGTCGCGATAGGCGTCTGGCTACTGCTGAAATAGAAGGGTATCCGGGTCCAAAGCCGTTATTCGCCGCGCAGGCCGCAGCGCTATTCGCTCGACAATTGCCGGCTTGGAAAACTGGTTGCGACTGTCTCAGTTGTGCCCTAAGCGGAACTAGATTGCGCTAAAGAAGCGGACGTTCAAGGACGGACAACGCAACTGACCGCGGGAGGCCAGAAGCTGTGACAAACCTCTATTCTTAGCTTACAGATAGTCCGAATAACTGATGCGATGGACCATTAGCGCACGATACCGAACATCCACAGAAAGAGACCAAGTAGGGGAAAGATATTGAGAAGATCGGCCAGTTTATACAAAATGAATACAACTACCAACCCCGTCAAGGCATAAGTTTTCAATACGTTAAGCAGGATTGAGGAAGACGGTGAAATAGAAGTTGATGAAGCAGCAGTTTGTGAGGGCTGCTGTGTATCGTTACCTTGATTTGTAGGCTTAAGAGATTCTCTTTTTGGCGGTCGTCCGCACTCCCGGCAAACCTCTGTGTAAGCAGGATTACTGGTGTTACAGGAATCACAGAACCATTCAATGTCAGGCATACAGGAGCCGTGCTAACAAGAGTGCTAGGAATACCTACTCAGTGATTTTGCCTTTGATTTGTCATACATGCAATTAGCTCGGCATGATGAATGACCGCAATCGGGGTAATTTACGGAAGACTGCTCCTGGCCGAACTGAGACAATTCAACCGAAGCGTAGCGCCAATGATGTGGTGGAAAAATATCGACGCACGGATTGCGTTCAAAAAAAGCCCGGGAAGTCCCCGGGCCTTCTGAGTAACGACTAACCTTACTTCTTCGCCTTGCGGCAACCGAGGCCGGCCTTGGTCTGGAAGTATTCGAGGCCGTCCTTGCAGGCCAGCACTTTTTCCGGCGCCTTGGCGCCTTTGCCGGCCTTGCAGGTGAAATCGCCGGCCTTGCCCATCTTGCCCTGGAGCTTGTAGCCCGCGGGGCAGGCGCCGGGAGCGGCGGCGGCACCGGCTTCGACGACAATCTTGGTTTCCGACTTGCCCTGGCAGGGGAAGTGGCTGGTGACCTTCTTGCCCTTGGCGGCGATGGTGAAGGTGCCGGCGCTCTTGTAGATCTTGGTTTGAACCACGGGGAACTTGACGGCGTCGTCACCGCTGCCGACCTTGAGGTCGCGGCCTTCGGCATCGCCGAATTCAATGTTGAGGCCGCAGAAGCCGGGGGCATCGCCATCGGCATTGATGGTGACGGTCACCGGCTCGCCGACTTTCGCCGGGGAGGGGCTGACGGTAATGGCGCCAATGCCGCTGGACTGCTGGGCATGAACGCCGGAAGCGAAAACGAGGGCGATGGCGGCAGCTAGCAATATGTTCTTCTTCATGGGGTCTCTCCTTTTGAGTGACACGTAGCGGGTTCTGCTACTCTTATCACTCTATCCAATAACTGGCTGAGTCGGCAATGAAATTACTGAAAAAAGTTGGCGTCGTCATGGGCATTGTGTTGGCGCTGGTGGTGGCGGCGGTGGCGGTCATTTACGCCATGTTCGACGCCGAGAGCATCAAGAGCCAGATCGCCAAGGCGGTGCAGGAAAAGAAGCAGCGCGCCCTCAAGATCGACGGGCCGGTGGCGCTCTCCCTATGGCCCAACGTGGCCATCAGCCTGGGCAAGATTTCCCTTTCGGAACACAAGAGCGAGAAGGAGTTCGCCGCCCTCGACAGCGCCCGCGTCTCGGTGGCGGTGCTGCCCCTGCTGTCGAAGCAGGTGGTGGTGAATACCGTCGAACTCACGGGTCTCAAGGCCACCCTCATCAAGCACAAGGACGGCAGCCTCAACATCGCCGACCTGATTTCTCCCGACAAGAGCGATCCGTCGCCGCTGCAGGTGGACGTGGCCGCCATCAAGGTCGCCAACGCCCAGCTCACCTGGCGCGACGAGGGCAGCGGCCATACCACGGCGATCTCCGGCCTTGATCTGTCCACTGGCCGCATCCAGGCCGATACTGGCCGCCACAGCGTGGACATCAACGCCCTGACCCTGGCGGCCCGTGGCAAGCAGGATGCCGACAGTTTCGAGATCAAGCTCGATGCGCCCAAGCTCTCGATCACGCCGGAGAAGTCGGCTGGCGACAGCATCACCTTCTCGGCACAACTCTCGGGCACCGGCAAGGCGGCGACGCTGAAGCTCGCCCTCAATGGCGTCGAGGGCAATGCCCAGGCCCTGAAGATCGGCAAGCTGAGCCTGGACCTGGACGCCAAGTCCGGCGACGCCACGGTCAAGGGCAAGCTGGCTTCGCCGGTGCAGGTGGACATCGCCGCCCAGAGCATTGCCGTGCCGCAACTGACGGGGGAGCTGGAAATCGCCAGCCCGGCGATGCCCATGAAGCAGGTCAAGCTGCCCCTGGCCGGCAGCGCCAAGGCTGATATCGACCAGCAGAGCGCCTCCCTGGCCCTGAAGACCCAGTTCGACGAATCGAAGATCGACGCCAAGGTTCTTGTGTCGAAGTTCGCTCCCCTGGCCCTGGCCTTCGATATCGACATCGACAAGCTCAATCTCGACAAGTATCTGCCGCCGAAGAAAGCTGGGGAGTCTGGCAGCGCCGGCGGCGACGCCAAGGTGGATCTGTCGCCCCTCAAGGCCCTCGGCAACATGGGCATCAGCGGCAAGATCAACATTGGCCAGTTGCAGGTGTCCAACGTCAAGGCGAGCAATCTGCGCTTCGAGATCAAGGCCGGTGGCGGCAAGCTCGACGTGGCGCCGATGGCGATGAATCTCTATGAAGGCTCCCTCAGCGGCGCCCTGTCGCTCAATGCCAATGGCAACAGCGTCGCCCTGCGCCAGAACCTCTCCAACGTCGCCATCAATCCGCTGATGAAGGACGCGGTGGACAAGGACCTGCTGGAAGGGCGCGGCAACGTTGCCCTCGACGTTACTACCCACGGCGACACCGTCGGCGCCATGAAGAAGGCGCTGGCCGGTTCCGCCTCCCTGGCGCTCAAGGACGGCGCGGTGAAGGGCATCAATCTGGCACAGACCTTTCGCGACCTGAAGTCCAAGTTCTCCAGCAAGCAGGACGCCGTGCAGCAGGCCAAGGCCGGCGACAAGACCGACTTCTCCGAACTCACCGGCAGCTTCCGCATCGCCAGTGGCGTCGCCCACAACGATGACCTGGCGGCTAAGTCGCCCTTCCTGCGCCTGGCTGGCGCTGGCGACATCGACATCGGCAACGGCCAGATGAACTACCTGGCCAAGGCCAGCGTGGTGGCCAATGCCACGGGGCAGGGCGGCCAGGGCCTCGAACACCTGAAGGGCCTGACGGTGCCGGTGCGGGTCAGCGGCCCTTTCGAGAAACTCTCCTACAAGCTCGAACTCTCGGGCCTGGCCACCGAAGCGGTGAAGGCCAAGGTGGAAGAGAAGAAAGAGGAAATCAAGGCCAAGGCCCAGGACAAGGTGAAGGACAAATTCAAGGGCCTGTTCGGAAAATAGGGGAAAATAGCTGGCCATGAGCCAGCTAGATCACCTTTTTGCCGCCAACCGGGCCTGGGCGGAG
>Ga0316605_10000787_pt1 | contig 19760 bp, 14 predicted proteins | sample OWC_soil_day20_n_FD_207666 | JGI IMG/M metagenome (GOLD analysis project Ga0316605, IMG submission 207666) | Wetland soil microbial communities from Old Woman Creek delta, Ohio, United States - OWC_soil_day20_noCT | ecosystem: Environmental > Terrestrial > Soil > Wetlands | place: USA: Ohio...
GTAGCATACTCACAACCCTTGCCTGTTTTAAGAGAGGTTTCCTCCTTTATATTGTTTTTGCAGCCGCATAAAAATTGGATAATCAGTATGGCAAGAGAGATGTTTACCGAAAATTTCATTGAGATATATTTTATTCAAAGTTAATAAAATTGGCTTACTTTGCGAAATGGAAAACAGAGAGCTGGTAGTAATAGGAGCGGGTGCAGCAGGGATGCTGGCTGCATTAAGTGCAGCAGAAGAGGGCGTTTCGGTGCTTCTTCTTGAAAAAATGGAGAAAGCAGGGAGAAAAATAAGAATAACAGGTAAGGGAAGATGCAACATAACAAACACAAAGAACTGGGACGAATTTTCTAAACATGTTTATCCAAAGAACAGCTTCTTTAAACCGGCATTTTATAATCTTTCAAACAGTAAAACAATTGCCCTGTTTGAAGAAATAGGACTTGAAACAATCATTGAGAGAGGCGACAGAGTGTATCCAAAATCGGGACAGGCAAAAGATGTTGTAGATTCTTTGATAAACAGGCTTAATGCTTTGGGTGTTGAAGTGCGCTATAATGCCAGAGTAACAGATATTAAATCCACTGACGGTTCCGTTTCGGAGTTGGTCTGGGACGAGAATGGCACCCGGAAATCCGTGTCCCCAAAAGCAGTTATTGTAGCTACCGGAGGGCTTTCATATCCCACAACAGGATCAGACGGAGACGGATATAAGTTTGCCGGAAATCTTGGCCACAATATTGTTTCATGCTTTCCATCCCTCACTGCATTAATGCCAAAGGGATATGACAGTTCTCTTGAATCTTTAGTGCTTAAAAATGTAACGTTGAAACTTTATATTGGAAAAGATGCTGTGCAGGAAGAGTTTGGAGATATTGAGTTTACAAATAACGGACTTGAAGGTCCGCTTGGGCTGAGAGTTAGCCGAAAAGCGGTAAAGGCTCTTCTCAACGGCGAAAAGGTGTTTATCACAATTGACCTTAAACCGGCTCTTAGCGAAGTGCAGCTTATTAACAGAATAAACAGAGAATTTGATGCAAACGGTAAGATAAGGATAACGGACCTTTTACCCAGACTTCTTCCAAAGCAGCTTATTGAGCCGTTTATGAAGCATAATAAATTGCTTTCCGGCAAAATTCTTTCATCACAACTTCCCGGAGAGATTTACCCAATAATAGATTCGCTCAAGAACTGGAAACTGGAGATAGAAAGCTTTACTTCATTCGAAAGATGTGTCATAACTGCAGGAGGAGTATCAGTAAACGATATTGTTTCAAAAAACATGTCCTCCAGGATTATAAAAAATCTATATTTTGCAGGTGAGGTAATAGACATTGACGGAGACACCGGGGGCTATAATCTGCAGATTGCTTTTTCAACCGGTTATCTGGCAGGAAAATCTGCCTCTCACTTTATTCTGAAATCGAACAATAACTCTTCCGAATGAGTTGACTCTGATTCGCAGTGAGAAAGAGACAATCTGACGTCTTTACGAAGCTCCTCAACCTCTCCAAGCTGAATATAGATAAGGTCACCTGATTTCATGGAGCAATATCCGGAAATCAGTTCAATTGCCAAGTTTGCCTCTTCAAGTATATTTTCAGGTATACTGCAGGTTAATGCAACAATGCCGTCAATTGCCAAATTGATATTTCCAGTAATCTTATATTGGTCCGGCAAAAAAAACTCATCTCCGGCATAACAGCTGTTATCGAAAATGGTAAGTTTTACTAAATCGAAAAAGTCTGAGCAGTTATTTTTTCGGAACCGGTAATCGTTAATATTAATGCCATAAGAAACCTCATTGTAATATCGCCTGGCAAATCGGCTTTCTGTACACTTTGAACTGCGGTTTATACGGAAAACAAGAGAGGGTGAAAAAATCACCCCCTCAATATAACCGGGTACATAAAAGTCTTTTGAGCCTTTAACCAGCGCACTGTCCGGTTTAAGAAAAAACTTATTCTCCCCTATATTCTTGTAAAATATATTCACTTTTAATATCTGAATTACAACAGAAATGACTTCTGCGGGTTTTCGTTGTAACTTTTATATAATTTTGTGAGCACTTGTTTTGTGTCAAGGGTAAAGTCGCCATTCATCATCCACGAATAGTAACTTGGGTCGGCCTTAAAAACGGTTACAACTGGTTTTCCCTTGTATTTGCCAAAATTAAAAAGCGGAGTCTCTTTTTCGTCCAGAACTATCCTGCCTGCATAATCTAACAGATTGGATTTTGTAGAGAACTTGGAAAGAAATTCGATGTCATTTTCCAGAGTGTCATTATATCTGTCAAGTTGTGATTCAAGAATTTCAAATGTAGCAACGGTGTCGGCCTCCGCAGAGTGGGCATTTTCCAAATCCTTGCTGCAATAAAACTTATACGCGGCAACGAGAGTTCTCTGTTCCATCTTGTGAAAAATGTTTTGAATATCAACCATTTTTCTCTTTCTGAAATCGAAATCTATTCCGGCTCTAAGAAACTCTTCCGCGAGAAGCGGAATATCGAATTTAATAGAATTGTAACCGGCAAAATCACATCCGGTCATCCAGATGGCAAGGCTTTTCGCTACCTCTTTGAATGTGGGGCAATCTTTAACATCTTCATTAGATATTCCGTGTATTTTCTGAGCCTCGGGTGAAATTGGAATTGTCGGATTTATCCGCCTTGTTTTAATTTCCTGATCGCCATTAACATTAATTTTAAGAGCGCAAATTTCAACAATCCTGTCTTGGGTAATACTTAGCCCTGTACTCTCAATATCAAAAAATATTATAGGATTTTTTAGATTTAATTTCATTATTTAAGGGAGCTTTATGCATTTACCATCATAGGCATCAGAAGAGCAAGAATTTCCTCCTGAGGATCAACAGGCCCTGCAGCAAGAATTAATGCGGCTCTCGAAGGATCAGACAGTTCCAGCGAAATATCAGTATAAGGAAGATTTCCTAAAATTTCAATTAAGAATGTAGATTTAAAAGCGATTTCCATATTATCTCCTTCAAACTGGCAAATCAGTTTTTCATTTGCGGAAATAGAAAAATCCAGGTCCTGTGCAAACAGTTCCAGAGTGTTGTATGAAAGTTTAAGTCTCACCTGACTGCTGGCCTGGTTTGAACATACTGCAACTCTCCTTGCGCTGTTAAGGAAATCGGTTCTGTTTATAACCAGCTTGTTTGTATTGTTTTTAGGAATAACCGAGCGGTAGGCCGGGTAGTTTCCTTCAACAAGCCTGCAAACCAGTACAAATGATTCAAATTCGAAGTAGGCGTTGCGTTTGTCAAATTTCACAATAACCTCTTCATCTCCTTTTCCGAGAATGTTTTTTAAAACAGACGATGGTTTTTTAGGAAGGATAAATGACGATTTTGTTTCTGACTTTATGTCATGTCTTGTGTAGCAGACAAGCTTATGTGCGTCTGATGCTACAAGTGTGGTGCTGTCGGTATCAATATCAAAATATATTCCATTCATAACCGGCCTTAATTCCTCTTCCGCTGTAGCATAAAGTGTTCTGTTTATACCCTCCAGCAGAGTGCGGGAATTAATTGTTATTGTTGTGTTTTCTTCCGATAAGTCCGGAATAGAAGGATAGTCATCAGACAATGTGCATGGAAGTTTTGCATTACCGGTTGCCCAAAGAATCTCAATAATTGAGTTGCTTTCGTTGGTTTTGAACTCCAGAGGCTGATCGGCAAATTCCCGGAGTGAATCGGTAAGAAGTTTTGCAGGAATGGTAATTTCTCCCTCCTCGGTTACATTCTCTATTGCCATTTTTGCCTTAAGCGTAGTCTCTAAATCGGATGCCGTAATATTCAGAAATCCGTCCTTTAGAACAAAGAGAAAATTATCCAGAATCGGGAGTGAATTTTTAGATGAAATTACTCTCGAAACTGATTGGAGACGTGCTAAAAGTTCTGTACTTGAAACTACAAATTTCATATCTTTTCAATTTTTAACAAAGATAATAAAAAATAGTTATGGCATATAATTTGATTTCTCAGCTCGTTAAAATTGATTAATATGAAAAGAACAGTTCTATTTTTTCTTGCAACTGTATTAGTCAGTGGTGTTACTGCATTAACAGTTGTTAAAATTACTACTTCAAATTCAGGCCCTTATGTGTTTTCAGGTAATGAGACTCCTGTGCAAAATGTTTCTTTATCCAATCAGCTTTATCCCGATTTTACATATGCGGCAGAAATGTCAGTGAAAGGAGTCGTGCATGTAAAAGTTTTAAAAAAAGGCGTTTCACAGACACCCTCATTTTTTGATTTTTTCTTTGGTTACGGATCTTCCGATGCTGAGCCAAGGAATCAGGTTAATTCAGGTTCAGGAGTGATTATTTCTCCGGACGGGTACATTATAACAAATAATCATGTAATTGAATCTGCAGATGAGATTAACGTGACTCTTGATAATAACAAATCATTCAGGGCTAAGCTGGTTGGAGCAGACCCTGTAACAGATATTGCGCTTATTAAGGTGGATGCCCAAAAACTTCCTTTTCTTAATTTTGGCAACTCGGATTCGCTCAGGCTTGGAGAATGGGTGATAGCCATCGGTAATCCATATAACCTACGATCTACAGTAACAGCCGGAATTGTGAGTGCAAAGGCCAGGAGTATACCGTCTGAAAACGAAGAATTCAAAATTGAATCATTTATTCAAACAGATGCTGCCGTAAATCCGGGTAACAGCGGCGGTGCTCTTGTTAATACCAGGGGAGAGCTGATAGGAATTAATACCGCGATTGCCTCAAGAACGGGTTCGTATACCGGATATTCTTTTGCTGTACCGAGCTCAATTGCAAAAAAAGTTATTGAAGATTTAATGGATTTTGGCAAGGTGCAAAGGGCCATGCTTGGAATTACAATGCAGGAAATTGACGGGGAACTTGCAAAAGAGAAGGGGATTAAGGATTTGAAAGGTGTTTATATTGCAGATTTAGTCAAAGATGGGGCCGCCGACAGGGCAGGAGTGAAAATTTCTGACCAGCTGACATTAATTAACGGAATCCCGGTAAATTCCGGACCGGCAGTTCAGGAGCAGATAAGCAAATTCAGGCCGGGAGATAAAATTTCAACAGAAATTATAAGAGCCGGTAAACCAATAAGACTTTCGATTGTTTTGCAAGGAAGAAGTTAAGCGGCGAAATTGTACCCAAACATTTAAAGCAATGGTTCAGTTGTTTATTAAGGAATGGGTCTCTAAATTTTGCAGCTTACGCCATTTTTATGTAGCTTTGCAAGATAATATATATTCATGAGACAGCTTAAGATAACAAAATCCATTACTAACAGGGAGAGTGCGTCTCTCGACAAGTATCTTCAGGAGATAGGGAGGGAAGAGCTCATAACAGTTGAAGATGAAGTTGAATTAGCACAACGGATAAGAAAAGGAGATCAGGAGGCACTGGAAAAACTCACCAGGGCTAATCTGCGTTTCGTGGTGTCTGTTGCAAAACAGTATCAGAATCAGGGCTTAAGCCTTCCCGACCTTATCAACGAAGGTAATCTTGGCTTGATTAAAGCCGCTGAAAAATTCGATGAAACAAGAGGTTTTAAATTTATCTCCTATGCTGTATGGTGGATAAGACAATCAATTCTTCAGGCTCTTGCCGAGCAGTCAAGAATTGTTCGCCTTCCTCTCAATCAGGTAGGTTCGCTCAACAAGATAAATAAAGCACTTTCAAAATTTGAACAGGAAAACGAAAGACTTCCTTCGCCGGAAGAACTGGCTGTCATACTGGATATTCCAAGAGAAAAAATAGCAGATACACTTAGAGTGTCCGGCAGGCATGTGTCTGTTGATGCGCCATTTGTTGACGGTGAAGACAATAATCTTCTGGATGTCCTTCCTAACACAGATTCGCCTAACGCAGACAGAGGACTCTTAAATGAGTCATTAAATAAAGAGATTGAAAGAGCATTGTCTACTCTCACCGAAAGGGAGAGAGATATTGTAAAATATTTCTTTGGAATAGGATCAGTTGAAATGACACTTGAAGAAATTGGTGAGCATTTTGGCTTGACAAGAGAGAGGGTGAGGCAGATTAAAGAAAAGGCAATCAGAAGATTGCGTCACAGCGCCAGAAGTAAGCTCCTTAAATCTTACCTTGGTTAATAATCAACCTAAATAATTTTGTTTAAATGAAAAAACTTCTATTTGCCGTGATTGCAGCAGGTGCAATTATTACATCGTGTTCACAGCAGAAGTCTGCTGAGAACCCTCTTCTCGCAAAATGGGACACTCCTTTTGAAATCCCTCCATTTGAAAAAATTAAAATTGAGCATTTTATGCCTGCTTATGTTGAAGCCATGGCTCAGCACAAAGCTGAAATTGACTCTATCGTAAACAACACCGAGGCACCTACATTCGAAAACACAATTGTTGCCTATGACAATTCCGGTGAATTACTGGATAAGATTTCTCCTGTTTTCTCAAATATAAGCGGAACAGCTTCAACTCCTGAAGTAATTGCGCTTGCAAAAGAATTATCTCCGCTGACAAGCAAACACTTTAACGAAATAAGCCTTAACCCTCTTCTGTTCCAAAGAGTAAAAGCAGTATATGAAAAAAGGGACTCACTTGGCCTTGATGCCGAACAGATGCGCCTGCTTACCGAAATGTACAAAGGTTTCGTAAGAAGCGGCGCAGACCTTTCTGAAGACAAAAAGAATGAACTTAAGAAGATAAACGAAGAAATATCTGCTCTTCAGCTGCAATTTGGACAAAACCTTCTCGCCGAAACAGATGCTTTCAAACTTATTATTGACAAAGAAGAAAACCTTGCTGGAATTTCGGAGTCGCTAAGAGCGTCAGCTCTTAAAAGAGGTGAAAAAGATTCAACAACTGCCGGAAAATGGGTGTTTGGTCTTGACAACCCAAGCGTAATGCCTTTTTTACAGCAGTCTTCAAATACGGATCTCAGAAAACAGATTTTTGAGGCTTATCTTAACAGATGTAACAACAATAACGAGTTTGACAACAAAGATGTCATTAAAAAACTTGTCGATTTAAGACTTAAACGGGCTAAATTACTTGGTTTCGAAAACTATGCCCAATATCAGCTTGAAGAAAGAATGGCAAAAACGCCTGAGGCTGTTTATGAACTTTTGAATAAAATCTGGACACCTGCACTTGCTGCAGCCAGGAAAGAACTTACCGACATGAGTGCTATTGCTGTATCAGAAGGCAATACTGCACCTCTTGAGTCATCTGACTGGAGATTCTATTTTGAAAAATCAATGGCTAAAAAGTTCAATCTTAACGATTCCGAACTTCGTCCTTATTTTAAACTTGAAAATGTGAGAGAAGGAATCTTCTATGTAGCAAACCAGTTATATGGAATAACATTCACACAGGTTAATAATGTTCCGCTTCCTAGTCCTGAAGCAACTGCTTTTGAGTGCAAAGATGCAGACGGATCTCATCTTGGAATCCTGTTTATGGATATGTTTGCCCGCCCGGGAGAAAAAAGAGGCGGAGCATGGTGCAGCGGTTTCCGTTCACAAACATATAAGGATGGTAAAAAAGTTACCCCTCTTGTTATTATTGTAGGCAATTTTACCAGACCTGTTGGTGAAGACCCTGCTTTACTAAGTACTGATGAGGCAGAAACTTACTTCCACGAATTTGGACATGCACTTGCAAGCCTGCTAAAAGATGTTCATTACAATGGAGTAGGGGGTATGACAAGGGATTTTGTTGAACTTCCATCGCAAATCATGGAACACTGGGCATTTGAACCTCAGGTGCTTAAAGTTTATGCAAAACACTATAAAACCGGTGAAGTAATTCCACAGGAACTTATTGACAAAATGGTAAATGCAGGCAAATACGGACAGGGATTTGCAACAACTGAATATCTTGCAGCTTCTTTCCTTGATATGGATTTCCACGTTCTTAAAGAAATCCCTGCTAATCTTGATGTTCTTGCTTTTGAAGCAAAATCATTAGGCGACAGAGGTCTAATTTCGCAGATACCTCCAAGGTACAGAAGTACATATTTTAGTCACACATTTGGCGGCGGATATACTGCAGGTTACTACTCATATATTTGGGCCGAAGTACTCGACAGCGATGCATATCAGGCATTCGTTGAGACTAAAGACATATTTAACAAAGAGGTTGCAGCCAAGTTCAGAAAAGAGATTCTTGCCAGAGCCGGACAGGACGAAGCGATGACTCTTTACGTGAACTTCAGGGGAAGCAAACCAGGTATTGGTGCGTTGTTGAAAAATCGTGGTCTGAACTAAAAAAAAATCAATATTTTCATAAAAGAAGGGAGCCCGAAAGGCTCCTTTTTTTTATATTTGTATATGGTACTGACAGCGGAAAATATACTGTTTATTGGTTCGGTTCTTCTATTTATAAGTATTCTTGCAGGGAGGGCTGCAAATCTCTTCGGCGTTCCTGTTTTGCTTCTATTCCTTGCCGTAGGGATGGTATTTGGAACCGATGGTTTTGGAATTCAGTTCAGTAACCCTCATATTGCTCAGTTTATAGGCAATGCTGCGCTAAGCATTATCCTGTTCTCCGGCGGAATGGACACAAAGTTTTCTGAAATAAGGCCTGTGCTTGCTCCGGGAATCGTACTGTCTACACTTGGTGTTTTGCTGACAACCCTCTTCACCGCCGTAATTATTTATTATTTTACAGCCTGGCTTCCTGCCTTTCCCGGACTATCAATAGCTGAATCTCTTCTTCTTGCATCAATTATGTCTTCTACCGATTCAGCATCGGTATTTTCAATTCTCAGATCAAAGGGAACAAAACTTAAACAAAATTTAAAGCCTTTACTGGAACTTGAAAGCGGAAGTAATGACCCAATGGCCTATATGCTTACAATTCTTTTTATTGAAATGATTCTTACAGGTGAAACAGGGATTGGACATTTTATTTTTAAATTTATTGTTCAGTTTGCAGTGGGTGCTATTTCCGGATATATTCTTGCAAAACTTCTGATTCTTATTACGAAGCGAATAAATGTAGAAAACAGTTCGGCATATCATATTATGTTACTTGCCTCTGTCTTTTTTATTCAATCCGGAACAGGTTTTATATATGGTAACGGGTTCCTTGCAGTTTATATTGCCGGACTTGTAATTGGAAATAATAAACAAAATAAGAATGCGAGCGCAAGTGCTTTCTTTGACAGTTTTGCATGGCTGAGTCAATTGGTTTTGTTCCTTACTTTGGGTTTGTTTGTAAACCCGGGAGATCTTATTGCTATTGTTTCCATTGGTTTGATAATTGCATTCGGAATGACTCTCATTTCAAGACCTTTCTCGGTGTTTATTGCGCTATTGCCTTTCAAAAATTTCACAATCAATGCAAGACATTATATCTCATGGGTTGGGCTTAAAGGGGCTGTACCAATCGTTTTTGCGACTTATCCGCTTATTGCCGGTCTTAAAAACGCACAATTGATGTTTGACATTGTCTTCTTTGTTACACTTCTATCATTACTCATTCAGGGAACAACTGTATTCTTTTCTGCAAAGAGACTCTCTTTGACGTCAGATGGAGATGCTGATTGAATTCTAAATACTATCTTTGTCCGAACTTAAAATTTATTTAAATGACTGACTTCTGGCAGCTGATAGGCAACCTGATTGTTGACTTCGGCAATTGGGTCTGGGGAATGCCCCTGTTTCTTCTTTTAATCGGCGGTGGTTTAGGATTTCTTATCTATTCCGGTTTTGTTCCTTTTCGATATTATGGCAGAGCCATCAGGTCTCTTAGAAAAAAAGAGGATGATGCTCCCGGACAAATTAGTTCATTTGAAGCACTTGCAAGCGCAATAGCTTCTACTGTTGGTATGGGTAACATCTCAGGTGTAGCAGTAGCTATAACTATGGGTGGCCCGGGAACAATTTTCTGGATGTGGGTAAGTGCCATTGTTGGTATGGCAACAAAGTTTTTTGAGGGGAGTCTTACAATTATGTTTAAGGGTAAGGATTCGGCCGGTGAGCCACAGGGGGGGCCTATGTATATGATAACAGAAGGTCTTGGAAAAAAGTGGAGGCCAATGGCTGTCTTTTTCTCTGTTTTCGGACTTATAGGCACGCTTTGCCTTATGCAGGCAAACCAGCTGACAGAGGCTTTTACAACGGTTATTACAACACCGATGGGAATAGAAAGCAGCTTTGGACTAAAGCTTATTATTGGAGTAATTATATGTGTTATAGTTTCGGTTGTTATACTCGGAGGTATTCAAAGAATTTCAAAAGTATCGGCTAAACTTGTACCCACTATGGTTGGCATGTATTTTCTTCTTGTTGGATACATAGTTGTTACGAATCTTTCTGTAGTACCGGATGTGTTTTATTCGATTTTTGCAGGTGCATTTGAATTTAAGGCTGGTCTTGGAGGACTTGCCGGTTCGGCAATTGTTATTGGAGCCAGGCGTGCTGCATTCGTAAACGAGGCTGGTGTAGGTACAGCATCAATGATGCACGGTGCCTCAAAAAATACACAGCCGATTAGAGAGGGACTTGTGGCAATGATAGGCCCTTCAATTGACTCAGGTCTGGTATGTACGCTCACTGCTCTTGCAATACTAATTAATGCTCAGTATGATGTGACGCAACTGCAGGGTATTCAGATGGCGATGAATTCTTTCGAAGCATCGATTCCAGGTGTTGGACATTACCTGTTGCTTATCATGGCAATAATCTTTGCATTTTCAACAATGTTCTCATACTCATATTACGGAGTGAAGTGTACAAATTTCTTATTCGGCGCAAAATATGCACACTATTACAACTATTTTTTCCTTATTATGTTAGTAGTAGGTGCTGTTATATCGCTTGATGTTGTTGTTGGGATTATTGACAGTGCATACGCTCTAATGGCAATACCTACGATGATTACTTTAATTATTCTTGCTCCTAAAGTTAAAAAGGAGATGAAAATTTATTTTAAAAAATAGTTTAGATGAATCCCGAGAAACTAATTTTGTCAAAACTGAAAGAAGCTGTCTCTGTGCTTTACGGTCAAAATCCGGAAGAGAGTATGCTGCAAACTCAGGCTACCCGAAAGGAATTTGCAGGAGATATAACAATAGTAGTATTTCCTCTTCTTAAAATTTCAAAAAAATCGCCTGAAGAGACATCACGTGAAATTGGTGAATATCTTACTTCAAACAGTAATGAAATTGAAAGTTATAATGTAGTAAAGGGTTTTTTGAATATAAAACTCTCAAATAACTACTGGCTCGATATTTTCAGCAAAATTTCTCTTAGCAAAGACTGGGGGCAGCACCCATCATCCGGCAAAAGTGTAATGGTTGAATACTCTTCTCCAAACACAAACAAGCCCCTGCATTTAGGACATATAAGGAACAATCTTCTTGGCTGGTCCGTTGCCAAATTGCTTGAAGCTAACGGACACAAGGTTTATAAAGTTAACCTCGTAAACGACAGGGGAATTCATATTTGTAAATCCATGCTGGCATGGCAAAAAACGGCTAACGGAGAGACTCCCGCAAGTTCCGGTTTAAAAGGTGATCACCTTGTTGGAAAGTATTATGTTATTTTTAACAATATGCTCAAGGAAGAGGTGAACGGCCTTGTTGCCTCAGGAATGGAAAAAGAGGAAGCAGAAAAATGCGCTCCTTTGATGAAGGAGGCGCAGGAGATGCTTGTTAAGTGGGAGAAAGGAGACGAAGCAGTTGTGAACCTGTGGAAAATGATGAATTCGTGGGTTTATGAAGGATTTGACGAAACTTATAAGAGGCTTGGAGTTGACTTTGACAAAACATATTACGAGTCTCAAACATATTTGCTGGGAAAAGCTCTTGTTGGAGAAGGTTTGAAAAAAGGTGTTTTTTATACTAAGGAGAATGGATCAGTATGGTGTGATCTTACCCCCGACGGCCTTGATGAAAAATTGCTTTTAAGATCCGACGGAACCTCTGTTTACATGACTCAGGATTTAGGTACGGCTCATCAGCGGTTTTCCGAATACCGTCTGGATGAACTTATCTATGTTGTAGGAAATGAACAGAATTATCACTTTCAGGTATTAAAACATATTTTAAGAAAACTTGGATTTGAATGGTCCGATTCTATTTTTCACTTGTCATACGGTATGGTAGAATTGCCGGAAGGCAAAATGAAATCCAGAGAGGGCACTGTCGTTGATGCAGATGACCTTATTGCAAATATGGTTGATACCGCAAGAGAAACATCTCTGGAACTCGGAAAACTGGAAAATTTAAGCGAAGAAGAGCAGAATAAGGTATTTGAAATGCTTGGATTGGGAGCTTTGAAGTATTTTATTATTAAAGTTGACCCGAAGAAAACCATGCTTTTCGATCCTAAGGAATCGATTGATTTCAATGGTAATACAGGCCCTTTCATTCAGTACACCCATGCAAGAATAAAATCAATTTTACGGAAGGCTTCCGAACTGAGCATTTCTCCCGATTTTTCAGGTGCACCGCTCATTCAGAAAGAGGTGGAAATAATTAAACTGCTAAACAATTTTCCTGAAAAAATAGGTGAAGCAGGTGAAGCTCATTCTCCGGCATTAATTGCAAACTATGCATATGAACTTGCAAAGGAGTTTAACCAGTATTATCACGAAGTCTCAATATTAAAAGAGGAGAATTCAATGGCGAGGTCCCAGCGGCTTGTGCTTATTGATTCAATAGCCAGAGTATTATCAAAGGCAATGGGTATTTTGGGAATTACCCTGCCTGAGAGAATGTAAAATGGACATTAACAGAAATAAATTTTTGCCCACATCAAAAAAAGAGGTGGAAGCGTTGGGTTGGGATTACCTGGACGTTATACTCTTTTCAGGTGATGCGTATATAGATCATCCTTCATTTGGTACAGCAGTAATAGCCCGTATTCTCGAAAGGGACGGTCTTCGCGTTGCCGTTGTCCCTCAGCCAAACTGGCAGGACGATTTAAGGGATTTTAAAAAACTTGGAAAACCAAGGCTTTTTTTTGGTGTCAATGCCGGTGTGATGGATTCAATGGTCAACCATTATACGGCAAACAAGAGACTTCGCAGTAACGATGCATATACACCTGACGGAAGAGCCCATCAGCGTCCGGATTACGCTGTAAAAGTGTATTCAAATATTCTTAAGAGCATTTATCCCGAAGTTCCCGTCGTTATTGGCGGAATTGAGGCTTCCTTACGGAGGGTTACTCACTATGACTACTGGAATGATAAGATATTGCCATCCATACTTGTTGACTCCTGTGCAGATTATTTGATATACGGAATGGGGGAGAAGCCTGTGTCTGAACTTGCAAATGCTTTCCGTAATGGTTATAGTCTGGAACAGATTAGACGGATTTCTCAAATTGCATATGTTTCAGATAAAGCAGACGCAGGAATCCCGGATGTATTATTTTTAAACTCATATGAGAAGTGCCTTAAAGACAGAATGGCATTCGTCGAAAATTTCAATGTCATAGAAAAAGAGTCTAATTCATACAAAGCGAGAGTTATTGTTGAACCGTATCAGGATAAATTCATTTATATAAATCCCCCGTTTGAGATTCCCGAAAAGGCAGAAATTGATTCCTTCTTTGATTTGCCATTTACAAGGGTTCCTCACCCGAGATATAAAGGTAAACACATCCCGGCATATGAAATGATAAAGTTTTCCATAAATACCCACCGTGGGTGTTTTGGCTCATGCAGTTTTTGTACAATATCTGCACATCAGGGGAAATTTGTTATTTCCAGGTCCTTTGAATCTATATTGAAAGAGGCGGTTGCAATTTCTAAAATGGACGATTTTAAAGGATATATATCCGATGTTGGCGGTCCTTCTGCAAATATGTACGATATGAAGGGAAAGGATATGGAACAATGCAGGAAATGTAAAAGAGACAGCTGTATATATCCCGGAATTTGCGCAAATTTAAACAGGTCACACGACAAAATAATTGATCTGTACAACAGAATAGAAAAGATACCCGGAATAAAGAAAGCATTTATTGGAAGCGGAATCAGGTATGACCTTTTCTTAAACGAAAAAGGATATCTGGATGAATCCGGGAGAAAATATCTGAGGGAAGTAATTGTAAAACATACATCAGGCAGGTTTAAAATAGCACCTGAACACACCGAAGAGCATGTCCTCAAGGTTATGGGCAAGCCTTCTTTTAAGCTTTTTACTTTTTTAAGAAAAGAATTTGAACAGATAGTAAAACAAGAGGGGTTGAGATACCAGTTAATTCCATATTTTATTTCAAGTCATCCCGGTTGCACTATGGACGATATGGCCAGACTTTCATCTAACCCCGATTTGAAAAATATACAATTAGAACAAGTTCAGGATTTTACGCCTACACCAATGACTCGTTCGTCGGTCTCATTTTATACCGGGATTGATCCAAAAACCTTAAATAAAATTTTTGTAGAGAGGTTCCCGGAGAACAAGTTGAGGCAAAAATCATTTTTTTTAAATAAAAAGTAAAAAAAGGTATAAAATTTTAAATATTTGCACTATTATTGCAGCCCGAAAACAATACCGAACATTCACTTTTTTATGGATAAAAAGACAAATACAACTAAGGCCAAGACACCAATTCAGGCTGTTCCAAATCAGTCTAAGAGAAGATTAGTAGTAAGTTACAATAATCTTAGCCCGGAATTGCTGGCCATAATTAAAGAGAGATATCCAAGAGGATATGCCGATTATATGGGAGAAATATTCAAGGTTGACAAACCGGACGGATCTTTTTTCTATGCAATATCACTCGAGGTAACAGATGCGATATATCTTGTTAAGGTGGATGTTAAAATCGACGACTATGATGAGGCAACCGACGAACTCTTCGGTGGCGGATCAACAGATTCCGATTCAGGCGAGCCGGACGAATTTCCCGAAGACGATTCCAGCAGCACATTTACAGAAGAAGAAGAGGAATCAGACGAATAGCAGTTTTATTCTTAATCAAAATACAAAAGGCTGGATTAGTTCAGCCTTTTTTCGTAATTTCGCTTGTGCAAAAAATCAAATCATTATTAAGCAGATTCGCGGGAATTATCAGAAAATTACCGGAGAACAGAATGCTTTTTTTGCTTGCCCTTATTGTGGGAGCCGGCAGCGGTTTAGCAGCTGTCCTTCTTAAAAGGGCAATACATTTTGTCGCATGGATACTAAAAGGATGGTTTAATACTCCTGCAGAAAGTTTTCTTTATATTATATACCCTGGAATAGGAATGCTCATTGCATTGCTGTTTGTGCGTTATGTAATCAAAGACAACATTGGTCACGGAGTAACGAAGGTATTGCTTGCTCTGTCAAAAAATGATTCTAAAATTAAACCTCATAATACCTGGTCTTCAATTTTTGCAAGTTCTGTCACAATAGGCTTTGGCGGTTCGGTAGGAGCAGAGGCTCCAATCGTTTACACTGGCGCTGCAATAGGTTCAAATGTAGCAAGAGCTTTGGGACTTTCGTATAAACACATGACAATCCTGCTTGGTTGCGGAGCTGCAGGAGCTGTAGCCGGCATCTTTAAAGCACCCCTGGCAGGAGTACTTTTCACGCTGGAGATACTTCTGTTCAATATTTCAATGACATCAGTATTGCCATTGCTTGTGTCTGCGGTAACAGCAACCACAGTTTCTTACCTTTTACTGGGAGGTAGTGTCGTTTTCGGTAATTCAATAGAGGCTTTTAAATTTGCAAATATTCCTTTCTATATATTGCTTGGTATAATAACCGGCTTTATTTCGCTCTATTTTATCAGAATGACTCTGAGTATGGAAGACAAGATATCTTCCATTAAAAAGCCCTTTAAACGATGGGCTATCTCTGCGATATCGCTTGGCCTTCTCATTTTTCTTTTTCCTCCGCTTTTTGGAGAGGGATATGATTCTCTTTCAGCTTTATTGAATAATAATACAAGAGATTCTATCGGCCCAAGTATTTTTGATTCATTATTTGAATATGAATGGTTTGTGCCTGCTTTTTTTACTGCAGTAATCATTTTTAAAGTATGGGCAATGTCTTTTACCAATGCAGGAGGAGGTGTGGGCGGAACATTCGGACCTACTCTGTTTATTGGTGGTGTAGCTGGTTTTGTCCTTGCCAGAATTATTAACCTGAGCGGAATTTATGTGGTCCCGGAAGCAAATTTTGCTTTGGTGGGTATGGCCGGGTTAATGGCAGGAGTTATGCAGGCTCCTCTCACAGCAATATTTCTAATTGCGGAAATGACCGGTGGATACATACTTTTTATGCCGCTGATAATAACTTCGGCCATATCATTTGCAACTATCCGTTCGTTTGAGTCATATTCCATTTATACAAAAAGAATAGCGAAAAAGGGAGACCTTTTAACTCACGACAGCGACCAGGCCGTCCTTACTCTTTTGAAAACTTCCGATTTAATTGAAAAAGACTTTACGCGAATAGCTCCGGACAAGACTCTTGGCGATCTTGTTGATATTCTTAGAACATCGAAACGAAATATCTTCCCGGTTGTTGATTCCGGCCATAAGTTGTGCGGAATTATTCTTCTGGACGATATCAGGCAAATAATGTTTGATTCTGAAAAATATGATTCTGTTATTGTATCTCAGTTGATGAAGGAGCCCGAAACGTATGTCTACGAAAGCGATAAAATGGAAGAAGTTATGAGAAAATTTGAAGTTACGGCAACATGGAATTTACCTGTGCTGGACTCCAAAAACAATTATAAAGGCTTTGTCTCAAAATCAAAAATATTCTCTGCATACAGAGAACAACTACAAAAAGTATCACATGATTAATCTTTACATTGAGCATATCAGCAATCAGCTATCAGTAAAAATATGGCAGGTTGAACATTGCGTTGCGTTACTGGAAGAGGGAGCAACCATACCATTCATTTCAAGATACAGAAAGGAGAGAACAGGGGCTCTTGACGAAGTGCAGGTTGCAGAGATAAAGCACTATTTCCTGAAATTTCAGGATTTAGAAAAGAGGAAAGCTGCTGTTTTAGCTTCAATCGAAGAGCAGGGAAAACTTACAAACGAAATTAAAAAAGAGATTGAAGATTGTGTTGAACCTCAGAAGCTGGAGGATTTATACCTTCCTTTTAAGCCAAAGCGCCGTACAAAGGCGTCAATTGCCAAAGAGAAGGGTCTGGAGCCGCTTGCAAGTGCTATTTATGATTTAGCCTCTTCCGATCCGTTTGCCGATGCGGGAAAATTTATTAACGAAGAGGTGCCGTCAAAGGAAGCTGCATTATCGGGAGCAAGAGATATTATTGCAGAATGGATAAGCGAGGATTCAAAAATCCGGGAAGAACTAAGAACCCAATATTCAAAATTTGCAAAAATTATTTCTAAGCAGCATAAAGATTTAAAGTCGGCTGATGATAGCAAATACCGTAACTATTTTGACCTGAGCGGAAACATTTCAGGGATGCCCGCACATAGACTGCTCGCTATGCTAAGAGGTGAGAGGGAAGGGGAATTAAGCATCAGACTTGAAATTGATTCGGATTATTCTTTGAATTATATAAGAAGAGGAGTGTTTAAGAAAAGAGGGACCCCATCTGCTGCCTGCAGGGAACAAATTGAAATTGCAATAGAAGATTCATATAAGAGGCTCCTGCACTCATCAATTGAAAATGAGACCATAAAAGCAGCAAAAGACAAAGCCGACCTGGAATCTGTTAAAGTATTCGGCGAGAATCTTTCTGCTCTATTACTTGCACCGCCTGTGGGCCAAAAAAGAGTACTGGCTTTAGATCCCGGGTTTAGAACCGGTTGCAAGGTCGTTTGTCTGGATTCACAAGGAGAGCTTTTGCACAACGATACAATTTACCCTCATCCTCCGGTAAATGAAAAAATTCAGGCTATCAAAAAAATATCGAACCTTGTTGAGTCATATAAGATTGAAGTGATTGCTATTGGCGACGGAACAGCAAGCAGAGAAACAGAAGCATTTATCAAGAAAATACCTATGCCCAAAGGAATTCAAATTTTTTCTGTCAGCGAAGACGGTGCCTCTGTTTATTCGGCATCTCCTGTTGCAAGAGAAGAATTTCCGGACTATGATGTAACAGTTAGGGGTGCAATTTCAATTGGCAGAAGAGTTATGGACCCTTTAGCCGAACTCGTGAAAATAGATCCCAAATCTATCGGAGTTGGACAATATCAACATGATATAGACCAAAACCTTCTTAAAGAGATGCTGGACAATACTGTGACAAGTTGTGTAAACAGAGTAGGGGTCAATCTTAATACCGCGAGTAAACACTTGTTAAGCTATGTTTCAGGTATAGGCCCCTCCATCGCCCAGAATATTGTAAACTTCCGCACGGAAAATGGCCCTTTTAAATCAAGACTTGAGCTGTTAAAGGTAAAAAGACTTGGCGATAAGGTTTTTGAACAATGTGCCGGTTTCCTGAGAATCCCGGATTCAAGCAACCCTCTTGACAATACTGCAGTTCACCCGGAAAGGTATGATCTTGTAAAAACAATAGCAAAAGATATAAGCCTTTCCCCTCAAGAACTTATAACGAATGAAAGTGCAAGAGAAAAAATAGACATTAAGAAATACGTAACTCAGGATGTTGGAATACCAACTCTTACTGATATAATGGAGGAACTGTCAAAGCCCGGGAGGGACCCCCGTAAAGTTGCACAGGTAATGGAATTTGCTCCGGACATTCACAGTATTGATGATTTGAAAACAGGAATGATTTTGCCCGGTATCGTAACTAATATAACGAATTTTGGAGCATTTGTGGATATTGGAATAAAACAGGACGGACTTGTCCATATCTCTCAGATGTCAAACAAATTCATTTCTTCTCCGTCGGAAGTTGTTAAGCTTCAGCAACCGGTTCAGGTTAAAGTAATAGATATTGACCTTAAAAGAGGACGGATTCAGCTTAGCCTTAAAACAGAATAAGGATATATATTTTCCAGATTTATAAAAGAAGTCCGGCTATTGAAGCTTGGGCTTCTTTTCTCTTTGTGCAATAATGACTCCCAGAATTACAATCAGTATTCCGGCTATTTTACTGATATTAAGATCTTCCTGACCAATTACATAAGCGCCAAAAGCAGAAACAACAGGAACAAGAGATGTGAAGATATTTGTTCTTGCAATACCAAGAACTTTAATTGAGTTAATAAAGAGAATAAAAGCTGCACATGAGCATAACGCGGCAAGAAAGAGAAGCGGCTTTATAATATCAGGGGTAAAGGAAGAAAAAGAGATTGATGAAGAATCGTTGTAGAGGAAGAGCGGTAAAAAATATAGAGCCCCGAGAAAATGCTGATATGTGACAATAGTATAACTGTTATATCTGGTTGCCAGTTTCTTTACTACAACCGAATAACCGACTGCAGCAAAAACAGCAACAAACAGAAGGAATATCCCAAAGTAATGACTCACCTTTACGGACCCGCTTTCAAATACTACCAGCAGTATACCCGGAAGCGTTATTAATACTCCAAAAACATTTATTGCCGTGATTTTTTCTTTATAAAAAATCATTCCCGGTATCAGGGCAAAAATTGGAATAGTTGCAATAATTATAGATCCAAGTGTCGGAGAATTAACAATCTGCAGGCCCAATGTCTCCCCAATAAAATATATAAAAGGCTCCATGGTTACTAAAAGGAGAAACCAGCCCCAGTCTTTTCTGGAAACTTTTTCCAGTTTTCCGGATATAGCAGAGACCGTAACCAAAATTATTGCAGCAAAAACCATTCTGAAAAAAACCAGTGCATACGGAGGAAATCCTTGCTGTAAAAGCGAATTGGTCCA
>Ga0316605_10000790_pt1 | contig 19716 bp, 12 predicted proteins | sample OWC_soil_day20_n_FD_207666 | JGI IMG/M metagenome (GOLD analysis project Ga0316605, IMG submission 207666) | Wetland soil microbial communities from Old Woman Creek delta, Ohio, United States - OWC_soil_day20_noCT | ecosystem: Environmental > Terrestrial > Soil > Wetlands | place: USA: Ohio...
TGCTCTTGATCAGTTCAGAAATTTCGGAAGGATTCAACTGCATGAAATTCTCCTAGTTGTTCAGCGCCGTAGCCATGGCGTCGAGCTTGCCGCGGACTGAAGCATCCAGCATCTGGTCGCCAACGATCACCTTGATGCCACCGATCAGGGCCGGATCAACCGACACCGAGGTTTCGAGCTTGGTCTTGAAGACGGCTTCGAGTTGGGGCACCAGGGCTTTCACCTGGTTGTCATCGATCGGGAAAGCCGAAATAATTTCGGCTTCTTTGGTGCCTTCCTCGCCGCGCTTGTAGCTTTCGTACAAGGCGCCGATTTCCGGCAACAGCCCCAGACGGTCGTTGTTGGACAGCAGCTGGATGAAGTTCGCCAGCTCCGCATCTACCGCCGTGCCGCAGGCAGACCGGAAGAGGTCGACCAGTTGCGGGGCCGCCACATTGGGATCACCGACAGCCGCACGGACTTCGGGATTGGCAGCCACCGTGGCGAGCGATGCGACCGGCTCGGCCCACTTGGCCAGATTGCCGCTTTCCTTGGCCGCGCGAAACAGGGCTTCGGCGTAAGGACGGGCGATAGTGACGGATTCAGCCATTGCTTACAGGTCCTGTTTCAGGGCGCCCAGCATGTCGGCATGCGCGGACGCGTTGATTTCCTTGCGCAGGATCTTCTCGGCACCGGCAACTGCCAGCTCAGCGACACGCTCGCGCAGTTGCTGGCGGGCACGTTCGACTTCCTGGTCAATTTCGGCTTGGGCGCTGGCAACGATCTTGTCGTATTCGACTTTGGCGTTGCCCTTGGCTTCTTCGACGATCTGCTGCGCACGCTTTTCGGCTTGAGCGACGAGTTCCGAGGATTTCTCCTTGGCTTCCCGCAGCGCATCGGCGGAACGCTTGGCGGCGAGCTCTTGCTCGTGCTTGCCACGTTCAGCCGCAGCCAGGCCATCAGCGATCTGGGCTTGACGATCAGCCATCGCTTTTTGCAGCGGCGGCCAAACGAACTTCATCGTGATCCAGATGAAGAGTGCAAACCAGATTGCCTGGCCAATCAGTGTAGCGTTGATATTCACGCTAACCTCCTGGTTATATGGGTTTCAGGGGTGTGCGGTTAATTACTTCAGCAGAGCCAGGAACGGATTTGCGAAGAGCAGGAACAGAGCGATACCAACACCAATCATGGTCACGGCGTCGAGCAGACCGGCGACGATGAACATCTTGACTTGCAGCGTGGGGATCATTTCCGGCTGGCGAGCAGCGCCTTCCAGGAAGCGGCCACCCAGGATACCAAAGCCAATGGCGGTACCCAGAGCGCCGGCGCCGATCAGGATGGCCACAGCGATAGCGGTGTTGGAGAGAACGGTTGCGAGTTCCATGTTTACTCCTCAGTAAGGTTGGTTTATTGCGGGGTTAAAGTAAAAACTACGAAAAACTACGAAAAACTTAGTGCGACTCGGCAGCCATCGACATGTACACGATGGTCAGCATCATGAACACGAAGGCTTGCAGGGTAATAATCAGGATGTGGAACAGCTCCCAAGGCAAAGCCAGGGGCAACTGGTACAGCCCCAGCAGAGCAATCAGGATGAAGACCATTTCGCCAGCGTACATGTTGCCGAACAAACGCAGAGACAACGAGATCGGACGGGCAACTTCCTCGACGATACGGAAAACGAGGTTAACCGGCGCCATCTTGATACCGAACGGAACGGCGAACACTTCATGCATGAAATGGCCAAAACCCTTGACCTTCAGACCCATGAAAATCGAGATGGCGAAGACGGTCAGCGACATCGCAAAGGTCAGATTGGGGTCGGTAGTCGGCACGAACTTGAAGGGCAGGTGATGGTTACCGGTGGCAGCCTGCAGGGCAACCGGCAGAAAATCGACCGGGATCAAGTCCATGGCATTCATCACAAACACCCAGACAAAAATAGTGATCGCCAACGGGGTCACCAGGGCGCTCTTGCCGTGGAAGGTGTCGCGCACTTGCTGGTCAACCAGACCAACGACCATTTCAACAAAATTCTGACCGCCCGACGGAACGCCAGCAGTAGCTCTACTGGCCATCAAGGCCATGAACCCGAAAACCACCAGACCCAGAACGCCGGAAACCAGCAGGGTGTCGAGGTGGAAAGTCCAGAAACCGGTACAGACGCCATCTACCTTGGCGCTGTCTGCACAGACAGCAAGATTGGTAAGATGGTGTTCGATATAACCTGTGGTGGTCAGTGTGCCGCCGTCTGCGCTCATGTTTTCTCCAGTCTGTCTAGCGTTGCTTCAGCAATGCCATCCAGTAGATGACGAAGGTTGATGCGTATCCAAGAAAAAGCGGCAAAACCGCCACTTCCTTGTACCCCAAAAACACCAGCGCAAAACCAACGAGAGTGAGCAAAAACTTGAACCCCTCACCGGCCGCTTGCGCCCGATATGCCTTGACCGGATCGCCACCCGAAGTCATCCGCAACGCCCTCAGTACATAACCGAGATTGGCGACAACTCCGACTGATCCCCCGACCAGAACCGAGACTGCTGCATTCACACTGACAAAAAGACCGGCAATCGCTGCCAGGACGATGGTCAATGCCGCTTGACGGCTGATAATCCAGCTCACTTGCGGGTGCAAAACATGCCTCGTTCAAAAACCTTGCGAGTGTACCCAAGTCTTATAGAGGAGTCAATTTCCGCAGCGCACAAAGTGAGGGTTTTCCCGCACAAATCAGCAATTTCGATTAGTAACATCGATTACACGCGCAACCGGAAAATCAGGCCATCGAGCTGATCCAGAGTGGCAAACTCGATGGTGACCTTGCCCGCCCCTTTCTTGTTGGAGCGAATGGCGACATTGGTGCCCAGACCGTCGGAGAGCTGCTCCTGCAAGCGCAGCAAATCGCGATCCACCACCTTCTCCGGGGCCACCTTCGGCGGATTCAAGAGTTGCTGTACCAGGCGTTCGGTTTCGCGAACCGACAGGCCCTTTTGCACGATACGCTGAGCCAGACCGACCTGCTGACCGGAGGATACCGGCAACAAGGCACGGGCGTGCCCCATGTCGAGCAAGCCCTTGGCCAGCATTTCCTGAACCGGTGCGGTCAACTGCAACAAACGCAGCAAATTCGAAGCGGCCGGACGCGATCGCCCCACGGCGTCGGCGGCCTGCTGATGGGTCAAACCGAATTCGTCGATCAACCGTTGCAGGCCATGCGCCTCTTCCAGCGGATTGAGATTTTCGCGCTGGATGTTTTCGATCAGCGCCATGGCCAGCGCCTGCTCGTCCGGAATCTTGCGCACCAGCACCGGCACTTCGGCGAGGCCAGCCAACTGGGCCGCGCGCCAGCGGCGCTCGCCGGCGACGATCTCATAGCGCTCGGCGCCCGGCGTGCTATCGACGGCACGGACCAGAATCGGTTGCATGACTCCCTGCGCCTTGATCGAAGCGGCCAGCTCGGCCAGCGACTCCTGGTCCATGTGACTACGCGGCTGGTACTTGCCCGGCTTCATCCGCTCGACCGGCAGGTTGCGCAACTCGTCGTCGGCCTTGCTGTCGCTACCGGCCAGCAGGGCGTCGAGGCCGCGGCCAAGTCCCTTCATCTTTATCATTGGGCAACCCTTTCGAGAATTTCCTGGGCGAGCGCGCTATAGGCCAGCGCCCCCTTGGAGTTTTTGTCAAAGGCGATGACCGGCTTGCCGTAGGACGGCGCCTCGGCCAGGCGCACGTTACGCGGCACGATGGTCTTGTAAACCTTGTTGCCGAAGTGGCTTTCCAGTTCGCTCGACACCTGCTGGGTCAGCGTGCTCTGGCCGTTGTACATGGTGCGCAGCAGGCCTTCGATTTCCAGGCGCGAATTCAGGTGGTGACGTACCTTGCGCAGCGTTTCCACCAGATCGGACAACCCCTCCAGCGCGTAGTACTCGCACTGCATCGGGATCAGCACGGAGTCGGCGGCAACCAGCGCGTTAACCGTCAGCATATTGAGCGCCGGCGGGCAGTCGATGAGGACAAAGTCGTATTCGTCGTGGTTCTGCGCCAGCGCTTCCTTGAGCCGATATTCGCGACGGTCGAGCTCGATCAGCTCGACTTCGGCACCGGCAAGTTCGCGGTTGGCCGGCAGCACATCGAAAGCGAAATCCGTCTTGATGCACACCTCGACCAGCGAAGCCGCACCGATCAGCAACTGGTAAACGGTGGGCAGCGCCTCCTTCTTGGTGATGCCGGCACCAGTCGTCGCGTTGCCCTGCGGGTCCATGTCGATGAGCAGGACGCGCTTGCCTTCGGCGCCGAGCGAGGCGGCCAGATTGACCGCCGTCGTCGTCTTGCCGACGCCGCCTTTCTGGTTGGTGATGGCGAGAACTTTCATTGGCCCGCTTTCAGGATAATGAGATGTCTTTCGGCGTCGAGGCCGGGAACGTGCAGCGGAATCACTTGCTCGACGACGATGTCGGCCGGCAGGGCGCCGATTTCGTCGTCCGGCCGCACGCCCTTCATCGCCAGCCAGCGCCCACCCGGCGCCAGCAGATGGCGGGTCAGCTCGACAAACAGCTTGAGTTCGGCGAAGGCGCGCGAACTGATCTGCGCATACTGCCCGGAAATTTCTTCGATCCTGGCGTGGTCGACCGCAGCATTTTGCAGTTTCAGCTCGATGACCGCCTGTTGCAGGAAGGTAGCCTTCTTCTGCACGGCATCGACCATGCGCACCGACAGCCCCGGCCGGGCGATGGCCAGCGGAATCGCCGGCAGGCCGCCGCCGGAACCGACATCGAGCAGCGCGCCGTCGCCGACGTGCGGCAGGATGGCCAACGAATCGAGCAGGTGGTGCGAAACCGCCTGCGCCGGATCGCGCAACGCGGTCAGGTTGTAGGTCTTGTTCCACTTGAGCAGCAGGTCGCGGAAGGCGAGCAGCTTTTGCTGCGCATCATCAGGCAGGGCAATGCCAAGTTCGGCCAGACCAGCGGCAAGAGTGATCGCGCTCATGCCGCTTGCGACAGCTTGAAACGTTTCAGGTGGATGAGCAGCAGCGAAATCGCCGCCGGCGTGATGCCCTGGATGCGCGAGGCCTGACCGATGGTCTGCGGCTTGTGCAGGCCAAGCTTCTGCTTCACCTCGTTGGACAGCCCGGCGACCGTGCCGTAGTCGAGATCGGCCGGCAGCACGGTGTTTTCGTAGCTGGCCGACTTGGCGACTTCCTCGGCCTGACGGTCGATGTAGCCCTGGTACTTGGCGGAGATTTCCAGCTGCTCGACGACGGTTTCGTCGATTTCCGGAAAACCCTGCGGTCGACCATCGATTTCGAGCGAAATTATGGCGCGGTAACTCACTTCCGGCCGGCGCAACAACTCGAACAGGTTGTATTCGTGTTCGATGGCCTTGCCCAGCACGCGCTGACAATCGTCGGCAGCAACGATCTTCGGATTGATCCAGGTCGACTTCAGGCGTTCCTGCTCGGCGGCGATGGCGTCGCGCTTCTGGCAGAAAGCCGTCCAGCGCACGTCGTCGACCAGCCCAAGGGCACGCCCCTGCTCGGTCAGGCGCAAATCGGCGTTGTCCTCGCGCAGGGAAAGACGATATTCGGCGCGGCTGGTAAACATCCGGTAGGGATCGGCGACGCCGCGCGTAATCAGGTCGTCGACCATCACGCCGAGATAAGCCTCGTTGCGCCTCGGGCACCAGCCAGCTTCGCCCTTCACATAACGCACGGCATTGATGCCGGCGAGCAGACCTTGCGCCGCCGCTTCCTCGTAGCCAGTAGTGCCGTTGATCTGGCCGGCGAAGAACAGGCCGCGGATCGCCTTGGTCTCCAGCGTGTCCTTGAGGCCGCGCGGGTCGTAGAAATCGTATTCGATGGCGTAGCCGGGGCGCAGGATGTGCACATTCTCCATGCCGCGGATCGAGCGGACCAGCGCCAGCTGGATGTCGAAGGGCAAACTGGTCGACACGCCGTTCGGGTAGATCTCGTGCGTGTGCAGGCCTTCCGGTTCGAGGAAGACGTTGTGCTGGTTCTTGTCGGCGAAGCGGTGGATCTTGTCTTCGATCGACGGGCAATAACGCGGGCCGACGCCCTCGATGACGCCGGTGTACATCGGCGAACGGTCCAGGCCGCTACGGATGATGTCGTGCGTGCGCTCGTTCGTTTCGGTGATCCAGCACGGCAACTGGCGCGGGTGCTGGGCCGCGTTACCGAGGAAGGAAAACACCGGCATCGGGTCGTCCGAATGCTGCTCTTCCATCACCGAGAAGTCGATGGTCTTGCCGTCCAGGCGCGGCGGCGTGCCGGTTTTCAGGCGGCCTTGCGGCAGGTTCAGTTCCTTCAGGCGCGCCGCCAGCGATACCGACGGCGGATCGCCCATGCGGCCGCCGGTGTAATTTTCCAGGCCGACGTGAATCTTGCCGTTGAGGAAGGTTCCTGCGGTCAACACCACGGATTCGGCCAAAAAACGGATACCGAGCTGGGTGACGGCGCCGCAGACCTTGTCGCCTTCGACGATCAGGTCGTCGCAGGCTTCGGCGAAGATGGTCAGGTTGGGCTGGTTTTCCAGTCGGCTACGGATGGCCTGCTTGTAAAGCATGCGGTCGGCCTGGGCGCGAGTAGCGCGCACCGCCGGACCTTTCGAGGCATTGAGGATGCGAAACTGGATGCCGGCCTCGTCGGTCGCCGCTGCCATCGCCCCGCCCAGCGCATCGACCTCGCGCACCAGATGCCCCTTGCCGATGCCACCGATCGACGGATTGCAGCTCATTGCCCCGAGCGTGTCGAGATTGTGCGTCAGCAGCAGCGTGTTCGCCCCCGCCCGCGCCGCGGCGAGCGCAGCCTCGGTGCCGGCGTGACCGCCGCCGACGACGATGACATCGAAACGGGTGGGATAGAGCATGGAAAAGGGGATGGTGCAGCGCAGGAAAGGGAGGCGGATTTTACGTCAGAGCGCTGAAAATTCACAGGTTTTTACCATCCGGAACGGCAGACCGCTCGGCGTGGTGCCTTGCCCTGCCCGGCGAAACGCAGTAACTTGCCGAGCATTATTCCGAAACAATGACACCGCATGGCCGCCCTCGATAACGAAGAGATGCTGCTGGTTCTCCAGCAGTCGCTCACCAAGAAACGGGTTCTGATCGTCGACCGCCACTCGCCGGCCCGCGATTCCTTGCGCCTGATGCTGGCCAACCTTGGCGTCACCGCTGTCCATGGCGCCGGCAACTCTGCCGAGGTCATCCGCCAGGTCAAGGCCAACCGCTTCGACATCATCCTTTCCGATTTCGTCCTCGACGACGGCCGCGACGGCCAGCAACTGCTCGAAGAGCTGCGCCATGCCCATCTGATTCCGCTGTCCACCGTTTACCTGATTATCACCAGCGAACGCGGCTACACCAATGTCGTCTCGCTAGCCGAACTGGCCCCGGACGACTATCTCATCAAGCCCTTCACCGGCGAACAGTTGCAGGCCCGGCTCATCAAGGCCATTTTCAAGAAGCATGTGCTGCGCAAAGTCTATGAACAGATCGAGCGCGGCGCCTTGCAGGAAGCCATCGCTGCCTGCGACCGCGTCATCCAGCAGCAGCCGCCCTACATGTACGACGCCCTGCGCTTCAAGGGCGAATTGCTGCACACCCAGGGCAAAATCCGCGAAGCCGAGGAAGTCTTCCGCCAGGTGCTGCAAGGGCGCGTCGTGCCGTGGGCCAAGATGGGACTGGCCACCGCCTTGCGCGACCGCGGCGCCCTCGACGAAGCCGAAAAACTGGCCGACCAGGTCGTGCAGGAAACCCCCGACTATCTATCGGCCTACGATTTCCTGGCCTCGGTGCACGAAGCCCAGGGCAAGCTCGAAGAAGCGCAACGGGACTTGCAACGGGCCGCCGACGCCTCGCCGCACAATACCGTGCGCCAGCGCCTGGTCGGCGACGTGGCTGCCCGCAACAAGGATCTGCTGGCCGCCGAAAAGGCCTACGGCAAGGTCATGGAACGCAGCAAAGGCTCCAGCCTGCGCACCGTGGACGACTTCGCCAACCTGTCGCGCGTACTGGTCGAACGCGGCGACGTTGCCGCCTCGCGCAAGATCACCGCCGAACTGAAGCGCGAACTGCGCGGCGACAAGCAGGCCGAACTCGCCGCCCTGGTCAACGAGAGCCTGTGCCTGAATGCCGAGGGTTCGCCGGACAAGGCCCAGGAACTGGTTGCCCAGGCCCTGGATCTTCAGCAGCAGGTAGTCATCGAGGCCGCCGAAAAAGGCAAGCATGCCTCGCAACGTCTGGCCGTCGATCTGGCGCACGCCTGTTTCGCCACCGGCAAGCAGGAGGAAGCGCACAAACTGATGCGTCAGGTTGCTGCCGAAAACAACGAAGACACGCATCTGCTCGAACACATCAACAGCGTCTTCGAGAAGACGGGCCAGGAGGAAGCCGGCAAGGCCATGCTCGACCAGGTGGGCCGTGAAATCATCGAACTCAACAACCGGGGGGTCATGGCCGCCCGCGCCGGCGATCTCGAAGGCGCCGTCAAACTGCTGATCCAGGCAGCCGAACAGGTGCCCAATCTGCAATTCCTGGTCAATGCCGCCAAGGCCATCTTCAGCTACATGGACCAGAAAGGCTGGGATGCCGAACTGGCCGAAAAGGGACAGGACTACCTGCAACGTGCCCAGCGCAAGGACCGCAAGAGTCCGAAAGTCGCCTCGGCGCGTGAGCTTTACGTCACCGTCGCCAAGAAATATGGCGTCCTGAGCGACCTGCACTAACGCCCGCCCGGGCGGCTGGCAACATTTCGATACGTCTTGCCGGTCGGCTGGCTGCATCCTTTTGCCGCCGGCTGCGTTGTTTGCTGAACGCCCCCCTGTCGGTGGCCGGCAAACCCGTTTTTCAGGAGTCCATCATGTTCCAACGCCCCTTGCGCGGCTGGCAGTCGCTGCTTCTACTACTGGCCTGGCTGCCCGCCCTGGTGCTGGCGGCGATCGACCCACCGGCCAGGGTCGGGCGGCTCGGCCTGATCGAAAATGAAGTCGATTTCCTCGTCGACCGCAACGACCGGGGCAGCCCGGCCACCACCAACTGGCCGATCAGCAGCGGCGCCGGCCTGGTCAGCACCCGCCACGGGCGGGCCGAAGCCTGGATCGGCTCGACGGCCTACCGCCTGGCCGGCGACAGCCGCCTCGAATTCGCTGACGTCGACGATCAGCGGGTAGACCTCGACCTCCAGCAAGGCAGCCTGACCGTCAGCATCCTGGATCGCGACCAGGCCGACGACGTCACGGTACACACGCCGGATGGCCGCATCCGCTTCGCCACCCCGGGGCGTTACCGGATCGACGTCGGCCCCGAGGGCACCGAACTGACGACGCAGGCCGGGCGGGCCAGTCTCGACCAGCGAAGCCAGGCCGTCCAGGTCGTCGCCGGCCGGAAAGCCATCCTCCGGAGCAACGGCCAATTGACGCTGACCAGCGACCTCGATCAGGACGCCTTCGATCAGTGGGTCGCTGCCCGTGAAAATGCCACCCTGGCCGACGATACCCGCCGCCATGTCTCGCCGCGCATGACCGGCTACCAGGAGCTCGACGCCTACGGCGACTGGCAGACGACAGCGGACTACGGCAGCGTCTGGTATCCGCGCCGGGTCGCCGACGACTGGGCCCCCTACCGCTTCGGCCGCTGGGCCTGGGTTGCTCCTTGGGGCTGGACCTGGATCGACCGTTCGCCGTGGGGCTTCGCCCCCTTCCACTACGGCCGCTGGCTGCTGATCGATGGCCGCTGGGCCTGGCTCCCCGGCTCGCAGGCCGTCCATCCGGTCTATGCCCCGGCCGTGGTCGGCTGGATCGGCCAGCCGGGCTGGAGCCTGAGCTTTTCCTCCGGCCCGACGGCCGCAGTCGGCTGGTTTCCCCTGGCGCCGCACGAAGTCTATGTCCCGCCTCATCGCCACACCACGCGCTATGTCCACAGGATCAACGACGGCCATGTCCACGACCGCGGCCTGATCGACCGCGCCAGGCGAGGCGACCATCATCCGCACTTCGTCCACCGCAATTCGCCGAACGCGGTTACGGTGGTCCCGGCCAGCGTCGTGCGCGACGGTCGCTCCGTCGAACACGGCGGGCACAACCGCCTCGGCCGCCTGCCGCCCGGCGGCCACACCCCGGACAACCGCTGGCTGCGCCCGAACGACGGCGCCATGCGGCCGCAGCACGAAGAGCGCCGCGATCCGCCCAATCGCCGCTCCAGCCGCGACAGCGAAACGCCGGCAAGGCCGGGGGCCGATCCCGGCACCCACGCCCCTCGCCCGCGAATAAACCAGGAAAGTCGCCTGCCGAGCGCCGATGAGGCCAGCCGTGGCGGCCAGCGCGTCGATCAACCGCCGCGCTCGCCCCGCCTGCCGCAACGCGGCCAGGCCAGCGAACGAGGCAACGAGGCGCGGCCGACAACGCCGCCGGAAAACCACCACGAGCGAGCCCCCAACCCGCCGGACAGCGGCCTTGCCGAGCGGCGGCCGCCCCTGTCCAGCGGCCCCGGCGACACAGCGCCCCAGGCAGGCGAACGCCCTGGCCGTCGGCCTGCGGTCGATCGTCCGAGGCCTGCGGACGAACCGGACAGCCGGCATCGGCCGCTCACCCCGGGCGGCGAGCGCCGTGAGGGGGTGGGAGACAGGGAGAACAGTGGTCAAGCGCCGAGAGCACCGCACAACGCACACTCGCCGAGCAGCGAACGCGAATTCGGCGACCGCCAGGTCGCCACCCCGCGCCGCGATGAAGGCCGAGCCCCCCGCCGCCAGGATCACGAAGCCCCCGCCAGTCGCCCGCCGGCCCGCCCGGCGGCGCCTGCCCCGCAGTTCCAGTCCGCTCCCAGGCCGGCAGCCCCCCCGAGCGAACCTCGCCAGCCGGCGAGAGAGCCGGGCAAACGCCACGGCGACGGCGAGCGCGGCGGTCGCTAAGCCGCCCAGTGATTCGGGCCAGCCCCAAGCAATCAAGGCGCCGTGGCGAATCAGTGCTTGTGCCCCAGCCCGAGATAGGCGTCGATGCCCCCCTGGTCGGCGGCCAGTTCGCGGCTCGGACCTTCCAGTGAAACTGTCGCCGGTATCCGATTACGCGTAATCGGATACCGGCAGCTTGGCGCGATCGCATGGCGAGCATTGCTGCGGTCAGCCGGCCTTTCAGGTCGATTTTCAGCCCCTTCGGATCGGCCAGCGACGGTTCGACAGCCAAGCGGCGGCACGGCGCTCCCTTAGATAGATGGCATAATCCACGCCTTCCCCTGTACCCACGGAACAGTACAGCCAAGACCCGGCGGGTCGAGCAACGTCCAAGCCCCCCCACTGTCGTCCGCCATTTAAACCCCCAATGCCCCAAATGACTTTTACCGGACAGACCTCTCCCTGGTCCATCCTTCGCGCCAACCCGGCCAATGGCCAAATCTGGCTTGCCCTGGCCAACGCCTACTACCGCCGGAAACTGCCTTGGCAAGCGGGCTTTGCCGCGCGACAGGCCGTACGTTGCGATGCAACGTTACACACCCAACTGGAAGATCTGAAACTCGGCCACTGGCAAGACGCAAGTGCCGGCGATGCGCAACTCGGGCGGGTAACCCTGCCCAACAGCCTCGCCCTAGCTAAACAGTTTTCGACACAGATCGGCGATTCCCCGGAAGACTGGCTAACCTGGCTGTACCTCACCCGACTCTATGAAATGCCCGGCCCCCAGGCCGATGCCCAGGCCGGCGATCAGGCCAAAACCCAGGCCGTGGCGCTGGAAATCATTCCCGGCGAGAGCCTGCACTGGCTCGGGGTTTGGCGCCTGAATGCCGGCGATGCGCAAGGAGCCACCAACGCCCTGTCCGGCCTGCTCGACGTCCAGTCGCCCCGCCACGGGTCGATGATGTATCTCGGCGAAGCCTTGCTGCAATTGGGCAACCCTGCTGCCGCCGAAAAAGCTTTCGCCCGCGCTTCCCTGTCGTCCAACCCCGATTTTTTGCTGACGCTGGCCGCGCGCGTCTATCGCCACAACTACTGGCAGGAAGCCTTGGATATCCTGCGCAAGGCAGCCACCTTGCGCCCGGACGATGTCCCGACCTGGCTGGCGCTAGCCCGCATGCAGTCTGAAGTCTATGCGCTGGCCGACTGCCGAGACAGCCTGCGGCAGATCGCCCGCCTTGATCCGGACCACGCCGATGCAACCCTCATCGAAGCCGGCCTGCAAGGGCGCATGGGCGATGCCCGCGGCCATCTCGCCACTTTGCAGCGAGCCTATGAAAGCGGCGGCGATCCGCTCTCCCGCCTGGCTTCCAGCGTAGCCATGACCTCGCTCTACGACGACACGCTGCCCTCGGCCGAAGTGGCCGAGCTGCACCGGCGGCTGTGCGCCCCGATCGAAGCGGCCGTGCCGACAAAAGCCGAGTTCGCCAACGACCGCTCGCCGACCCGGCGCCTACGCATCGGCTATGTCTCCGGCGACTTCCATCGCCAGCACCCGGTCAATCTATTCATGCTGCCGGTGCTGCTGCGCCACGACCACGCCCGCTTCGAGATCTGCGTTTATCACACCGGCAGCATGCACGACGAATACACCCGCCAGGCCAAAGGCTGCGCCGACCTGTGGCGGGAAGTGAATGGCCTCGACGACAGCACGCTGCAACAAATGATCGTCGCCGACGGCATCGATTTACTGATCGATCTAGCCGGCCATACCGCCAGCCACCGCCTGGGCGTCTTCGCATTGCGCGCTGCCCCGGTACAGGCGACCTTCCTCGGCTACCCGCACTCGACCGGGCTATCGACCATCGACTGGATCATCGGCGACGCCACCGTGACGCCGGCCGCCCATGCCGAGCTGTTCAGCGAAGGCCTGGCGCAACTGCCGGGCAGCGTCTTCTGCTGGGCGCCGGTCGACGATTACCCGCTGCCGCCGCCGCGCCCGGCCGACGCGCCGCTGGTCTTCGGTTCCTTCAACAACGCGATGAAATTGTCACCGCGCACCGTCGAACTGTGGGCACGGGTGCTGCACGCGGTACCCGATGCCCGCCTGCTGCTCAAGGCACCGTCGCTGAAGGATGATGCCGTCCGGGAACGCTTCGCCGCCCTGTTCGCCGCCCACGGCATTGCCTCGGAACGCCTTGAATTCCGCGGCCCGAGCGGCTTGGCCGACATGATGCAAGAGTATGGCGAGATCGACATCGCCCTCGACCCGACGCCCTACAACGGCGGCACCACCACCCTGCAAGCGCTATGGATGGGCGTGCCGGTGGTCAACCTGAACGGCGGAAACTTTGTCAGCCGGATGGGCGCCAGTTTCCTGACCACCCTGGGCCATCGCGAATGGATCGCAGACAATGCCGACGACTACGTCGCCATCGCCGCCCGTCTGGCCAGCGACCGGGAGACTCTGCGAACCACTCGGCAGCAGTTGCGCAGCAAAATGACGACCTCCCCCTTATGCAACATCGAAACCTATACGCTGCATTTGGAAGCGCTGTACACCCGCATGTGGGCCGCCTGTTGCGAACAGGGCACAGCACGCTTCATTAAAGCCGCGAGCATTGAAAACAATGCAATGTGCCTACCCCAAAGCCATATATCATCACCTACCCGCAATACCGTTGCCGATTTCCCCGACACGCCCGCTTCAATGGATACCCCCTTGGCCACCGATACCCCGCCCATCACCGCCCCCGCCCTGGAAATCACCACCTCGCGCCAGATGCTCTCCTGGCTGGACGAGCAGAAACTGTCCATCGCCCTCACCACCTACCAGATCGGCAAGCTGTTTTTCCTCGGCCTCAAACCCAATGGCGAACTGTCGGTCTTCGAGCGCAGCTTCAACCGCTGCATGGGCCTGTGTCCTGCGGTCAACGGCCTGTACATGAGCAGTTTGTACCAGGTCTGGCGCTTCGAGAACCTGCTTACCAACAGCCAGACCCAGGACGATTACGACCGCCTCTACCTGCCGCAAGTCGGCCACACCACCGGCGATCTCGACATTCACGACATGGCGGTCAATGCCGACGGCAAGCTGGTCTTCGTCAACACCCTGTTCGGTTGCCTGGCCACGTTGAGCGACACGCACAGCTTCAAGCCGCTGTGGCGTCCGCCTTTCCTCAGCAAGCTGGCCGCCGAAGACCGTTGCCACCTGAACGGCCTGGCCATGAAAGATGGTCGCCCGGCCTATGTCACTGCGGTCAGCCAGTCCGACGTGGTCGATGGCTGGCGGGATCACCGCAATGGCGGCGGTGTCGTCATCGACGTGGCCAGCAACGAAATCGTCGTCAGCGGCCTGTCCATGCCGCATTCGCCACGCTGGCATAACGGCAAGCTGTGGCTGCTCAACTCCGGCACCGGCGACTTCGGCTATGTCGATCAGGAAGCCGGGCGTTTTGTGCCGGTCACCTTCTGCGCCGGCTACATGCGCGGCCTGAGCTTCCATGGCGACTACGCCCTGGTCGGCCTGTCCCGCCCGCGCCACAACAAGACCTTCAGCGGCCTGGCGCTGGACGAGAACCTCAAGGCCCGCCAGGCCGAACCGCGCTGCGGCATCCAGATCATCGACCTAAGAACCGGCGACATCGTGCACTGGGTTCGCTTTGAAGGCGCCGTCGAAGAACTCTACGATGTGGTCGCCCTGCCCGGCGCGCGCCGACCGATGGCGCTGGGCTTCAAGACCGACGAAATTCGCCGCGTACTGAGCATCGAGGAATAGCCCGGCAACACGGATTGCAAGCACAACCCAGGGACTGTTTTTATCCGGTCATTCGCCGAATGACCCATTAAACGCAGTTTTAAGCATATTTCTTATCGATTCATGGCCGGTAGCACGCTACCCCCGAGGAACTGACATGGCTGACATCAATCTTTCCGACATCGCCGCAGGCACCGGCGGCTTCGTCATCAACGGCCAGTGTGCCTTTGGCTTTAGCGGCAGCAGTGTATCCGCCGCCGGCGATGTCAATGGCGACGGCCTGGCCGACTTGATCGTCGGGGCACCCGCCAACGGCAGCAATTTCGGACACAGCTATGTGGTGTTCGGCCAGACCGGCAGCAGCGCCATCGACTTGACCGCCGTCGCCAGTGGCAGCGGCGGCTTCATCATCAACGGCCAGGATGGATATGACCGCAGCGGCTGGAGCGTATCCGCCGCTGGCGACATCAACGGCGACGGCCTGGCCGACCTGATCGTCGGGGCACCGCAAAGCAACCCCGCTAGCGGCACCGATGCCGGGCGCAGCTACGTGGTATTCGGTCAGACCGGCGGCACCGCCATCGACCTGTCCGCCGTTGCCAACGGCAGCGGTGGCTTCGTCATTAACGGCCAGAATGCATATGATTACAGCGGCCGCAGCCTCTCCGCCGCCGGCGACGTCAACGGTGACGGGCTGGCCGACCTGATTGTCGGCGCGCCAAAAAGTGACCCTGCCACCGGGATCACTGCCGGGCGGAGCTACGTGGTATTCGGTCAGACCGGCAGCAGCCCCATCGATTTGTCCACCATTGCCGGTGGTAGCGGCGGCTTCGTCATCAACGGCCAGACTGACTCTGACTTTAGCGGTCAAAGCGTCTCCGCCGCCGGCGACGTTAACGGCGACGGCCTGGCCGACCTGATCGTCGGCGCACCGGAAAGCACACCCACAGCCGGCCTCTTTGCCGGGCGCAGCTACGTGGTTTTTGGCCAGACCGGCAGCACGGCCTGCGACTTGTCTGCCGTCGCCAACGGCAGCGGCGGCTTCGTCATCAACGGTCAGAATGGATACGACTACAGTGGCAGCAGCGTAGCCGCCGCCGGCGACGTCAACGGCGACGGCCTGGCCGACCTGATCATCGGCGCGCCCTACAGCGACCCCGCCACCGGCAGCGATGCCGGGCGCAGTTACGTGGTTTTCGGCCAGACTGGCGGCAGCAGCATCGACTTGTCCGCCATCGCCAGCGGCAATGGCGGCTTCGTCATCAATGGGCAGTGTGCCGATGACAATAGTAGCTACAGCGTAGCCGCCGCCGGCGATATCAACGGTGACGGCCTGACCGATCTGATCGTCGGCGCCCAGAACAGCGACCCCGCCGCCGGCAGCAATGCCGGGCGCAGCTATGTGGTGTTCGGACAGAGCGACGGCACCGCCATCGACTTGTCCGCCGTCGCCGCCGGCAGCGGCGGCTTCGTCATCAACGGCCAGAATGGATTCAACCGCAGTGGCCGGAGCGTGGCCGCCGCCGGCGATGTCAACGGCGACGGCCTGGCTGACCTGATCGTCGGAGCACCCAACAGCTGCCCCGCCGCCGGCAGCTTTGCCGGGAGCAGTTACGTGATCTTTGGCAGCACCAGCGGCGCTTTTGCCTCGACGGTGGTAGACCAGCTGGGCAGCAGCGACGCCGACACCCTGACCGGTACTGCCGTCGCCGAAGCCCTGGTCGCCGGGGCCGGCAACGACACCCTGATCGGTGGCGGTGGCGCCGATGTCCTGTATGGCGGCAGCGGCAACGACCGTTTCGAGCTCAACGCCAGCAACCTCGACGCGCTAAGTGCCGGCATCATCGATGGCAACTACGCCCGCGTCGATGGCGGTAGCGGCAGCGACACGCTGGCCCTGGCTGGCAGCGGCCTGACGCTCGACCTGACCGCCATCGCCAACCAGAGCGGTGCGGCGCCGTCCTCCACCTCACGCCTCGAATCCATCGAACGCATCGACCTGGCCGGGAGCGGCAACAATACCCTGACCCTCGCCGCCGGCGACGTCATCGACCTGGCCGGCATGAACGTCTTCAACAACGGCAACGGCTGGAGCGGCCTCGGTACGCTGGTGCAAAACCACCAACTGGTCATCGACGGCAATGCCGGTGACATGCTCAATGCCACAGGCTACTGGAACAGACTTGGCACCACCGTCAGCAACAACGGCCACAACTATGCCGTCTACAACGCCGAAGACTCGGCCGCGCAATTGCTGATCGACGTCAACATCAACCGCAATTTGTCGTCACGACCGGTTCCGATCGATCTGTCCTCCATCGCCGCCGGCAACGGCGGCTTCGTCATCAACGGGCAGTGTGCCAATGACCTCAGCGGTCATAGCCTATCTGCCGCCGGCGACGTCAACGGCGACGGCCTGGCCGACCTCATTGTCGGCTCCTTCGCCTTTGGCAGTACTGGCGGGCGCAGCTATGTAGTGTTTGGTCAGACAGACGGCAGCGCCATTGATCTGGACGCCATTGCCAGTGGCACTGGCGGCTTCGTCATCAATGGACAATGCGCGGACGACAGTAGCGGCTACAGCGTAGCCACGGCCGGCGATGTCAACGGCGATGGGTTGAGCGACCTGATCGTCAGCGCCATTGGCAGCGACGATCCCTATGCCGGCAGCAATGCCGGCCGCAGTTACGTGGTATTCGGGCAAAGCAGCGGCACTGCCATCAACCTCTCAGCCGTTGCCGGCGGTAATGGTGGCTTCATCATTACCGGCGCTCATGAGTATGACTACAGCGGCACTTCCGTATCTGCCGCCGGCGACATCAACGGCGATGGCCTGGCCGACCTGATTGTCGGCGTCCCCAACTGCGACTCGCCGGGCGGCAATGCCGGGCGCAGCTACGTGGTGTTCGGACACACGAGCGGCACAAAAAGCGATCTTCTTTTGATTGCCAACGGCGACGGCGGCGGCTTCGCCATCAATGGCCAGAACCAGAACGACCAGAGCGGTCGCAGCGTTGCTGCGGCCGGCGACGTCAATGGCGACGGCCTGGCCGACCTGATTATCGGGGCGAAATACGCCGACCCTGCTGGCGGCTCCGAGGCCGGGCGCAGCTACGTGGTCTTTGGCCGGAGCGCCAGCACGGCCGTCAACCTTTCCACCATTGCCAACGGCAGCGGCGGCTTTGTCATCAACGGCCAGAGCACAGAGGATCACAGCGGCGGCAGCGTCGCTGCGGCCGGCGACGTCAACGGCGATGGCCTGGCCGACCTCGTTGTCGGCGCGCGCAACAGCGACCCCACCGCCGGCAACTCGGCCGGGCGCAGTTACGTCGTGTTCGGCCAGACTGGCGGCACGGCCGTCAGTCTCTCGGCCGTTACCAATGGCAGCGGCGGCTTCGTGATCAATGGGCAATGTGGCAACGAGTACAGCGGGCGGAGCGTATCCAGCGCTGGCGACATCAATGGCGATGGCCTGGCCGATCTCATTATCGGCGCCAGCCGGGCCAACCCCTCCGCCGGCCACTACGCTGGCTGCAGTTACGTGGTGTTCGGCAAGACAGATGGCACGGCCATCGACCTTTCCGCCGTCGCCAGCGGCAATGGCGGCTTCGTCATCAACGGCCAGTGTGCCGGTGACTACAGCGGCAACAGTGTCTCTGCCGCCGGCGACATCAATGGCGATGGTCTGGCCGACCTCATCGTCGGGGCTGAACGCGCCGATAACTACACAGGGCGCAGTTACGTCATCTTCGGCAGCATATCTGGCGCTTTTAACGCCAGCACAGTCGACCAGCTCGGCACCAGCAGTACCGACACCCTGACCGGTAGCTCAATTGCCGAAACCCTGGTTGCCGCCGCCGGCAACGACACCCTGATCGGCGGCGGTGGAGCCGATGTTCTCTACGGCGGTGCCGGCAACGACCGTTTCGTCCTCAACGCTGGCAATCTCACGGCGCTCGCCAGCGGCGTCAGCGCTGGCAACTACGCCCGCGTCGATGGAGGCAGTGGCAGCGACACCCTCGCCCTGTCCGGCAGCGGCCTCAACCTGAATCTCACCGGCATCGCCAACCAGGGCGGCGCTTCTCCCGGCAGTGCTTCGCGCCTCGAATCCATCGAGCGCATTGAAATCACCGGCAGCGGCAACAACACGCTGACCCTGGCCGCCCGCGACGCCATCGACCTGGCCGGCATGAACAGTTTCAACAATGGCAATGGCTGGAGCGGCCTCGGCGCTACGGTACGCAAGCACCAGATCGTCATCGACGGGAACAGCGGCGATCAGGTCAACCTGTCGCCCAGCACCGGCTGGACCTATGCCGGCACCGTGACCAATACTGCCCAGACCTACGGTATCTACAACCAGGGCACCACCGCCGCGCAGATCCTGATCGGCAACGCCATCAGCCTCACCTTGGTTGGCGGCACTGGCAACGACAGCCTCACCGGGCTGAACGGCAACGATACGCTCGGCGGTGGCGACGGCAGCGACACACTTACTGGCGGCACCGGTGCCGACAAACTGACTGGCGGCGACGGTTCGGATACCTACTACGTCGACAGCAGCGGCGACCTAGTCAGCGAAACCAATGCCAGCGCCAGCAGCGGCGGCACCGATCTGGTTCTCTCCAGCCTAGCCAACTACACCCTGACCACCAATGTCGAAAATGGCCGCATCACTGCCACCGGCACGGCCAATCTCACCGGCAATACCTCGGCGAATGTGCTCTACGCCGGGGCCGGCAACAACATCCTGAAAGGCAGCACCGGTACAGATACGGTGTCGTATCTCTACGCCAGCAAAGCCGTCACCGCCAGTCTGGCCATCACCACCACCCAGGCCACCAAGGGCTCGGGCAGCGATACTTTCAGCAGCATCGAAAACCTCACCGGCAGCAACTTCGCCGATACGCTGACCGGCAACACCGGGGGGAACCTCCTCAATGGCGCTGCCAATAACGACATACTGCGCGGCGGCCTGGGCAACGACAGCCTGACTGGCGGCAGTGGCAAGGACATCTTCCGCTTCGAGACGGCGCTTAACGCCAGTACCAACAAGGACACGATCACCGACTTTGCTACGGTCGACGAC